>Ga0326728_10010849_pt1 | contig 21113 bp, 23 predicted proteins | sample MB3enrmetagenome_FD_207602 | JGI IMG/M metagenome (GOLD analysis project Ga0326728, IMG submission 207602) | Lab enriched peat soil microbial communities from McLean, Ithaca, NY, United States - MB31MN | ecosystem: Environmental > Terrestrial > Soil > Wetlands > Peat | place: USA: New York... | reverse complement strand
TGTGAGGTTCGCCAATCTTGATATGGAGTCGGGGATGGCGGCAATCTGGTTGTTCGAGAGGTCAAGTATTTTGAGGTGAGCCAACTGGGCGATGGAGCCGGGGATGGCGGCGATCCGGTTGCGCGAGAGGTGAAGGTATGTGAGGTTGGCCAGTTGCGCGATGGAGTCAGGGATGGCGGCGATCTGGTTTTCCGAGAGGAAAAGGATTGTGAGGTTGGCCAGCTGGGCGATGGAATCGGGGATGGCGGCGATCCGGTTGTCCGAGAGGTTGACGTATTCGAGGTTCGCCAAATGTGCGATGGAGTCGGGGATGGCGGCGATCTGGTTGTCCGAGAGGTTGAGGGTTGTGAGGTTGGCCAGTTTCGCGATGGAACCTGGGATGGCGGTCAGTCCGAGCCCCCTCAGGTCGAGTTCCGTCGCGCGGGTGCGTGCGGCCTTCTCGATGCGCCGGAGGGCCTCCGGGAGTCCTTCTTGGGGTTGCTTCGCCATGGGTGCACTCTAACAAACTTTCACGGCTCCTGGGGCGGGTCCCAGCGAGATAGCATTAGCTCAAGACGAGGATTCACAGGGAAACAGGTGGGCGCGGCAGGGTCCTGGCCCACGGCGCGGGAAACCGAAATGTCAATATGCAGCCGCTCATTGCCGTGGGGAGGAGCCCGCCGATGGCGCTCGATCAAGATCCGGAAACGCGGCGAAGGCCTGGGCCTGAAGGCCGCGCAGATGCGCTTTCTTTCAGGTGGCTGAAGGCCCGCCTCTCTTCCGGCCCTGGACGTACGGGCTAAATCCCGTACCCTTCACCTCAAGCGGAGTTCTTGGACAGGCTCCGCGGGAGCGGGAAGAGGCGGCGGGGATGGGATGGATTTGCTACCGCCCAAAAGCGTAGGTGACCTGAAAGAGGCCGTTGTCGACGCCGGGATTCTCGATTGCCGTGCCGTGGTTCGAGATGTGGTGATAGCGGTATTCGGCGCGAATAGACCGGGTCTTGGAACGGTATAACTCGATTCCAGCTCCAAGGTCGAAGGTGAAGTTAAAGGAACCGGCCCCGTTGATAGGAATCTCTTGCGTGGAATACATGTAGCCGCCGTGGCCGATGAAGAATGGCTGCGTCTTGCGGCGGGGCAGAAAATTCCATTGCATCCCCACCGGGGAGATGGCTTCGCCGACGGTCCAGCGGCGGCCTTTGCAGACAAAATCCTGAGTCCCGCTATAAGTGGTCCCGGTCGTTGGATCGATATAGCTATAAGGCGTCGGCTGCGTATTGCAGGAGACAATCGGACCATAAGGATATGTGGATGTCACCATCGCCGGCGCAGTCTGGATTTGCACAATGACCGCCATCGGATCGCTTTCCAGCGCCACCGGGAGTATCTCCCCGCTGTACTGCCAATTCACGACGCGGTCGAGGAATAAGCGGCGGCTCCAGGATGCGCCGAAATCCAACAGCTTACGGTTCTGGGCCACGCCCAACAGAATGCGGCTGGAGTCGTTGGAGTATGCGGCGAAGAATCCGAAGGAGTTGACCCTGGCGTAGTAGGGAGTTTCCGGGCTGGCCTGAGCGAACGCGCCTGCCGCCAGGACGATCGGCGCCAGGAAGGAGAAGAAGCAAAGACGGTAGGCTTTGCAGAGCAGACTTGCATCTTTGTTGTTGCGCAAAAGAAATGCCCTTTCCCAATAACCGAACTCGACAGCGCTCGAAGGCCTATACTTCTTTTTTGACTGCCAAATCGATTTTAAGGGAGCGATCCGATGTCTTCTTCCGCCGTTGCTCATGCCCGCCAGAACTACCCCCGTTTTCTCGATGAGTTGAAGGCGCTGTTGCGCATTCCCTCGGTGTCCACACTTCCCGAGCATAAGGGCGATTGCCGCAAGGCCGCAGAGGTGCTGGCGGCCGAGCTGAAGCGCATCGGCATGGAAAACGTGCGGCCGATCGAGACCGCTGGCCATCCGCTGGTGTATGCCGACTGGTTGCACGCGGCGGGCAAGGCGACGGTGCTGGTCTATGGGCACTACGACGTGCAGCCGCCCGACCCGCTGGACGAATGGCTATCGCCGCCGTTCGAGCCCACCGAGCGCAACGGCAATATCTACGCCCGCGGCGCGGTGGACGACAAGGGCCAGGTGTGGGCGCAGGTGAAGGCGCTCGAATCGCTGCTGGCCGCCGAAGGGTCGCTGCCTCTGAATGTACGCGTCATTCTGGAGGGCGAGGAAGAGGTGGGAGGGGAGGGGATTGCCCGCTTTGTGGCCTCGAAGCCGCCGGAGTTGAAGGCCGACTTTGCCCTGGTGTCGGATACGGAATTGTTTGCGCCCGGATTGCCGACTTTGTGCGTGGGGCTGCGGGGCATGATTTACACCGAGCTTGAGGTGCGCGGGGCCAAGACCGACCTGCACTCGGGGATGTACGGCGGGGCGGCGCCCAACCCATTCATGGCGCTGGTTCATATTCTGGCCAAGCTGAAGGACGAGAACGGCCACATCCTGATCCCCGGCTTCTACGACGGGATTATTCCTCCCAGCCCCGAGGAGCTGGCTGCCTGGCGCAGCCTGCCGTTCGATGAGGAGGAGTACCGCAAGACCGAGGTAGGGGCCAAGCAACTGGTAGGCGAGGCCGGCTACAGCGTGCTGGAGCGGACCTGGGCGCGGCCGACGCTGGAAGTCCACGGGATGCCCGGCGGGTTTATCGGCGCAGGGGCCAAGACGGTGATTCCGGCCAAGGCGGTGGCCAAGGTTTCCATGCGCCTGGTTCCGGGCATGACGCCGGCCAAGGCCTTTGCCCAGTACAAGCAGTATGTCGAGAAGATCGCGCCTGCCGGCGTGGATGTGGAGGTGCGCCTGATTCACTCCGGCGACCCGTGCCTGATCCCGGTGGATAACCCCTATGTGAGGGCGGCCACGCGGGCGCTGCACGAGGTGTGGGGCAAGGACACGGTGTTTATCCGCTCGGGCGGGTCGATTCCGATTGTGGGCGACTTCGACCGGCACCTGGGGCTGCCCAGCGTGATGATGGGCTTCGGACTGCCGGACGACGGCCTGCACGCTCCGAACGAGAAGTTCAACCTGAAGAACTTCGAGCTGGGGATCGAGTCGCTGATTCGGTTTATGGAGGAGGCGGGCAAATAACCCGCAGCCCCAGGTCTCCTATTCGAGGCCTGGGGCGCTCGCTGACTCCGGTGGAGCGCTTCTCTCAGAAACGAAGGCGCTACGAAGGGCAACGATGAAGCAGAGTTACGATTTCAGCAAAGGCAAGCGAGGCCGTATACTCCCGCCGGAGCCGGAGCCGCCGGGCAAGACGCGCATCACGATTCGGCTGGATGAAGATCTGGTGGATCACTTCCTGAAAGAGTCCGATGCCTACGGCGGAGCAGTGGGTTACCAGACGCTCATCAACCAAGCCCTGCGCCAGCACGTGGAAGGCAAGGCGCCGAAGCTGGAAGAGACACTGCGCCGCATTTTACGTGAAGAGATGCGGGCGGCAAGCTGAAGCGGTGTGGAATCCCGGGTCCCGGAATCGGGACCTGGGGCACCCGGCGGAAAGGGCGGGAAGCATGACGCGTGTATTCGATCTGCCGGAATCGCTCGTGGAGCGTGCCGAGGAGTTGGCGCGCCAAGATGGCGTCTCCCTGGATGTTTGGGTGACCTCCGCGCTGGCGCAGAAGACCGGCGCGGTGGAGACCGGCGCTGGGTTCTTCCGGCGCAAGTCCTCGGACGCGGGCAAGGGGCTGAACTCCTACCTCGACCTCATTCCGGATAACCCTCCCATTCCGGGGGATGAGCTGCCGATGGCTTAAAGTATGCTCTCCCAGGTCTCAAAATCGAGACCTGGGGTACCCGGCCACCCACCGTTTATACTCTTAGCGATGCCAAGACAGTCGACCACCTACGACATTTTGATCGCGTCGCCGTCCGACACCGCGGTTGAACGGGATGTAATATCTCGCTGTATCAGAGACTGGAGTTCCGCCCATGCCCAAATCGGCACTCAATGCCGTGATGTCAGGTGGGAGTTGGACGCGATTCCAGCTTATGGTGAGCGCATCCAGGATGAGCTAAACAAGCAACTTGACTCCTCCGACATTCTGATCGGGGTATTCAAAGCGCGGATCGGTACACCGACTGGGATTTCATCGTCCGGAACCATAGAAGAGATTGACAGATTCGTGGCTTCGGGCAAGCCGGTCATGTTGTATTTCTGTTCTGGGCCAATTCCCAGTGACCACGACGAAGAGCAGTGGCGGCTTCTCAAAGCTTACAAGAGCCAGATTTCCGGAAAGGCGTTCTATCGTCTTTTCAAAGATGAGGACGATCTCCGGCAACAGATTTCTCATAATCTCGCCGCCTTAATGGTGCAGATTACAAACGCGCCGCCTACTCCATCGGCACAGAGTGATCTTGCGAAGATCTTCATCAGAACGAGGCCAGGGCAACGCAGTGGAGACGTGAGAACGGTGAAGGTGTCAGCCGTAATCGAGAATGTCTCTGCCAAACGAAAAATAACGGACTATGTTTGCACGATTTCGATTCCACGCGCATGTCTCACTCACGCTTCGGAAACTATTATGGGAGAACTTCGTCAGGAACCACGGTCAGATAGGCGCGTCTTCAGGGTATCCAGCTCTGATCCCGGCTGGCCTGCAATCATCTTTCAGGGGGACAAAGTACCACTCTTCGCGCTCGATTTAGGTGTGGATCAGCTCAAGATGACAGGCACTCGTCTTGCCGGAGATTTTGAGGGAACCCTCGCGGAGAAGGTAACGGTGGATGCTGTGGTCGAGGACGAATTGCTGCATGCCGAACGAACAGTAGCGGATATCTTCGAAAATCCGCAGCAAGGATAACGCTTCGGCGGGTGACCCGGGTCCGATAAGTGGAAGACATGGGTGCCCCAGACCAGGATTTTCGGACCTGGGATTCCGGCCAATCATCGCTCAATCCACTCGCACTCACGCCGCCCGGCGAACCGGCTGCACGCGAATCAGCTTCTCGCGCTTCCGCGTCTGGGCAATCTCGAAGGCCGACTGCATCCGCATCAGCGTATCCATCTTTACGCCGAAGGCCTTCTCGATGCGCAGCGCCATCTCCCCCGACAAGCCGGCCTTGCCGTTCAGCAAGCTGGACAGCGCTGGCCGGGAGACGCCCAGCGCCGCCGCCGCCGCCGTCACGGTCAATCCGGCAGGTTCGACAATCTCCGTGCGGATAAAATCCCCTGGGTGGGGAGGATTCTTCATGGGCATGGCGTTTTTCTCCTTCTTCCTAGTGATAATCTTCCAAATCCACTTCGCGGATTTCGCGCTCGGCGGCATCGATGCGAAAGGTCAGCCGCAGGTTGCCGGTCACGCTCAAACTCCACGTTCCTTTGCGGTTTCCAGTTAGCCGGTGCGCCTTCCAAGCGGGAAGCCTCAGCAACTCCTCCGCGTCGTCCATTCCATCCAGAAAGCCGAGCATTTTGCGCAGCTTGTCCGCCGAACTGGCAGGAATCCCTTTCGTACTGTCCTCTTCATAGAGCCTCTCCAGGCCCTTATGAGCGAAGTCCCGGATCTTCATCTGAGCTACTGTAGCCTGTAAGCTAACACTTGTCAAGCCGGAAGACCTCGAGCCTCAATCGTTGCTCTTATGAGAAGATGGGGCAGCCGGTCACGATGTGAGCGGGTCAGCTTGCGTGTTGCGGGTCCCGCGAGTTTTGTAGGGGAGGTGCTGAAATGAACAAGGCAACGATTCCGGTCGAGCTGCCTCCCTCCTTGGGAAATGCAGCTCGAAAGCTCGCCGAGGAAGATGGCGTTTCATTGAACCAGTGGGTTTCCCTCGCGGTAGCACAGAAGATCAGTTCGGCGGAGACCGCCGAAGCCTTTTTCAAGCGGAGATCGCAAGGCGCGGCTCAAGTGGATTTCCTGGAGATTCTGAGCAGCGCCCCTGACCGCTCGCCTGATCCGGGCGATGAGCTGCCCTCTGCAAACGTTTCATAGACGGGATTACTGCCAAGAGGACTCCATGACGGGTGCCCCAGGTCTCGATTCTAAGACCGGGGAGACGGCTCAACCATCGATTCGCTTGACTACTGTCAAATAGTATATACAATAAACCCATGGGAATCGCGTACGATCCCGCCAAGAATGAGCGCAACATCCGCGAACGCGGACTCTCCTTCGAGCGGGCGGCGGGTTTTCACCCCAGCGACGAAGACCTGTCGCTGGGGACCCCGACTTCGATTTCGAGAACGCATTGATCGCGGATTATTCCCGCAACAACGAAATGCGGCGCGTGGCCGTCGGCTATCTGGACAAGCGATTGCACCTACTCTGCTACATCCCAAAGCCAGACGGAATCCGCGTCATCAGCTTCAGAAGGACGAACAAGAGGGAGGCAAAGCTCTATGGCAAACCGCAAACCATTGATTGACAAGGACGGCGAGGTTCGAGAGATTCGAGCCGGGGACGTTGCCCTCTTCAAGCCATTCTCGGCCCTGCCGGAGGCGGAGCAGAAGGTGCTGCTGAGAGTCCGTAAGCGCGGACCGCAAAAGGAGCCGAAAAAAGTTCCCATCTCGATCCGGCTCTCACCGGATGTGGTCGAGGGTCTCCGCGCAACCGGCAACGGCTGGCAAGGCCGCGCGGACGAAGCGCTGAGGTCATGGCTGGCAGAACAGAGTGCGTCTCACGCATGATGGACGCCACAGGGTTTGTGCTGGCCGGAGGGCGGTCCACCCGGATGGGCGAGGACAAGGCTTTGGTTCGGTTCGCCGGCCTGCCGTTGGTCGAGGGTGCGCTGGGCATTTTGCGCGAGGCAGGGCTTGACGCGCGCATCGCGGGAGGGGCGTCGGGGCTTGCGGAATTCGCGCCTTTGGTCGAGGATGCCCAGCCCGGCCTGGGGCCGTTGGGCGGCATCTGCGCTGCGCTGGCCTCAACCTCCGCGCGGCTGGCAGTCTTTCTCCCCGTCGATCTGCCTTTGTTGCCCGCCGCGCTGGTTGCCTACATGCTCGATCACGCCAGGATTACCGGCAGAGCTGTGACCGTGCCCTCGGTGAACGGATTTGTCCAGACGTTCCCAGCGGTGGTGAACCGGGCGGCCCTGGCAACGCTCGAAAGCGAGCTGGCAGCCGGACGCGGGGGGTGCTTTTCCGGTTTTCAGGCCGCGGCGGCCAGGCTGGGCCAGCCGGTTACAGTCCTTCCCGTGGAGATGCTGCTCCAATCGGGTCATTTGGCTCATGCCGAGGGTGTGCCAGCGGCCCGCTGGTTCCTGAATGTCAACACCCCGGACGAGCTCAGCCGCGCGCATCGGTACGGCGGTCAATCTTATCGCGTAAGCTGATCTCAAGGAGATGTCAGAATCCGCATCCAATCCGGAGCTTCCCCAGATGCTGCCCGAGGCTCTTGCGGCGGGGCTGGAAGCTCCGGCTCTGAAGGAAGCCAACGAGGCCCCGGTTCCCATGATCTCCTTTAGCCACGTCTCCTTGTGGTTTGGCGACCACAAGGTGTTGAGCAACGTGAGCTTTACAGTGGACCGCGGACAGACCCTCTGCATTCTGGGCAGAAGCGGAGTTGGGAAATCGGTGGCCCTGCGCATTCTGATGGGGTTCCTCAAGCCGCAGGTGGGCTCCATCCGGGTCGACGGCGAAGAGATCAACTGCCTCAGCGAAGAGGAAATGCAATCGATTCGCAGGCGGGTGACCATGGTTTTCCAAAACGGTGCTCTTTTCGACTCGCTCAGCGTTCGCGAGAACGTCGCCTTCCCATTGCGCGAGCGCGGCGGCCTGGCCGAGGACCAGATCGATTGGATTGTGACGCAATTGATTGGCCTGGTGGGAGCCGGCGACGTGGCGGACGCATTTCCGGGCAGCCTGTCAACCGGGCGGAAGCGAGCTGTTGCCATTGCCCGCGCGCTGGCCGCACAGCCGGACGTCGTACTCTACGACGAACCAACCACCATGGTCGATCCCATTATTGCCCGGCGCCTTGGCGATCTGATCCAGCGGGCCAAGGACCAACTCGGATTCACCAGCATCGTGGTTACCCACGACATGCGTCTTGCCGAGCGTCTTGCCGACCTGGTGCTCTTTCTCGATCAGGGCGAGGCCCGGTTCTTCGGCCCGCTCAAGGAGTTTCTGGAATCGCGCGACCCCAACATCCAGCAGTTTCTGACGCTGGATGCATATCTATTACCTTTGGGATGAGCCTTTTATAGGCAGGTAACCTCGACTTCACGCGATTTCCCTTGCTATTGCGCCGCGGACCCGGCGAAGCTGGAGAAGGAGGCGGTGCCTGGAGTTGGCCGCGAAGCTCGACGAAATCGGCGTACGGAAGTAGGGATACCTGAACCGGGCGCAGTTCGCCTATTTGGTTCTTATCGCTTCGTGGGAAGGCATTGATCGAGAGCGGTGTCCTTTCCTGACCAGGCGGGTCTGGTTGAATGGTTGCAATGGGGCGGGTTCCTCTAGAGTGGCAACCTGGGACCGCAAAAGAGCGTCCAACGAGCAAAGCTTGGTTTCCCGTCAAGGGGGCTTTTGTTTTCTTGCAAATCTTTCGCGTGGGAACTACTCCCACCTTCTCCCCGGCGTCTTGAACGCTTGAGGTCTGCGGAACGGCTATGGCGACATCGGAATTCTGGCAAAGGGTTTCTGCTTCGGTGTCATCCTCCCAGGAAGGGGCGGGGGGGACAGGAGCAAACCCGGCGCGAAGCACCCAGGGCACAGCCAAGATGTGGATGGCTCTGGATGCTCTGACGATCCTTGGATCCGCGGCGCTTGCCACCGTTTACGAATTGCAAACAGGACCGGTGGCTGCCGCCAAGAACCTCTGGCAGGGCACTCTCATTCAAGGCCGTTCGACGGGCATGCTACTGGCCCTGTTGTGCGGGTTTGCGATCGCGCTCATTCTCACCAGCCGCCGCTTGCATCTGTACACCCCAATACGGCTGGCCGGCATTCTGCACGAGCAGCGGCTCAGCGTACAGGCGTGTTTCACTTCCGGGATGCTGCTGACGGGCACGCTTTACATGCTTCATGCAGCGGATATTCCCCGCGGCATCGTGCTGATCACGATCGGCATGGTAACCGCGATCCTCAGCCTGCGCCGACTGGTCTACCGCCTGTTGACCTACCGGCGGTTCGACCGCGGCGTGGGGACCCGCAACGTGCTCATCGTGGGCACCGGGCCTGAGGCGCTCGCACTCCGCCAGCACCTGGAGAGCATGCGGCAGCTTGGCTATACCTTCAAGGGCTTCGTCGATCTGCCCGGCTCCAGTTCACGCTTTAGCGGCGCGCCGGGCGAAATGGTGGGCACGCTCGACACGCTTTTTCAGCAGGCGCGCAAGCTGTTTGTGGATGAGATCTTCTTCACCACTCCTTGCGAGCGGGGGACCGTGCAGAGGGTACTGGGAGAGGCGCGCGCGCATGGCGTGAATCTGCGCGTGGTTCCGGAGATGTACGACGGCCTGGCGTGGAATACTCCCATCGAATACATCGGCCAGTTTCCGACCATTCCGTTGCACTGCGGCTATGTGCCCGAGGGCGCCCTCTTGTTGAAGCGGGCTCTGGATATTGTGCTGTCCGCCGTGACGCTCATTGTGCTTTCGCCGGCGCTCCTGGCGATCGCCGTGGCCATCAAACTGGACTCACCGGGGCCGGTCTTTTACTTCTCGGAGCGCATTGGCAAGAAGGGCCGGGTGTTCCGCTGCACCAAGTTCCGCACCATGGTCCGCGACGCGGACGAGCGCCGCGCCGAGGTCATGCACATGAACGAGCGCCAGGGAGTCTTGTTCAAAATCTCCAACGACCCACGTATCACCAGCCTGGGCCGCCTCCTGCGCAAATACTCGCTGGATGAGCTGCCTCAGTTCTTCAATGTCCTGCGCGGCGACATGAGCATTGTGGGCCCCCGTCCGCCCCTTGCCAGCGAAGTTCGCGAGTACAAGCTCAGCCACCTGCGCCGTCTGGATGTGACCCCTGGGATTACCGGCCTGTGGCAGGTGCAGGCCCGCAAGGACCCCTCCTTCGACAGCTATATCTCGCTGGATGTGACCTACATCGAGAACTGGAGCATCTGGCTGGACCTGCAGATCATCGGGCGCACGATCGGGGTGGTTTTTGCCGGGACGGGGTCGTAGAAAACCCAGCTCTTAGCTTCAAGCTTTTTGCTCGTGGCTCGTAGCTGCCAGCCTTTAACCGCCAAGTTGAAATGCTCCGGCTGGCAGCCACGAGCTAGCGGCCGGAAGCCGCAAGCTAACGGCTCCTTGCATTGGATTAAACTGGGTATGTGAAGATTGCGCTGGCCCAGATCAATCCGACCGTCGGAGACTTCACCGGCAATCTCGAGAAGATCGTCGTCGCCAGCCGGCGGGCTGCCGCGCAAGGCGCGCGACTTGCAGTCTTTTCCGAACTAGCCGTCTGCGGTTATCCACCTGCCGACTTTCTGGAGAAGCCCAGTTTTCTGGCCCGCTGCCGGACGGCGGTCGATGAGTTGGCTGAGGCTACTGCGGGCCTCGAAACCGCGGTGCTAGTGGGCGTGGCTCTTCCCGCGGAGGCCGACACCGGCAAACCGGCCGTGAACGCCGCCGTGCTGCTGGATGGGGGCCGTCTGCTGCTGGAACAGCACAAGAGGCTGCTGCCGTTTTACGACGTTTTCGACGAGCAGCGCTACTTTGCCCCGTCCCGCTCGCAGCAGGTGGTGGAACTGGACGGCGTCCGGCTGGCCATCAACATCTGCGAGGACGCCTGGAACGACAAGAACTTCTGGCCGCGCCGGCTCTACAAGGTGGACCCGATGGAAGAGCTGATGCGCCAGAACCCCGACGTGCACGTGAACCTCTCTTCTTCGCCCTTCTGGCATTCCAAGCGCGCCCTTCGCCGCGATATGCTGGCGGCCATCGCGCGCCGCGACGGCGTGCCGGTGCTGATGTGCAACCAGGTGGGGGGAAACGACAGCCTCATCTTCGACGGCTCCTCGCTGGCCTTCAATGCGCGCGGCGAACTCATCGCGCAGGCCGCCTCTTTCCAGGAGGACCAGATTGTCGTCGATCCTTTCCATGCCCCTCCCGTAGCCGCGCCGGAAGAGGACGACACCGCCGCGGCCTACCATGCGCTGGTGCTGGGCACGCGGGATTACGTGCGCAAGTGTGGTTTCCGCAAGGTGCTGGTGGGCCTGAGCGGCGGCATCGACTCCGCGCTCGTCGCCTGCATCGCCAAAGACGCCCTGAGCGCGGAGAACGTCACGGCCGTCGGCATGCCCAGCCCTTACTCTTCCGCCGGCTCCATCGACGACAGCCGGCGGTTGGCAGCCAATCTTGGCATTCGCTTTGAGGTGATCGGCATCAGCGGGCTCTTCGCGGAGTTCACCCGAGCGCTTGAACCGCAGTTTGCCGGGATGAAGGCGGACACCGCCGAGGAGAACATTCAGTCGCGAACACGCGGCTGCCTGCTGATGGCGCTCTCCAACAAGTTCTCCGCGCTGGTGCTGACCACCGGCAACAAATCGGAGATGGCGGTCGGATATTGCACGCTCTATGGCGACATGGTGGGCGCGCTGGCGGTGATCGGCGACCTGGTGAAGACCCGCGTCTATGCGGTTTGCCGCTGGCTGAACCGCGAGCGTGAGGTCATTCCGAGGGCCATTCTGGAAAAGCCGCCCTCCGCCGAGTTGCGGCCGGACCAGAAGGACACCGACTCGCTGCCGCCTTACGAAGTGCTGGACCCGATTCTGGAAGCCTACGTGGAGCGCTATGAGACTCCCGAGCAGATCGCCCAGGAACACGAATTTACTCTGGAACTCGTCCAACAGGTGGTGCGCCTGGTGGAGCGCTCCGAGTACAAGCGTCAACAGGCCGCACCGGTCCTGAAGGTCACCTCCAAATCGTTTGGCATGGGACGCAGATTTCCCATCGCCGTCAAAGTGCAGGTATAAGCTAGAGCCTGGGAGTTTTCCCGCCAAATAAGGAGAAACAGCTTGATGCGTCTGTCCGCCCGCATTGCCAGCTTTGCCGTGCTGGCCATTCTTTCCATGCCCGTACTTGAAGCGGTTGCCCAGCAGGAGGCGCCGGCAGCGCCCCCGCAGGAGCCTTCGGCCCCGACGCCAGCCCCGGCGCCCACCGCACCGCCGGTCTTTCCCAAGCCCGACCCGGCAAACTTTACCGCTTCCACGCCCACCAGGGAAACGGTGAACGACTTTCTGCAAATTGCCTGGGGCTACGACGACAGCCGCATGTGGCAGGTGGAGAAAATCCTCAAAACGCCGGTCGAAGGCGTGAGCCAGGTGATCGTCTACGTAGGCGACAAGACCGGCAAGCAAAAGCCTGGAGCGCTCGGATTCTTTACGCTCCCCGACGGCAAACACATCATTGCCGGAGACGAGATCGTTACCTTTGGCGAGCATCCGTATGCGGACTATCGCGCGCTCCTTGAGCAGCGCGCCGACGGTCCTTATCGCGGCTCACCCTCCAAAGATCTATTAATGGTTGAATTTGCCGACTTCCAGTGCCCGCATTGCAAGGAGGAGCAGGCCAACATGGAGCAGTTGGCCGTGGACTTTCCCAAAGCTCGCATCGTCTTCCAGAGCTATCCGCTACCGCAGCACTCCGCTGCCGCGGGCGCGGCGGCCTATGGCGTTTGCGTGGCCAAGGAGGGCGGCAGCAACGCGTTCTTCACCTTCGCCTCGGCAGTGTTTGAGGGACAGGACGGATTGGCCAGCGCGGATGGCGCCACTCTAACCTTGAACAGCGCCGTGGCCAAGGCCGGCTTGGATCCGGCGAAGATTGCTGCCTGCGCAGCGACCCCCGCGACCATCGCCACGGTCGATGCCTCAGTAAAGCTGGCCAAGGACCTGAATATTCTTCAGGTGCCTACTTTGGTGATCAACGGCCGCCCGGTTCCCATCGGCGGCGCTTCCTACGAGACCATCAAGAAGGTTGTCGAGTATCAGGCCAAGCTGGACGGCGTCGGGCAGTGAACTTCGGCAAGCGATCGAGCCTCTGGTTTGTGCGGCAGATCGGTGGGTGAGGCGACGGACGAACGAGTTCACCGCCTCACCCATTCTGTTTGCCCAGGCCATACATTCCTCTTGCACATTTCAGTGCCCGTCCCGTAGGCTGGCGCTGGGCACGAAGTTGAGAGGAGGGATGCGATGTCTCGGATAGTGCTAGGGCTGATTTGCGGTCTGATCTTCGCCTGCGCCGATGTTGGGCTCATGATCCCCATGAGCTTCCCCGACAAACACACGGCGATGATCGCCGCGTTCATCTCCCGGTTCGCCATCGGATTTGTGATTGTCAATATCCGTCTGCCCTGGCCTGGCTGGGCGGTTGGATTGCTGCTCGGTGTCCTGCTGAGCCTTCCCGATGCCATTGTCACAAAGACTTTCGGACCCATCCTTGGAACAGGGGCCGTTGGCGGCCTCATCATGGGAGGGGTAGCGGGCAGATTTGGGCAATAAGGTTTGGTGCTTCTGGCGGAAGGATGCGCTGGCAGGCTTGGGGCTCGCGACGCGGAGCTACCGCGCTGTGTTTCGCTCGATGCGCAGCATTGGGGAGCGGCCCGCCGCCTGGGTACCGCGAATTACGTGGGGCGTGATCACGATCAGCAGCGTCGCGATGCTTCTTTGCCGGTCGTTGCTGCTCAGGTTATTCAGGCCGGGAATCTCGCCGATGCCCGGCGTCCCGCTGATCGCGCGGCTCTCCTCCTTGTCCAGGTCGCTGATGACGACAACGCCCTCACCCTGCCGGAGCGTCACCACGCCGGAATAGGCTCGATTGTTCAGCACCGGATTGCCATTGATGGAGGTTCCGGCGAGGGCGTCGATCTTCATGTCGATATTGAGCGCGACATCGCCGTTGCGCATGACGCTGGGGGTCGCCTTGAGGGTCAGGCCGAGGTCCTGGTACTCCACCTGGGGAACGTTCGGCACACTGTTGGCATACTGAGAGATGAGCGAAGACAATGACCCGGAGGCCCCGGCGCCGGTGAGCCCTGGGATATTTGGGATACTGCCCGAAAGGCTGGAAAACGAAGAGGTCTGGATGGGGTAGCGCGTACCCTCCCTCAGTGTCGCCGCCTCGCCGTCGCCTAGGCGCAACTGAAGTTGGTCCAGTTCGCGCGAGTCCGAGGAGTTCAGGCTTAAGTTGGCGGTGGCCGGCCCGAGCGACAGCCCAGAGAGCGTTAGCCCGCCGCCAAACAGCGCCACCCCGTTGGAGAATAGCGAACTCGACACCTGGCCGGAAGCGAGCAGGATGCCGAGAATCGCCAGCGTGTCGCCGGGGGCGGCGAGCCCCGAGGAGATAATCTGCTGCACCAGGCTTTGATTGGCATTCAGGATGGACTGCTCCTCGGAGTAGGCGTTGATGGCGGTCACCTGCGTCGGCGGCTGGATTCCGGTGTTGCGCTGACTGGTGCGGGCCAACTGGATCAGCCGCACGTCAAGCAGCACCTGACTGCGCCCGTCCAATAGCTGGCGGAGAGTGGCGTTGAAGGCATTCAGCGCCCTTTGCGGCGCGCGGATCGTCAGAGCCCCGGCAGAGGCCTCGACGACCGACTGCTGCGCGTCAAAGAGATTTTTGGCCAGGTTGCCTACATCGGTCAGTTCGGTAGAGGTCAGCCCCGGCAGATAGATCGTCTCGTAATCCTGGCGCAGGAACTGCTGGCGGTTCTCCAACGTATCGCGGGCTACCAATGCGCGGTGCGCGTCCAACGGAACGTAGAACGACCGGGTCACCAGACAAAGAATTCGCGCAGCCTGTTCAAAGTTGGCGTCGTCGACGTCCAGGCGAATCTGGGTGGGCCGGACGCTCTCGTCTACGGTGGTTTGCAGCCCGTATTCCTTGAAGACCTGCTGAAATGCCTGACGCTCATCGGTGCGCATGTGAAAGTTATGCAGTCCGGCGGCGGGTGAAAGTCGAGTCGCCTCGCCAATGGTGTTTGCCGTCTCTTGGTAGATGGGCGTCGACACACCGAGCAACGAGTCGTTGCCGAGTTCGTAGAGGTGCTGGGTGACCTGGATGTTGGCGGGGTCGAGTTCAAGAGCCTGCGCCAGGGCCGCGCGCGCGGCTGCCGCGTCGCCGCGCAGGCGGTCCTTGGCCGCACGCTGAATCAGCGCCGTGACCGCGTGACTGCGGGCAACTTCGGCTGCCAGCGGGTAGTCGGCATTGGAGGGGTCAAGCGCGGCCGCTTGGCGGTAGCCGCGCATCGCCTCTTCAAACTCCGCTTTCTCAAAGAGCTTGCTTGCCTCAAGGAAGAGTTTCGCCGCGCGCCTGTGCTCGTTGCCGGTTGGCTGTTTGGATTGGCCGCTCCCCGCAACCTGCGCCGCGCTCGGCACGCCTTGGCCAGCCGGCGGTGCATTGCCGGGCGATTGCGGAGTTGCCGGTTGAGCGTGGCCCGTGGCGGTGAGAGCCGCCAACAGGAGTCCGGCCGCAATCGGGTTTGCCTCGCGCGTGGTTCGCTGGCCCGCGCGGCAGGTGGTTTGCGGTCTTTGCCGTTTCACCGCGCGGTCCGTGTGAGCGCAAGCAGATCGGCCAGCGAGGAGGCGCAGACCTCCGGATGGTGCTCAGCCAACGCTTCGAAGCTGTAGTTGCCGGTGGCGACGGCGATCACGGCGAGGGAATTGGCGCGCGCCGCCTCGATGTCGCGCGGGGTATCGCCGACCACGCAAACACGAGCCTCTGCGCCGGCCAACTCTCTAGCTTTGCTGGCCGCGTTGGCGATCAGTTCGGAGCGGTCCGGAAATCGATCGCTGAAGCCGCCAAAGCGGAACCACTCGCGCAAGCCGGCCTGCTCGATCTTGATCCAGCCAATCGCCTCCAGATTGCCGGTCGCCACGCCCAGCAGCGCGCCGCGCCGCGCCAGGTGGGCCAGCGCGTCTTGCACGCCCGGCATGAGGACCATGTTCATCTGTTGCCGGCGCTGGGCAACGGTGTGCCGCATTGCCTCCAGAATGGCCTCCACTTGCGGCTCAAGAACATCGGAAGGAATGCCCGCCTGACGGCAGGCCTCGCGAAGGATCGCGGTATCGGTGCTGCCGTGGAGCATGACGCCGGCCAGCGTGACCTCAAATCCCGTGACCTGCAGAATGCTGGTGGCAAAAGAATCGGAGTGGATGCGGTCGGGATCGCGCAGCAGCGTGCCGTCGATGTCGAAAAGATAGGCGTCCTGTCCGTCCCAGGCGAAGCCCGGCTGGATTGCGGCGCGGACTTCGCGGGTAGGTGAAGTGATCTGCATTGCTTTTGCGCGTCGGCGTCAGCCTTGGCGGAAGCCTTGGCGCACGCCATTGAGTACAGGACGCTCGCTGCGCGGCGGACGCTTGAGCCCGGCGCGGACCTCGGCCAGATCGAGTCCCAGCTCGATCATGGCGCGGCTCAGCGTGTTGCGGTGCATCCTCAACTCTTCCGCCGCCTTGCACTGGTTTCCCCGGTGGGCCATCAACACCTCGCGCAGATATTGCCTCTTGAAGTCGCGCACGGCGTCCTCATAGCGAATGCCGCTGGAATGCATTTGCGTCACCAGGCTGTCCAGTTCTCGTTTCACGCTCACCTCTTGCTATTTTAGTAGCTTCTACTATGCCACGGTTCATGGTGCGCCGGAATCACGATTTTCCCTGGTCGGGGTGCAACCATACGGGCGTCTCCTCTTCCAGGGTTTGCAGACCATCCCTGACCCGGTGCGCCAGCTCGGACGGGCTCATGTGGGTGCTGAGGTGGCAGGCGCCGAAAAACAGTTTTGGCAGCTTCGCTTGCACCAGCCAGTGGGCCGGCGGAAAGAAGGCCACCACCACCACAATTCCCAAAGTCACCATGAGCATCCCTTGCAGCAAACCGAAAGCTCCGCCGGCAAGACGGTCCAGGCAGCCCAAACCCAGCTGGTGAAAGGTCTTAGACAAGACCGCGCCCACGACCCCGGCTGCCGCCATCACCACCAGGGCAATCAGCAGGAAGGCGATTGCATTGGCCACCGGCGAAATGCGCACCAGGGGCAGAAGCAACGGCGCGACGGAGGCGTAGTTCCATGCCGCCAGAACCACGCCCGCCACCAGGCCTCCCAGCGCGCAAACAGCACGAAAGAATCCCTGCTGAATCCCACCCAGCACCGCGCCGCCCAGGATGATCACGATGGCCCAATCGACCAGCGCCACGTTGCGCCCCGCTTTCGCTCTAAAGAGTCAGATCCCGCCCGGTCAAGCGGCGGAATGCTTCAAGGTATTTGGCCTGCGTCCGCTCCACAACCTCATCCGGAAGACCGGGCGCGGGCGCCTGCTTGTTCCAGTGGATGGCTTCAAGGTAATCGCGCACGAACTGTTTGTCGAATGAGGGCTGAGGGCCGCCAGGCTTCCAGGCCGAACTCTCCCAAAAGCGCGAGGAATCCGGGGTAAGAACCTCATCGGCAAGGATAAGCCCTTCCGGCATTCTTCCAAACTCGAATTTTGTGTCGGCGAGGATCAACCCGCGGGACTCGGCATGTTCGCCGGCCGTTTGGTAAATGGCCAGCGTCAGGCGCTTCAACTCCGCCGCATCGGCCGCGCCGATTGCCGCTTCGGTTGAGGCATAGGAGATGTTTTCATCGTGAGTGCCAGCCTCACCCTTGGTCGAGGGTGTGTACAACGGCTCCGGCAGCCTCGATCCATCCAGAAGGCCGGCCGGGAGGGGAATGCCGCAAACGGCCCCGTCCGTCCTGTACTCCTTCCAGCCCGATCCGGCCAAATAGCCGCGGGCTACGCACTCGACCGGAAACATTTTTGCCCGCCTGACCAGCATGGAGCGGCCCTCCAGTTGGTCCGCGTACGGCTGCAACGAGGCGGGGAATTGACCGACGTCGGCCGAGATCAGGTGGTTGGGCACCAGGTCTTCGAGCAGGTGGAACCAGAATAGCGAAAGCTGGGTCAGAATCCTGCCCTTACCCGGAATGCCGGTGGCGAGCACGTGATCGAAGGCCGAAATGCGGTCGGTGGCGACAAGAAGGAGCGCGCCGTCAACCGCATAGAGGTCGCGCACCTTGCCCCGGCCCAGGAGGGGAATTGTACCCAGATTCGTGGTTAACAGAGCTGTCACGGGAAGACTTGCCTCGGCAGAAACTGAATCTCCGATTCTCCGGCCCCAAGCATGGTTTGTCAACATGCGGGTGGCTCTGAGGGCGCCGCTTTTCCTGTCGGGATGTGAGCAAAATGGGCCAGCAAGGCGGGAGAGCACCATGATCCACTAAGGTTGGCGTGTGCCTGGACAAGCATGCCACAAAGCCCTGTGACAGCCGTCACGGAATACGCCTTCGGCATAGGAGACACTTCGCTTGTCAACAGGGCTCGGAGAGGCAGATAGAACACTCTCCTTAGAGCCGGGCGACACGAAGTAGCCGTGGAAAGGGGAAGCCGCAGCTACCTTCGTTTGTGCAGGGATCACCAGTAGCCGCGCGCTACCGACCTCCAGCGCCGGCTACTGGTTCCCGTTCGCTATCTTGTATAAGAGCAAGCGCCTCCGAGGAGAAGGATTCCTTCGGAGGCGATTTTTTTGAAGCCCAGTTGTCAGTTGTCAGGGATCAGGGAGCGACGCCTGATTCTTGTCCGCCATGGCGGGCTCTCGATGAATGCATCGGCGATTTGCACTAAGCCGCTAGCGCGGCAGGGTATGCCTCTGTGGCATTTGGATAGAGTGTTGGACACCGAAGGAGGTGTCCATGACACAGCTACGCCAACGCATGCAGGAAGATCTCCGGCTGCGCAACTTCTCTCAACGAACGATCCGCCACTACACCCATACCGGTTGCAGAGTTTGCAAGATACTTCCGCAAGTCACCCGATCAACTGGGTCCAGAACACGTTCGCACGTTTCTGCTGTATCTGCTCAACGAACGGAAGCTGGCCTGGGGCACCATCCAGGGAGCCCGGTTGGCGCTGAAGTTTCTCTACATGCGGACCCTGAAGCAGACCTGGTTCGATCAAGAGATCATCAAGCCGAAGGTGCGCCGCAAGCTGCCTACCGTCTGGAGCCGTGAAGAAGTCTGCACAGTGCTTGATGCGCCGATGAACGCCAAGCACCGTGCTCTGCTGGCCCTGTATTACAGCGCAGGGCTTCGCTGTCAGGAAGCATTGGATCTGAAGGTCAGCGATATCGACAGCAAGCGGATGATCATCCACATCCGCGAAGGCAAGGGCAAGTTCCCCCGGCAGTCTTCAGCGCGCGACCGCTGGCTCCTTAAGCAGGCTCGAAGTCTGCTGCCGGTGCCCTACGCCCATGTGGTCTTCACCATACCTGAGCAACTGACGCCGCTGGCACTCAGGAACCAGCGTCTGTTTTATAGCCTGTTGTTTCGTGCAGCTTCGGAGACCTTGATGGAGATCGCGGCCGATCCGCGCCATCTCGGTGCGCGCATCGGCGTGCTTGCCGTGCTGCATACATGGTCACAGAACCTACAACATCATCCACACCTGCACTGCCTCGTTCCCGCCGGCGGCCTGGCCCTTGATAACTCCCGCTGGATCACAACCAGACGTCGCGGTTTCTTCCTCCCCGTGCGCGTCCTCAGCCGCATGTTCCGCGGCAAGTTGCTCGCCTTCCTCAAGCAGAGCTACCGGCGCGGCGAACTATGTTTCCCCGGCAAGCTGGCCAGACTATCGACACCACGCGCATTTCACACTCTGCGTGGGAACATGCGCCGACGAGAGTGGGTGGTCTACTCCAAGCCTCCGTTCGGAGGACCCGAACATGTGCTGAAGTACCTGGCCCGCTATACGCACCGCGTCGCCATCTCCAACGGAAGACTGCTCAGCCTCGATAACGGAAAGGTACGCTTCCGCTGGAGGGACTCCCGTCATAACAACCGCAGCAGCGTCATGAAGCTCGATGAGGTCGAGTTCATCCGGCGTTTCCTGCTCCACGTCCTGCCTTCCGGCTTCGTCAAGATCCGCCACTTCGGACTGCTTGCCAACCGCAACCGCCGGCAGGCGCTGACTCTGTGTAGAGTCCACCTCTTAGCTCCTGAGACGGATCCAAGCTCGTTGCTGACAGAACAACAGAGGTCTGCGCTTAGCCGGTGCTGCCCCCAGTGCAAATGCGGCATCCTGCATGTCGTCCCGCGTTGCTCCGCTGCTGAGCTGCCCAGCTCCAACATAGCGCTTCACTGCGCAGCCTTCGACTCTTCTTGAGGAAACCATGCGGCCTTGTCTTCCAACCCGGTTCTTCGCTTCGACGGCTTGTAACCCCGTCCTCGCTCCCCTATGCCTCGAATCGACTCAGCGCGGTTCACGACAGACATCCAACGGCCCCGCCAGGTCTACAGCAGAAACGCGAACCCACTCAGCCAGGGCTCACTGTGTATCACGGCGTGCCCGGTTGGCCGTCTCAGTTCCCCCCAGGCGGCATCCAATCCCCATACTTCCACCGCGCTAGTGGCTTAGCGCAAATCGCCGTATCCACAATGCTCCGCACCAGCAGCATCGGCAACCGCGAATTCCTGCACGCGGAGCACTGTCGATACGGCACTAGCGATTATGCGGAAACCGACAATCAAATGTGTTTTGCATCGGACTGACCGATTTGTCTAGACCCCGAACGCATGTTCGATGCAATTCAACCTTCTGTTCAGGGAAGATAGCATTCAGCTCATTTCCCGGAAGCGCTGCCATCCCGACCGCTCGTTAGAGTCTGCGCCCTCGCCAGCATCGCATCAAGCGCTGCGCGCGGGTAGAGGTTGCCGATGAGCACAACAGCCTGAATCGAGCGCGTGTTATGAATGTCGGCGAGCGGGTCCTTGTCGAGTAAAATAAGATCGGTAGTCTTGCCAACCTCAATGGTTCCGCGGCGGTCAAGTTGCCCCATAAACTTAGCGGCATTTCAAGTAGCGGCCTGGAGAGCGGCAAGCGGAGATAGTCCGGCATCGACCAGCTGCGCGAGCTCATCATGGATGCCGAGGCCGGGGAAGCACTGCGGATTCATGGTGTCAGTGCCGGCGATGATGGGGACGCCCGCACGGTACATGAGCCCGACAAGCCTCATGGATTCGTCGAATTGAAGCCTCTTCAATTTGACAATTGCGGCTCGAGGAGGATGTCCCACCCATAGTTGAAAGTTGAGCGGCGGTTCAGCCTGATTCCGTAGAATCGGGTTGCCAAACCTTGAAGGGAGAACCGCCGTGAAGAAAAAGTACCATACGATGCGCCAGCAAGGGA
>Ga0326728_10010848_pt1 | contig 21114 bp, 20 predicted proteins | sample MB3enrmetagenome_FD_207602 | JGI IMG/M metagenome (GOLD analysis project Ga0326728, IMG submission 207602) | Lab enriched peat soil microbial communities from McLean, Ithaca, NY, United States - MB31MN | ecosystem: Environmental > Terrestrial > Soil > Wetlands > Peat | place: USA: New York... | reverse complement strand
CTGGTGGCGGGCCAGGATCGCAATGGGTTCGATGCGCTCAAGCTGCTGCGCCGGGCCCGTTCCCTTAGTCCGCGGACCCCGGTGATCGTAACCGGCGGCCGGGACCCCTCCCGGGCGGCCACGGCGTTGCGGCAGGGCGCCTACACCTACTTTCATCATCCCGTCCCGGAAAGCGCGCTGAACGACATGGTCCAATGGGCGATCGAGGCGCACTCCTGGCGCAACGACATCCGGGTGGTCTCGGCTGGTCCGGAATGGATCGATCTGCAGGTGCGCGCCAAGCTGGAGGCCGTCGAACGGACCACCCAATTCGTGCGCGAGATCGAAGGCGATCTTCCCGGCGGCGCCTGCGAAAACGTGGCGGCCGCTTTCCGCGAACTGCATCTCAACGCCGTCGAGCACGGCGCGAAGCTCGATTCGCGCAAGCGGGTGGGCGTGGCGCTGATCCGCACCGCGCGCGCCATCCTGGTGCGCATCCACGATCCCGGCAAGGGCTTCTCGATCGAGCGGCTGCCGCATGCGGCCATCTCGAACCCATGCGATTCGCCAATTCGTCACGTCGAAATTCGCGCCGAGCAGGGCCAGCGGCCGGGCGGCTTCGGCATCCTGATGTGCCGCAGCATGGGCGACGAGCTGCTCTACAGCGAACGCGGCAATGAAGCCTTGTTCGTGAAGTATCTGGAGTAAAGGGGAGAAGACTGCCAAACCCGCCTTGACCCCCGATCTCGCGATACGTTATCCTGGTGCCAATCTGCGATTGCGACAATCCCACTTTAAGAGTCTACGTGCGTCCTGGAGGATTATGAGTCCACAAGAAGTATTGGAATTTGCCAAGAAGAACGATGCCAAGCAGCTCGATCTCCGGTTCACCGATATTCCGAGCCTGCAGCATCATGTCTCCTACCCGATGAACGAGGTGACGCTGGAGAGCTTCGAAGAAGGCTTCGGCATGGATGGTTCGAGCATCCGCGGATGGGCTGCCATCAACGAGAGCGACATGCTCCTGATCCCCGATCCGAACACCGCGATCATGGACCCGTTTGCGGAGACCCCCACCCTGGTCATGATCGGCGACGTTAGGGACCCCGTCACCAAGCAGCGTTATGAACGCGACCCCCGGTGGATTGCCCAGAAAGCGGAATTATATCTGAAGAACAGCGGCATCGCCGATACCGCCTATTTCGGCGCGGAAGCTGAGTTCTTCATCTTCGATAACGTCAGCTTCGATCAGGACCAGCATTCCGGGTTCTACTACATCGACGCCGACGATGGCCGCTGGAATTCCGGCCGGAGGGAAAACAACCTCGGCTACCGGCCGCGGTACAAAGAAGGCTACTTCCCGGTCCCGCCGACCGATCATCACCAGGACCTCCGCAGCGAAATGGCCCAGGCCATGATCAAGTGCGGCATCATCGTTGAATGCCACCATCATGAAGTCGCCACCGCCGGCCAGGCTGAAATCGATCAACGCTTCGACACCTTGGTGAAATCGGCCGACAATATGATGCTGTTCAAGTACATCGTCCGCAACGTCGCCAACCAGTACGGCAAGACCGCGACGTTTATGCCGAAGCCCCTCTTCGCCGATAACGGCAGCGGTCTGCACACCCACCAGAGCCTCTGGAAAGAAGGCAAGCCGCTGTTCGCCGGGGACTGCTATGCCGGCTTCAGCAACCTCGGCCTGCAGTACATCGCCGGGTTGCTCAAGCACGCGCGCGCTCTGTCGGCCATCATTGCCCCCACCACCAACAGCTACAAGCGCCTGGTGCCCGGATATGAAGCCCCCGTCAACCTGGCCTATTCGCGGCGCAACCGTTCGGCCGCCTGCCGCATCCCCATGTACTCGGCCAACCCCAAGGCCAAGCGCGTGGAGTTTCGGCCGCCCGATCCAGCCTGCAACCCGTACCTGTCCTTCGCCGCCATGATGATGGCCGGCCTGGATGGCGTCCTCAACAAGCTCGATCCCGGCGAACCGCTGGACAAGGACATCTACGACCTCTCTCCCGAAGAGATGAAGAACGTGCCGTCCATGCCCGCTTCTCTCGAAGAGGCTCTCGACTGTCTGGAGGCCGACCACTCCTTCCTCCTGCGCGGCGACGTGTTCACCGAAGAGCTCCTCGAGACTTTCGTCAGCTACAAGCGGAAGAACGAGGCGGATGCCGTTCGTTTGCGGCCGCATCCCTACGAGTTCGCGCTCTATTACGACATCTAAGCAGCGGCGCTTTCGCAGGACCGCGGATCGCGTGACGCGCGTAGGCGAGACAAGCGGGGTGGACTCTCCGTCCGCCCCGCACTTATGCTCGGTGCTATTGTCCAAGTCAGCGTCTCTCCGGGCGGGCGGCCCGCGCAAGGCCATCCTGCTGATCGCCGCCGAAGTCGTGGACGCGGTGCGCACGGAGGGTCCCGTCGGGCCAGGGGATATAATTGCTGTGTTGGCCCGGTTAGCCTGACTGATGCCCAGTTTGCTCGACGCCACCCGCCTGGAAGTAGGACTGCCGGAACGTATTGCCGCGCGTATCCGGCTGCTGCTTGCCTCCGTACCCGATCCCGACCGCGCCTTGTTGTACCTGGAGCGCTTGCGGCTGGAAGCCGGCTCGGTCTTCAACCGCGTCGTCAGCTCGCCGGCCGCCCTGCGCTGCTCCGTCACTGTTTTCTCGTATAGCCGGTTTCTCTCCGACGCCGTTCTCAAGAACCCGGAGCGCCTTCTCCAGGTAGCCAACTCCGGCAGCTTTTACCGCGTGCTCAGCGTGGAAGAGTACGAAGAGCGGCTCTTCGAGTTTCTGGGCGAGGATTGCCCCGGCGTGCCTTCTCCGGTGGCCCTGGCGCGTTTCCGGCGGCGACAGATGCTGCGCATCGTGCTCCGCGACGTCCTCGGCGTAGCCACGCTTTCGGATGTTACCGAAGACCTCTCGAACCTGGCCGACGCGATCCTCGATGCCGCCTACCTGCGCATCCGCGCCGATTTTGTCGCGCGCCACGGCGAGCCGCGCCTGCCGGATGGCGCGCCGTGCGGATTCTCGGTGATCTCGCTGGGCAAGCTCGGCGGGCAGGAATTGAACTACAGCTCCGATATCGATCTGATGTTCGTCTATACCGGCAACGGCGAAACCACCGGGCCGGCTTCCGTCACCAACAAGGAATTTTATAAGAAGGTCGCCAACCAGTATATTTCGCTGCTCTCCGCCTATACCGCCGAAGGGCAGTGCTACCGCGTGGATCTGCGTCTGCGCCCGGATGGGACTTTGGGCGAGATCTGCACCTCGCTAGACGGCGCGCGGACTTATTACGCCGGGCGCGCCCGCGACTGGGAGCAGCAGATGCTCATCAAGGCGCGCGTTTCGGCCGGCGAACGCGAGCCGGGCGCCGCGCTGCTGGAGTTCGTCGAGCCGATCATCTACCGCAGTTCGCTCGATTTCAGCGCCGTGGAGGCCGTCTCGGAGACCCGCCAGCGCATTGGGGAGAAAGTGGCGGCGAAACGCGGGATCTCCTCCGGCCTCGATATCAAGCTCACCTCCGGGGGCATCCGCGATATCGAGTTCCTGGTGCAGTGCCTGCAGCGGCTGCACGGCGGACGCGAGCCCTGGGTGCGCCACGGCGGCACTCTGCTGGCGCTCTTCCGCCTGCGCGACAAGGACCTGCTTTCGGATGTCGAGTATGCCCGGCTGGCCGCCGCCTACCAGTTCCTGCGCTATCTCGAACACCGCCTCCAGATGGAGGACGACCGCCAGACCCATACTCTGCCCCTCGACCCCGAGCAGCTCGACCTGCTGGCCGGCCGCATGCCCGCCGGGAGCACCGGCCGATCGCTCACCGGCGAAACTCTCCTCGAGAGGCTCGAGGAGCACCTGGCCGCCGTGCGGGAGATCTACGAGCGCGTGATTCACGCGCAGAAGCCGATGTATTACACCATGGCGCCGGCGCCGCCGCCGGAGTCGGAAGACGGCGAAACGCCGGTGTCGGCCAGCAACCTGACGCGTTTCCTCGACCAGCGCGCCCCGCGCCTGGCCGAAGCCGTGGCGCAAGCCGCCCTGCATCGCGGCCGGGAGCGCTTTGAGCACTTCCTTGAAAAGGCCTTCGCCATTCCGGACCTGCTGGAGCGGCTGGACGCCGAACCCCGCCTGGCCGCCGGCCTGCTCGATATCTTCGAACACAGCCCGCATTTCGCCGACGATCTGCTGCGCGATCCGGAGCTGCTCGATGAGATCGGCCGCCCCTTCGGCCCGCCGGGCGAGCCGCTCGAAGACGGTGCCCGTCTGCGGCGTTTCTACCGGCGCCAGATGCTGCGCATTCAGAGCGCCAGCCTGCTGGAACCCGCGCCCATTTTCGCGACGCTGCGCCAGACTTCCGAGCTGGCCGACCGGGTCATCGACGCGGCGTACCGCATCGCGCTGCGGGAGGCGCCGTCTCCGGCCGGCTCCAGCTACGTCCCCGCCGACCAGATGATGGTGATCGCTCTGGGCCGGCTGGGCTTGAGCGAATTCGACCTGGGCTCGGATGCCGACCTGGTTTTCGCCATCCCCGACGCCGATTCCGCCGAGCACACCTTCTGGACCGGCGTGGCCGAACGCATGATCCAGACCATGAGCTCGTACACCGGAGAAGGCGTCATGTTTACCGTGGATACGCGCCTGCGGCCCAACGGCCGCGAGGGCGACCTGGTGCAGACCGAGGGAGCCTACAAGACCTATTTCGCCGGACACGCGGAAGCCTGGGAAGGCATCACGTACATGAAATCGCGCGGCGTGGCCGGCAATCTGGACCGCGCCACCGAGTTTCTGCATGAGCTCCAGGAAGTCGACTGGCGCCGCTACGGACAGGGCATGCGTTCGCGCAAGGAGCTAGCCGCTATGCGCGCGCGCCTCGAACGGGAGCAGGGGCCGCGCAATCCGCTCAAGGCCGGCATGGGCGGATATTACGATATCGATTTCGCCCTGATGTATCTGCGCCTGAAAGGCGCTGGCATCTTCTACCGCGTGCTCAACACGCCCGAACGCATCGACGTGATCGAGAAGATGGGCCACCTGGAGCGCGAGGACGCCGATTTCCTGCGCGAAGCCGCCACCTTCTATCGCGCCGTGGACCACGGCCAGCGCGTCTCTCACGGCCACGCCGAGGGCAGCCTGCCCACCTCTCAGGCTCAGCTCGAGGTGCTCACCAATCTCGTCAGGCGCTGGACCCCCGAGCACCTCAACCAGCGGCGCCTCGATCTCACGCTGCGCGAAATCCGCCAGCGCACCCGCGAGTTTTTCAACCGCCTGTTCGGACACTGAGAGGCGGGTATAATCGCTTCGAGGGTCGTTGAAGGAACGGCCCATGGATTCGAAGGAGGCTCGATGTCTGCGAAACCGCGACGTGTTCTTTGCGCCCTCCTGCTGGCGGGCTTGATGGCGCTCGCGCCGGCCGCCATGGCCGCCGGCGATATCGATGGAAACTGGCATTTCATCTTCCACACCGATGGAGGCGATCGCGAATATCAGGTCAGCCTCAAGGTGACGGACGGCTTGGTATCCGGAAAGCTTGGAAACTTCGACGTGAAGGGCACGTTCAAAGACGGCGCTCTCGACCTCGCCTTTCCGGTTGACGTTCCCGACGCGGGCAGCGGGACCCTGGTGATCAAGGGCAAGCTGGCCGAAGGGGGCTTAACCGGCAATTGGGAGTTCAGCGGGTACAGCGGAGATTTCAACGCCGCGCGCCAGTAGCGCCAAACCGGGTCACGCCACTGGTTATCGAAGAGCGTATGCTTTGTTTATGCCAAACCGCCGTCATTTGCCGCTCTTCGCCTTAGTTGCGTTCGTCCTCGCAGCTCTGGGCGCGGGATCCGCCGTCGCCGCCGCCGATTACTGGCCGGGTCGCGATTGGCGAACCGCCCAGCCGGAATCCCAGGGCGTGGATTCCGCAGCGCTGGGCGCCGTCCTCGACCAGGTGATAGGCCAGAATCTGGGGGTTCACAGCGTGCTGGTGATCCGCCACGGCTACCTCGTGCTCCACGCCGATTTTTACCCCTACAACTCCGCCACCCAGCATGACCTCGCTTCCGTGACCAAAAGCCTCACCTCCGTTCTGGCAGGCATCGCGGTGGGCCAGGGCCTGATCCGGATGGACCAGCCCTTGCTCGGCTTCTTCCCCGAGGAAAGCCCCGCCAATCCCGATCCGCGCGAGCGCCGCATCACAGTGGCCGACGTGGTGCACATGGAATCGGGCTTCGAATGCGGATTCAAGCCCGGTGAGGTGGAAATGGAGCAGATGAAGCGCGCGCCGGATTACGTGCGCTTTGCCCTTTCGATGCCCATGCGCGAAGACCCCGGCCAGCACGCTTCCTATTGCAGCCCGGGCTACCATCTGCTGGGTTCCATCGTGGCGGCGGCCGCTCACCAGACGGAACTCGAGTTCGCCCGGCGGAACCTGTTCGAGCCCCTGGGAATCCGCGATGTCATCTGGGCCGCCGACGCGCAGGGCCGCACGCACGGCTGGGGCGACAGCCACATGTACCCCGGGGATTTCGCCAAGCTCGGTTACCTATACCTGCACGGCGGCCAGTGGGCGGGCCGCCAGATCGTGCCGCGCGAGTGGGTGGCGGCATCGGTGACTCCGCCGCCCGCCGGACGCGGCGATAAGGGCGGATTCGGCTATGGCTGGTGGCCATCCAAGAGGCCTGAAGGGTTGCAGTATGGCGGCCAAGGGCGCGGCGGCCAGACCGTGATCGTGTGGCCCGAGTTGGATACCGTGGCTATCATCCTGGCCGGAGGCAACCCGGGAGATCTCGGCCCCATGATCCGCAAGGCCTTCAAATCGGAGCGGCCGCTCCCGGCCAATCCCGAGGCCTACCGCCACTTGACGGCCCAGGTTGCGAGGGTTGCGCAAGCTCCGCAGCCGTCGCCCGTGCCTCCACTGCCGGCTCTGGCCGCCAAGATCTCCGGGGCGGTTTACGAGTTCCCGGTCAACCCTTCGCGCCTGGATAGCCTGGCGCTGGAGTTTCGCGGCCCGGCCGATGCCCGTGTCACGGTGAAATACCAGGGCGAGAACCTCACCTTCCCGGTTGGCATGGACGGCCGCTATAGCCTGGGTCCCAACGGCCCCTTCCACTTGCTGGCCGGCGCCATGGGCCGGTGGGTTTCGCCCAATGAATTTCTACTGGATCTGAACTTCATCGCCAATATCAATCACTACACCTTGCGCCTGCGCTTCGCGGGCGACCACGTCGCGATGACCGCCGACGAAACCTCCGGACTCGTCCGCGACGGCCACATCACCGGCACGCGCCGGGCCGCGTCCAACCCGTCGGCCGCGTCGCGATAGAATGAGACGGACATCCGGCTTCGCTTTTCCGGGAGGTGCGCATGATTTCCGCATCGCAATTGCGCGCGGGGATGGCGATCGTTTACCAGGGACACCGCTATAAGGTTGTCGCCGCCGAGTATCACCCCGGGCAGGGCAAAATGAGCGGGGCGGCGCATACCCGCCTGTACAACCTCGACACCGGGACCTTCTGGGAATACAGCTTCCGCGGCGAGCTCAAGCTGGAAGACATTCCCGTGGAAAGACAATCGCTCGAATTTCTCTATGCCGCGGGCGGCATGTATTGCTTCATGCACCCGGAGACCTTCGAACAGCTTGAAATCCCGCCCGCCATGGTGGGCGCACAGAGCGTGCTGCTGACGCCCGGAATGAAGCTCACGGTGGAGTTCGTGGATGGCCGCCCGATGGCCGTGATCTTTCCGGACATCGTGGAGCTCAAGGTCTCCGATACCGCGCCGCCCCTGCACCAGCAGGCCGATAGCGCCTTCAAGCCCGCGCGCCTGGAGAGCGGCCTCGAAGTAATGGTTCCGCAATTCGTCAAGACCGGAGATGCCATCCGCGTGGACGCCGCCACCATGAAATACGTGGACCGCGCGCGCACCAAGGAGGCGTAAAACACAGTGCACCTTCGTCCCTCACTGCGGCTCCTGAGTGAGCCGCTGATCGCCGAAATCCGCGCCGAGGCGCGCCGTGTCCTGGGCAGCCTGGGAGTCGAAATCCACAACCCCGGCGTCCTCGCGCTGCTGAAGGATCACGGCGCCTCGCTCGGCCCGGATTCCCGCTGCCTGATCCCCGAGCGTCTCATCGACCGCGCCTTGGAGACGGTGCCCCATTCCTTCGGACTCTTCGACGTGCTGGGCAACCAGACCCACGATTTCGCGGGCGCCAACGTCTACTTCACGCCCGGATCGGCGGCCATTAACATCCTGGATGGGGACACCGGCGAAATGCGGCCACCCACCACGGCCGATTACGTCCGCTTCGTCAAGCTGACCGGCGGGCTGGCGCATATCGCTTCCCAGGCCACCGCCATGATTCCCGCCGATGTCCCCGGCGGCATCTCCGATAGCTACCGCCTCTATCTGAGCTTGCTCTACGGCGAAAAGCCGGTGGTCACCGGGGCCTTCACCATCGAGGGCTTCGACATCATGCGCGACCTGCAACTGGCTGTCCGCGGCACCGCCGGGGAGTTGCGCGCCAAGCCCCTGTGCATCTTCTCCTGCTGCCCCACGGCGCCCTTGAAATGGAGCCAGGTCACCAGCCAGAACCTGGTGGATTGCGCGCGCTGGTCCATCCCCGTCGAGTTCGTCTCGATGCCGCTTTCCGGCTTTATGGCGCCCGTGACGCTGGTGGGCAGCCTGATCCAGCAGACCGCCGAAACCCTCAGCGGCGTGGTCATCAGCCAGTTGACCAACCCCGGCCACCCGATTCTCTACGGAGGCTCGCCGGCCATTTTCGACGTGCGCCACGAGACCACCCCCATGGGCGCCATCGAAACAGTGATGCTGAACTGCGCCAACAGCGAAATCGGCCACAGCCTCGGCATACCCACGCAAGGCTATGTGGCCATGAGCGACGCCAAACTACTGGACGCCCAGGCCGGCTTCGAGACCGCCACGGGCGCGCTGCTGGCCGGGCTATCCGGCATCAACAGCATCTCCGGGCCCGGCATGCTTGATTTCGAAAGCTGTCAGAGCCTGGAAAAGCTGGTGGTCGATAACGAAATCTGCGGCCAGACGTTCCGGCTGCTCCGGGGCATCCAGCCGCGCGAGGACTTCCCTGCCCTGCCGATCATGCAGGAACTGCTGGCCGAAAAGCACCTGATCATCGCCGAGCACACGCGCCGCCATCTGGCCGAGGAAATCGCGCTACCCGGCCCGGTTATCGACCGCGCCAACCGCGCCAAGTGGGCGCGAGACAAGCGCACCCTGGGCGAGCGCGCCGGGCGGGAAGTGGAGCGGATCGTGGCCCGCTACACGCCCTCACGGCTTGCGGATTCAGCCAAGGCCGATCTCACCAGCCGCATGCAGGCCGAAGCGAGCCGTCATGGCATGGCGGCGCTTCCGGCGGCGTAGGCACCCCCTTTCTCCGTGCCCGGCCGCGGCCCGCGTGGTAAACTCGCCACCATGAGAACCAGTCGCCTTGTACGTATATGCGCTTCGCTTGCGCCCCTCTTGTACATCCTGGTTCTGGTTGGCGCGCCGCCGCTCGCCGCCCAGGATCAGCCCCGCGGAGACGTCCCCTACGTTCCCACGCCCCCCGAGGTCGTCGAACAAATGCTCAAGCTCGGGAACGTCCACGACGGTGACATCCTCTACGATCTCGGCTGTGGAGACGGCCGCATCGTCATCATGGCCGCGCAGAAGTTCGGCGCGCGCGGCACCGGCATCGACCTCAACCCCGTTCGCATCAAGGAGGCCAACGCGAACGCCAGCCAGGCCGGCGTGACCGATAAGGTGAAGTTCATCGAGCAGAATCTCTTCGACGCCGACGTGCACGACGCCACTATCGTCACACTCTACCTGCTGCCGCAGGTGAACCTGAAGATACGTCCCATGCTGCTCAAGCAGCTCAAGGTCGGTACGCGCATCGTCTCGCACCAGTTCGACATGGGCGAGTGGGAGCCCGACAAGAAGATCGATATCGGCTGGCGTACCATCTACCTGTGGACCGTCACCGAAAAAGCCAAAGCCCAGTTTGGCGACAAATAACGTCGGCCTGCCGGCCCGGCTAGCCATATAGACCCGGCCGCCCTCTGCCGATAGATTGTTGTGAGCCTATGCCAATCCGCGCGCCTCTCTGCCTGATTCTGGCGGCGGCCAGCCTTTGCTTTGCCCAGCAAGCCGGCACGTTCAACGATCCCCAGGGGCGCTTCTCCCTGGCCGTGCCGGCCGTGTGGAGGGCCGCACCGCTCAGTGCCGATGCCGTCCAACTTTCGAACGGCGCCGCCTCCGTCACCGCCATGGTGCTGGAGGGCTCCGATGCCAATATGTTCATCGATGCCATCGGCCGCCAGGCTGGCGGAGAGTGGCGCGGCTTCGCCCAGGCGCGCCGCGGGGAAACCCGGCTGGGCGGACGCGCGGGCGTGTACGCGGTCTATGCGGGATCCAATCCCGCCGGAGTCCCGGCTTACCTGGAGTTGATGGCCGCCGCCGATGGGGGGCGCACGTTCCTGCTGATGGTCTCCGCGCCCCAGGCTGATTTCGCACGCCTGAAGCCCGCCTTCGACCGGATCGAGCAGAGTTTCGAGATTCACGCTTCGGCCGCCGCATCGGCTCCTGCTCCGCCCATGCCCCCAGGCGCCGCCTCGCCGCGGGCCGCCGCGGCGCCTCCCGTGCCTCCGAAACCTCCCGCTCCGCCGGCAGCGCCCGTTCCGGCGGCGCCGCCCGCTGCCGCCGCGCGCCAGGCGTCCGGAAGCCCTAACTACTACCGGATGAAGCAGGCCAGTGTGGTGGATGAGCACGGCTTCGAGCGCCCCATGCGCGCCCTCAGCCTGCTGATTCCATCCGACTGGCAGTTCCAGGGCAGCGTCCAATTCACCCGCTCGTTCGGCTGCCCGGCCGACCTGGTGCAGGTCAGTTTCCGCGCTTACAGTCCGGATGGACGCCTCGCTCTCGAGATGTTTCCCGCCGCTCATTGGCAGTGGTCCGACGATCTCAACTCCGTCGAAATGCTGCGGACCTCCAATCGCCAGATGGCCTCGTTCGGCAACAAGAGCTGCGACGTCAATCCTCCCATGAACGCCGCCGATTACCTGCGCCGCGTGGTGGCGCCGCGCTACCGGCCCAACACCCAGGTGGGCGCCGCCGAGCCGCTCCCCGATATGGCGCGGCAGGTGCAGGAACGAGCGCGGGAACAGGAGGCCGCGGCTGCCCGGATGGGCATACACGTCAACATGCGCGCGGATGTCGCCCGCGTGCGGATCGAGTCCCAGAACTCCGAGGAGTGGCTCACGGCCGTGACCTTCGCTTCGGGTATCCCCGGCCCCTCCTTCGACATCCGCTCCGGCCGCGTGGGCCAGACGCTTTACTATACCTGCGGCGCTTACGTGTTATTCGGTATGCGCGCACCGCGCGGCCAGCTTGCCGGGATGGAAAAGTTCTTCAACATGGTGCTTTCGACCGTGCACATGGATCCCCAGTGGGAAACCCGCGTCACGCAGGTGATCCTGAAGATGCAGGCCGATAACTCCCGCGCGGCCCAGCAGCGCTCGGCCATCATCGCGCAGAGCGGCCGCGACATCAACAACATGATCACGCAAGGGTATGAGGAGCGCAGCCGTATACATGACAGCGCGGTCGCCCAGTTCGATCAGTACATCCGCGGCGTCCAGACATTCGAGAATCCCGTCACCGGCGAAAAGGTCGAGCTAAGCAACCAGTACGGCCGCGCCTGGGCCAACGACGCTGGAGAATACGTCCTGAGCGATTCCGCCTTCTTCAATCCCAACGTGGTTCTCCACGGCAACTGGACGGAGCTTCAGCCCGCCAAGCCGTAAAGGGTTCGCCGTGAGTTATAGTATCGGCAGTCATGTTTGCGAGTGTAGATGTTGGCGCCTCGATAACCAGCTGCGCGGTGGCCACGGGAGCCGGACAACTGGTGGCCGAACGGACGATCCCGACCTTCGCCCATGAAGGGCCGGATGCGGTCCTCACTCGTATTGCCGCGGTCCTCAATGAAATGGCCGCCGGCGCCCACCAGCGTCTGCTCGCCGTCGGTCTGGGCGTGCCGGGTTTGGCCGATTTTCACCGCGGCCGCACGCTGTTTCTGCCCAATCTGCCTACGCAGTGGCGCAATCTACCGGTTGCCGAGCAGCTCTCCGCGCGCGTGAACTGCCCCGTCTTCGTGCTCAACGATGCCCGCATGGCGGCCCTGGGCGAGCTCTGGTTCGGCCATGGACGCACGGCCCGCACCATGGTGGTGTTCACGGTCGGCACGGGCATCGGCGGCGGGGTGGTGATCGACCGGAAGCTGCGGCTGGGCCCGCTGGGCGCGGCCGGCGAGATCGGGCACCTGACCATACAGGCCGATGGCCCCTTGTGCGGCTGTGGCAATCGGGGGTGTCTGGAGACCCTGGCCAGCAGCCCGGCGCTGATCGGGGAGGGAACCCGCCTGATGAAGAGCGGCCACGCCCCACATCTCTATGACATGGTTGAGGCCGACGCCAATCGCATCACCCCGCGCCTGCTGGCCCAGGCTGCGGCGGCCGGCGATACTTCGGTGCGCGAAGCCGTGGTGCGCGCCGCCCGCTTCCTAGGAATCGGCGTGGCCAACGTCATCGCCGTGATCCATCCCGAATTGGTGGTGCTCGGGGGCGAAGTGGCCGGCATCGGCCCCCTGCTCATCGAAACCGTGCGCCGCGAGGTCCGCGAGCGCGTGCGCCTGTTTCCCGTCGAGAGCGTGCGCATCGAAGGCTCCGCGCTCCAGGACAAGGCCGGCCTGTGGGGAGGCGTGGCGCTGGCCATCGCGCGCGTCAAGCCGGTGGCCGGTCCGCCCTCAACGGAGAGCATCCAGGCCCCGCCCGATCGCCACTGACGGGCTACTGGCGAGGCGGAGGTCTGTTTATTCCTGAATCCGGATTCCGCGTGCCGTTACAATGGCCAAATGGCACCCTCGCTTTCCGTCCTCAAGCTGCTGGCGCAGTTCGATACTCCAACGATCTCCAACGCCATTGAGCTGTTCGGGATCCGGCCGCGCAGCGCCGGCTTCATGGATGGCCGCATACGCGCCTGCTTTCCGGAGATGCCGCCGATCGTGGGCTTTGCTTCCACCGCCACCATGCGCACGGCGTCTCCGCAGTCTGAGGGAGTCGTATACGGCTCGCTCGATGAGCAGGTGGCGCGCTTTTCCGAGCTGCCCGGCCCCGCCATCGTGGTCTTTCAGGACCTCGACGACCCGCCCGTGGGCGCTACCTTCGGCGAGGTCATGTGTACCAGCTACCAATGCTTCGGGGCCCTCGGCATTATCACCAACGGACCGGCCCGCGATCTCGATCAGGTGCGCCGCCTGGGATTCGCCGCCTACAGCAACGGCGCCGTCGCGTCGCACGCTTATAGCCACATCACATCCCTGCACCAGCCCGTGAGAGTGGGCGGTCTGGACGTGCGCGCCGGCGACCTGCTGCACGCCGACGCCAACGGCGTGTGCAGCATTCCCCTCGAAATCGCCTGCGAATTGCCGGAGGCGGCCGGCGCTTTCGTGGAGGCCGAATCGGTATGCCTTGAGTTCGCCCGCACAGGCACTCGCGACCCCAAGGCTTACTCGGCGGCCCGCCGCGAGATGCTTAATCGCATTGGCGAACTCGGCCGGCGCCTGCGCTCCCGCGCTACTTCGCCGGCTCAATAATCGCCGACATGGATCCCTGGGATCGCGGCAGCCGCCAGTCCGGTCCGTAGGCGTGGATCTGGTCGCGCGCGAACTCCGCCTCCGGCAGTTCACAGGTGATCAGCACCGTGCGGCCCATGCGGTCCACCTCTTCGGCATGGTGATAGGCCTGATCGAGAGTGAAGATGAAGATCTTCTGGAGCATCTCGATCACATAGTCGTAAGTGTGGTCGTTATCGTCGAGCAGGACGACGCGGTACAGCGGAACCAGTTCTTGCCGTTCCAGGATTTCCGTATCGGGAGAGGTGGAAGGCTTAGCCATGTAATCGATTCCGGTAAGGATTAGTATGCGACATTCGCGCCCCGCGAGTCGAGCGCCGCCCCGCCGTCAGGCGCGTCACAATGGTTATTGGACATGCAGAAACCCGTCTATCTCGATCATCATGCCACCACCCCGATCGATCCGAGGGTGCTGGAGGCCATGCTTCCGTACTTCGGTCCGCGCTTCGGGAACGCCGCCAGCCGCACGCATGCCTATGGCTGGCAGGCCGAAAAAGCGGTCGAGAGAGCCCGCCAGCAGGTGGCCGATCTGGCCGGCGCCGCGGCGCGCGAAATCGTCTTCACCAGCGGCGCCACCGAATCCATCAACCTGGCGCTCAAAGGGCTGCTGGAGGCCTCACGGGCGCCGGGCGGCCACATGGTCACCATGGCTACCGAGCACAAGGCCGCGCTCGATACCGCCGCCCGTCTTGTCAGCCAAGGTTGCGGCCTCACGGTGCTGCCGCCGCGGCCGGATGGCCTGATCGATCTGGACCAGCTGCGCGCCGCCATTCTCCCCGGCACCGTGCTGGTGAGCGTGATGGCCGCCAACAACGAGATCGGCGTCCTCCAGCCCGTGCGCCAGATCGGGGCGCTCTGCCGCGAAATGGGCGTCATGTTCCACTGCGACGCCGCCCAGGCCTTCGGCAAGGTGCCTCTCGACGTGGAAGCGGACGGCCTCGACCTGATGTCGATCAGCGCCCACAAGATGTACGGGCCCAAGGGAATAGGCGCCCTCTACGTGCGGCGTCGCGGGCGGCACGTGGCGCTGGCCGCGCAAATCGATGGCGGAGGCCACGAGCACGGCCTGCGCTCCGGAACCCTCAATGTGCCGGGCATCGTGGGGCTGGGCGAGGCCTGCGCTATCTGCGCGCGCGAGATGGCCGGAGAAGCCGGGCGCGTGGCCGGCCTCCGCGACCGCTTCAAGGCGCTCCTCGAAGCGAATGTCGAAGGGGTGCACGTCAACGGCTCGATGGAACGCCGGCTGCCGGGTAATCTCAACGTGAGCTTTCCCCGCGTGGATGGCGAAGCCCTCCTGATGAGCCTGCCGGACCTGGCTCTTTCCACGGGCTCAGCGTGCAGCTCGGCCACGGTCGAGCCCAGCCACGTGCTCAAAGCTATCGGCATCGGCGACAGCCTGGCGCGTTCCTCGGTGCGCTTTGGGCTGGGCCGATTCAACACCGCAGAGGAAGTGGAATATGCCGCCATGCGGGTGGTCGAAGCCGCACGCCGTCTGCGCGAACAGGCTCCCGTAAAGCCCTCCGGCGCCATGTTATAATTCGAGAGTCTTTCCTGTTCAAAAAGACCCAGGGAAATCTATGCCGAAGTTGAAGACACATAAGGGTGCGTCTAAGCGGTTCAAGAAGACCGGCACGGGCAAAGTGGTTCGCGGTCATGCCTTTGCACGGCACATCCTGACCTCCAAGCCGCACAAACGCAAGAAGAAGCTGCATACCAGCGTATTGGCCGACCCGGCCGATCAGCCGGTTTTGAAGCGCATGATTCCGTATTAGGAATCGGCGCGGGATTGCGCGGCCGGAGCGCGCGGCACGTGCCCGGACCGCCAATCGGTAATTCACGAAAGGAGTTGAAACGTGCCCAGAGTCAAACGAGGGACCCATCGCCGGGCATCCCGCAAGAAGACGCTGCACCAGGCGTCCGGTTACTTTCTCACCAAGAGCAAGCTCTATCGGTCCGCTCAGGAAGCGGTCGAGCGGGGCCTGAAATTCGCTTACGTCGGCCGCAAGAACAAGAAGCGCGATTTTCGTTCGCTGTGGATCGTCCGCATCAACGCGGCCTGCCGCGCGGCGGAAATCACCTACAGCCGTTTCCTGCACGGTCTCAAGGCCGCCGGCCTGGATCTGAATCGCAAAGCCCTGGCCGACGTGGCCCTGCACGACGAAGCCGCCTTCCGGCAGTTGGTGGAGACCGCCAAGGCCGCCTTGGAGAAAGCATGACTCCCGCCGAACAGGAGATCGATTCCCTCGCCAGTTTGGAAGATCGCATCCAACGGGCCGTGGCTCTGGTCGGCCGGCTTCGCAAAGAGAGGGATGCCGCGCTGGAAGAGGTGGCCCAGGCCCGCGCGGAAGCCGCGCGCCTGGCCGATGAGACGCGCGCGCTGCAGGCCGAGCGCAAGCAGGTCCGCTCGCGCATCGAGAAGCTGCTTTCGCAGATCGACCAGTTGAACGCCGGCTAGATCGCCGCGCCCGCGGAGGTTCGAATGGAAGGCGCCCCTATCGAAAAGCAGCCCGTTCGCGTAACCATCCTGAGCCGTTCCTATACGTTGTTGACCGGCGGCGATCCGCGCGAAGTCGAGGAACTCGCCGCACAGGTGGATGCGCTCATGCTGTCGATCGCCTCCAGGGCGCCCAATGCCGATTCCACGCGCATCGCGGTGATGGCCTGCCTGCACCTGGCCGACAAGCTGCGCGCCCTCGAGCGCGAGCTGAGCGGCTTGAAACAGCGCGTGGACCGCAAGTCCGAAGAGTTCGCCGGGATGCTCGAGCAATTGCTCGGCGCCGCGGAAACGCGCTGACGAACGCCGTTATCGGGGATCGCGCGCGGCTGCGCGGAGGGCTTCGAGGGTGGCCTCGGCCGTGGCGGCCCAGGAGAAACCCGCGGCGCGGCGCGGCCCGGCCTCGGCGAGGCGGGCGCGGAGAGCGCTGTCGTCGCTGAGACGGACAAGGGCCTCCGTCAGCGCCGCGAGGTCGTGCGGGTCGAAGCGCAGAGCGGCATCGGCGGCCATGCCGGCCATGGGTTCGATATCCGAACAGGCCGTGGGAACACCGGCGGCCAAAGCCTCCAGAACCGGCAGGCCGAAGCCTTCGAATTTGGAAGGATAGACGAAGGCCCAGGCGCGCGCGAACAACTCGCGCAGCTCCGACCGCGGGATCCAGCCGCGAAATTCCACGTCGCCGTTCAGGCCTAACTCGTCGCGCAGGTTGTGCAGCGGGCGGGTGACGAAACCGTGCAGACCGCAGACCACCAGGCGGAACTCGGGGTGCGTTTTGCGGAAGCGCGCGAAAGCCCGCAGCAGGCCGTCGAGGTTCTTGTGGGGGTGGAGGGTGGAGACAGCCAGCAGGAACCGCTCGGGACAGCGGCGCCGGGCGATCTCGAAAAACGAAGGATCGGCGCCTAACAGCACGGTGCGCACGCGAGACGCGGGCAGGCGGTAGAACGCCAGCAGGTCGGCGGCGGTGGCGGCCGAATCGGCCAGGAGCAGGCGCGAGACATGGGCGGAGCCGGACAGAAAAAAGTTCCAGAAGGGGCGGTCGAACCAGCGAAAGTACTGGGGATGGCGCTTGTGCTGGAGGTCGTGAAAGACGGTCACCTGGGGGCACGGGGCCAGCAAGGGCGCGGTGAAGCCGGGGTTGAGGAGCACGTCGAGGCGCAGGCGGGCCGCGGCCAGCGGCAGAGCGGTCTGTTCCCAGATAATCCGCCAGGGTCGCAAGAACGCGCGCACGGGCTGCGGGAGCGCGGTGAAATTGGGGCACTCCGGAACCAGGCCGGGATCGGTCTCGCGGTTGGTGAAAACGAAATACCGGTTGACGGGGTCGATGGCGCTCAACGCGGAGAGCAGCGCGCGCAGGTAGGTCTCGGTGCCGCCGACGCGGCCGGGAATCATGTAGAGCGCATTTACGCCGATGCGCAGGGCAGCCATGTCAGCGTCCGGCGAGACCCCTGCCCGCGAGGGCCAGATCGTGACGGGCGTCCTCCAGGGTGGGATCGAGCTGAAGAGCGCGCTGGTACTGCTGAATGGCCGCCCGCAACTGGCCGTTCTTGAAGTAGATCTTGCCGCGGTAGGAGAAAATTTCGGGATAACCGGGATCGAGTTTCTCGGCCGCGGCCAGCGCGTCGAGAGCCTCGGGCCAATGCGATTGTTGCGCGTGAATTTTGGCGATCTGGGTATAGACGTTGGCCGGCGAAACACCGGGCACGGGAGGCAGGAGGGCGGCCTGTTGGAACTTCGCGAGAGCTTCCTCGGGGCGGTTAAGGCCGTCGTAGGCCAGACCCCAATCAACCAGCAGGCTCTGGCTAAGCGGCTGCAATTGGGCAGTCTTCTCGAATTCCGGGAGGGCCAGGTCCGGACGTCCCTCGGCGTAATAAGCGAAGGCCAGGTTGAAATGGTCGCGCGACTTTCCGGGCGATTTGCGGACATTGTCCTGCCACAGAGCCACCGCGTCCCCCCAAACCTCGGCCCGCGCATAAGTGGCGCCGGCGGCGGCGAGAATCGCGACGATCAGGGCGGCCACCAGGGGTCGGGTCTGGATCGTGAGGCGGCTCAGAACGTCGAGCAGGATGAGCAGCAAGCCGATGAAGCCGAAATAAAGGCGGCGTTCGGCGATCGGATCCTGAATGGGGAGAATCGAGGAGGTGGGGGCCATCAGCGCCAGGAACACGAAATATCCGTAAGTGGCCAGCGGGAAACGGCGGCGGTATGTCCAGGCCAATGCCGCCAGGGCCACCAGTGCGATCAGGCCAACGATGGCGCCGTGATCGAGCACCGTTCGCGAAATGGGGAAATCCCAATCGGCGGTGAGGCTAATGGGAAATAGGAATTCGCCGATATATACGAAGAGGGCGCGGCATTCTGTGAAGAAGTACTGATACCAGGTGAAGTCCTTGAGGGAGAAGCCGGCGGTGGTGGCACCGAGGATGAGCGGCAGGGCGAGCGCAAAGCCGCCGGCGGCCAGGGCAGCGATGGGCACATAGAGCTTCCAGTTCCGCCGTATGCCCTGGAAAGAGAAGCCCGGGTTCCACCAGTAGTCGGTCAGTAGGAGCAGCACGGGGAGCACCACGGTATGTTCTTTGGCGAGGATGGCGCCGCCGAACAGCGCGATGACCGCCATTACCGCGCCCCATGAGATGGCGGAGCTGGAGCGGTACAGAAAAACGGTGAAGGCGGCCAAGACCAAGGTGACGCTGAGCGCTTCGGAGCGCCCGGCCAGGTAGGCTACGGCCTCGGACTGGACCGGATGCAGCAGGAACAACGCGGCGCCGAAGCCCGCCAGAAGATTGAGACGGCCCACAGGCACGCGGGCCCATTCGAGCAGCCGGCGGACGATGAGGAAGATCAGGCCGGTGGCAATCAGGTGAATGACGATGTTGAAAACGTGGTAAGACCAAGGGTCGTCCCCGGATAGCCGGGCATTCATCCAGTACGTGGCCATGAGGAGGGGACGCAAGCCGTGGATCCAGGCGGAGAGTGGCGCCGAAGCGACGTTGCCGATGGCGAAAGGCAGAAAATTGTCGTCGAACAGGAAGGGGCCATGAAGAGCCGGCGAGTAAGCCCAAAAGGCCGCCAGGATTGCGCCCGCGCCGGCCGCCGCATAAGGCCACCGGGGAGAGCGCGGCGGTCCGGCCGGCTTGGCCGGCCCGCTGGCGGAACGGGAGAGGATCTCGCGCTTCTTACTTTTCATGACCGTTGAGGCTCTGCAAACGGTACTCCAGGATTGCAAGGCGCTGCGCTAAGGCGATGTTGTTGTCGCGCAGGCGGGACACGATCATCGAGAACCGGAAGAACATGATGAGAAAAAAGGCGCTGATGATGAGAAACAGGGCCAGCGGCGTATCGGGCAAGCCCGCCGCGCGCCGCAGGTAGTCGAGCAAGCCGCGCGAACGGGAGAGCACCAGCATGGCGAAGGAGGCGAAAAGCCACGTCATCGAATACTCCGCGCGAATGTGGGCGCGGCGAACGGAAAACAGGACCGTCACCAGCAGGACGATACTGATGGCGGAGGTCACGGTTAAGAGGCGATCCATTTAATCTCCTTTTGCGGCGCCGCCGGGGCCGCCGGTCGCAGGGCGCCGCCGCCGATGTTCATATTTGAGGATATTGACGAACACTCCCAGGAGCACGTGGACAATATAGTAGAACGAGGTCAGAGCGGTGATTGTGGAGCGGCCGGTCACCCGCGGGTGCATTTTGACGGGCACCTCCTCGAAGCGGAACCGCTTGCGCTGAAGCACCACCAGCGCCTCGATTTCGGGATATTCGAGGGGGAAGCTGCTCTTAAAGACCTCCAGCGCGCGGCGGTTCACGCCCACGAAGCCCGACGTGGGGTCGTGAACGGTCTTTCCCAGTATAGGCCGCAGCACGGCGCGGAAAAAACGAATGCCCAGGGAGCGGACCGCGCCGGTGCGCGATCCATTGGATTGGAGGAAGCGCGACCCAATCACCATCTCGCATCCCGTACTCTGGAGTTTCTCCAGGATGCTGGGGATATCGCGGGGGTCGTGCTGGCCGTCGCCATCCACGCGGATCACGTACTGGAATCCGGTCTCCCAGGCCAGTTTGTATCCCGCCTGCACGCAGCCACCCAGACCCAGGTGATGGGGCAAAGAGAGGACCTCCGCGCCAGCCGCACGGGCCACGGCAATGGTGGAATCTGTGGAACAATCGTCAATCACCAGGACCGCGGCCTCGGGGACCCGGCGATGGATGCCCTCCACGACCTGCCCGACGGCGCCCTCCTCGTTGAATGCGGGAATGATGACCAGCAGCGAATCGGGGTGCGAGCCGCGGATCATAGCGCGGCGACCTCCCGGCTGCCGATCGAATGGCAGCGGACGAGATGGCGAAAAACAGCCGGGGTGATGCGGGCGCGGGCGCGTATCTGGCGGCGCTGGCGCAGCAGCCGGCCCAGGTTGCCAAGCAAAGCGCCGTGAGCCCGCAGGACAAACCAGAGCATACGAGGGCCGGCGTGGCCTTCGGCACGAAAACGGGCGGCGCTGCCGCGGCCTTCCAGGAGGTACCAGGCGTGCCAGAGATAGCGTGCCAAGGTGGCAAAAGGCGCTGCCAGCAGCATACGTGCGGGAAAGTTCTTCACCAGGACGAAAAGCCGGTTGCGCTCCACGTAGTAAGCCTTGAGGGGCGAGGCGCGCCCGCTCGAATGCGAGTAGTGGTGCTCCACCACGGCCTCTGGTTCGTAAAGGCACTTCCAGCCGGCCCAGCGGGCGCGCAGGCCCAGGTCGGTATCCTCGCAATACAGAAAAAAGTGATCGTCGAATCCACTGAGCTCTTCGAGCATAGCGCGCCGGTAAAGGGCCGCCGAGCCGCTCGGGAAGAGAACTTCCTCGGGCACCGGGAAATCTTCGGGCGGCCGGCCGTGGCCGCGCTGCTTGCTGGAGGCGTCCCGAGCCACCAGCATTCCAGCGGAATCCAGGCGGTCCTCG
>Ga0326728_10010847_pt1 | contig 21119 bp, 18 predicted proteins | sample MB3enrmetagenome_FD_207602 | JGI IMG/M metagenome (GOLD analysis project Ga0326728, IMG submission 207602) | Lab enriched peat soil microbial communities from McLean, Ithaca, NY, United States - MB31MN | ecosystem: Environmental > Terrestrial > Soil > Wetlands > Peat | place: USA: New York... | reverse complement strand
TGTTCGCTATCAACTGAACCAAAAGCCCCAGCCCACAGCGCAAACCGTAAATCATCGCTTGACCGTCATTCGTTGTTTGTATCGATTCCACCGCGGACAGGAGATTCCCCCCGGCCAAGCTCATTTCCAGCGCCTCTATACGACGCGCTGCCCGATCGGCTATGGCCGGCCCCACCGCATGGTCGCCTCCGGTCTCCGCCTCAAGCAACCTCGGCGTGTGATCCAGCCCCTTTCGGCAGAGCAAGTCGCGAAGTTTTGGGCGAGCTTTCGTACCTTCCGCGATCTTGCCGTGGTGGGCTTGATGTTATTCGACGGCCTCCGTTCCTGCGAGATCCTGGCGCTTCAACTCGAAGATTTGAAACTTGCCGATGCGCAACTGTATGTTCTCGGCAAGGGCAAGAAACAGCGCATCCTGCCGCTACCTGGTGAGATTCTGGATGTCCTTCAAAGCTACCTTCGCCTGGAACGTCCGCTGGCCAACTCGTCCTCTCTGTTTGTTGCCCTAAAAGGGAGTCAACGCGGTCACTCCATGACGCCAGCGGGGCTCCGCTCGCTCTTCCGCCATCATCGATGGCGCAGCGAAGTCCGCGCCGCGAACCCCCATCGATTTAGACATACTTTCGGGGCGGACATGGTGCGGGGTGGCATTTCCTTGCCTGCTCTCCAACACCTCATGGGGCACTCGCAGATTCACACGACGTTGCTCTATGTTCAACTTGCGCCCCAGGACGTCTGGCGCGAATACGCTCGTGCAGCTGCCAACGCGATGCGCTTGCCCCCTCCACAGCTGCCATGAATCAGTCCCGGCAAAGCCTCGAACAGATTTTTCAAACGCAGGTCCAGACTCTATCTTTGACCTTGCAGTTTTCGACGGTGAGGAACTATCGATACGTCGCTCACCGCTTCCTCGGTTATCTTCGTGGCGCTTTTCCAAGGGTCCAACGACTGTCACAGTTCCGTCGCGATCCCCATATGTTGGGCTGGTTCCGTTGCCTATGCCACCAGGATCCACCCCTCAGCAACACCACCCGGGAAGAGCATCTGCTCTGTCTTCGGCGCCTGCTGGACGATCTGGCCCTGCAAGGCCATCCCCTCCGGCCAGGTCTCATTCTCCACGAAGATTTTCCGGTTCGTCCCCAGTACCTTCCCAGGCCTCTGTCTCCGGAAGATGACCAACGACTGCAAGAGGAACTACGCCGCACCGACAACCTGTATTCGAATGCTCTCCTGCTGACGCGCCTCACCGGGATCCGCATTGGAGAGTGCATCCACCTGCCTCTCGATTGTCTGCGTCCCATCGGGCCCGGACAATGGGCACTGCACGTTCCCCTGGGAAAGCTTCATACCGAACGCCTCGTACCCCTCGACTCGGAAGGACTACGATTGCTGGAGCGCATTCGGGAATGGCGTGCGCGGGCTTCGCCCGCACGCCTGGCTAAATCCGAAGGCTTGCTGTTGCCTCGCGTGGGCGGGCGGTTTGCTTTGTTTCAAACGCTGCGTCCAGTTCTGGCCGACGCGGCCAAACGCGCGGGCTGCGCCGACACGATGCCTATCACGCCCCACCGCTTGCGCCACACTTGGGCCTCAGACCTGCTCCGCCGTGGCATTAGCCTGCCCGCTCTCATGCAACTGATGGGTCACAAAGACATTCGTATGACGCTTCGCTACCTGAAGGTCACCCAGCTTGACCTCCAGCGCGAGTTCTACCAAGCCCGTCAAAACACAATTCAACCGTATCGCGTTCCTACACTATCCGTCACCACCGCCACCGCTGATCTCCCCGGAATCCATCAGGCACTGGCGGCCACACGCCACCTTTTGGAGATGTACCGACGCCAGCTCCTCAATGACAAGATTCGCCGCCGCTTGCAGCGGCTCGATCGACGTCTCCTGGACATCGCTCAACAGCTCCAGAACATCACAGGGGAAGAAAAATGAGGAAAGATTGGCCGGTTAATCGGCAACGCTGCTTAACTCCACGTTCCTGAAGTGCTAGCGTCGGTCTCATGCCCAGCGGGGCAAGGAGGACCGACGATGGCCAACGAGATTTCTGACATTCCCCCTGACATGCGGAAGGTTTATCGGCGTTTGCGGCGATGGCGCAGCTCACACACTCGCCGAGTGCCGTTTCCGGATGCTTTGTGGGCGGCGGCAGGAGAACTGGCGCGGGAGCATGGGATCAACCGCACGGCGAAGGCTCTGAGTCTGGAATACGGCAAGCTGAAGGAGCGTGCGGAAGCGGCGGGGCCAGCGAAGAAGGTCGTGAGAGAGGTAACGTCAGCGATCCCGCACCACGCACGACCGCCCGTGCCGGCAACCTTTATGGAGCTAATTACGCCGCGGCCTGGCAGCGTGGCGAGCGCGGTGGTGGAGTTGGAAGGGCCGCGCGGTCGGATGAAGATCGAGTTCAAGGGCGTGGCCACGGCGGAGTTGGTGGCGCTAAGCCGGGCGCTGTGGGACGGTGAGGCATGATCCAGGTTGCGCCGCAGATGCGCATCCTGGTGGCGGTGGAAGCGGTGGACGGCCGCAAAGGTATCGACTCGCTGGCGCGGTAGTGCCAGGAGCGGCTCGAAGCGGATCCTTTTTCCGGCTGCTTGTTTGTTTTTCGGAGCCGGCGCGGAACCGCGGTTCGTATATTGGCCTATGACGGCCAGGGGTTTTGGCTCGCGCAGAAACGGTTATCGAAGGGGCGCTTTCGCTGGTGGCCGGAAGGCCGGAATGCGCACGAGGTGGCGCGGAGTCTGGCGCCGCATCAACTGCAAGTGTTGTTGGCGGCGGGCGACCCGACGGCCACCCAGGCGGCGCCGGCGTGGCGGCCGGTAAACCTGGTGAGTTGAGAAAAAATGGCGCGAGGCACTTGCGTTCTAAATTCTTCTCTGCTACGCTCGGGGGCATGGAAGGAGAGTTTCGCTATCGGGGTCGGGTGATCACCGCGGCGGAAGTGGAATTTATCCGTCAGTTGATCGCCCAATATCCCCACACCAATCGGCGGCAGCTTTCACTGCGGCTGTGCGAAGCCTGGGAGTGGAAACAGGCCAACGGCGCACTGCGTGACATGGTCTGCCGAGGACTGCTGCTGGAACTGGAGCGGGCCGGGCGCCTGCGGTTGCCGCCCGCGAGCCATGTGCATCGCAACCCGTCGCTGCGGCGTGCGACGCATGGGGAGAAAGTCCTAGCTCCGCTGCGGCTCGATACCACTCCTCTGGAAGTTCCGCTGCGGGCGCTGCGACCGTTGGAGTTTCAGCAAGTACGGCGCACGCCCGAGGAGCCGCTGTTTAATTACCTCGTCGCCCAGTACCATCCGCTTGGTTACGCGCGGCCGGTCGGGGAACACCTGAAATATCTGGTCTCTGCTGCGGGCCGGGTGATTGCCTGCCTGGCTTGGTCCTCGGCCCCGCGGCATCTGGGCGCCCGCGATCGCTTTATCGGCTGGTCGGCAGAGGCGCGGCGCCACAATCTCCATTTTCTTGCCTACAACCCGCGCTACCTCATTTTGCCTTGGGTACGCGTCTCCCATCTGGCCTCGCACGTTTTGGGTCAGATGGCGAGAAGAATCGCGGGAGACTGGGAGCGGGCTTACGGACACCCGATCTATTTTCTGGAGACCTTCGTTGATCCCGAACGCTATCGCGGTACCTGCTATCGGGCGGCGAACTGGGTGGTGATGGGGCGGACGACAGGCCGGGGGAAGAACTGCCCCAACATGCGGCCTAACCGCTCGATCAAGGAAGTGCTGGGCTATCCGCTCACGCCGCGCTTTCGGGAGTTGCTGGCGAAAGTAGAGTAAACATCCCCTGAGCGGAGCGAAGGGATGAAACCTGCGAAGGAGCAGATCGAAGTGAATCTGGAAGAGCTGGCCGCGTTGGTGGAGCGGGCGCGCCAAGGGCCGTTAAGCGAAGAGGACTGTGAGAGGCTGGAAGACGCGATCCAGGCGCTGAGCGTTCTGATCGAGAGGATCGGGGAAAAGAACACGACGATCAGCCAACTGCGTGCGCTGTTGTCGAAGACCAGCAAGGTGTTGGAGCAAGCCGGGGTCAAGGTCCCTGCGCAAAACCCTCCGCCTCTCAGGGTGCAGGACCCACCCAAGCCGGGGCACGGGCGAAACGGCGCCCAGGCCTATCGGGGCGCCGACCGAATCAAAATCCCGCACGGTTCGTTGAAGTCCGGAGATCACTGTCCGGAATGTTTGAAGGGAAAGGTGTACCTGCAGAAAGACCCTGGGCTGCGCATCCGGGTGGTGGGGCAGGCGCCGATGGCGGCTCGAGTCTACGAGTTAGAACGTCTGCGTTGCAGTCTGTGCGGGGAGGTTTACGAGGCGGAAGCGCCGCCCGAGGTGGGGGAGAAAAAGTACGATGCCAGCGCGGCGGCGATGATCGCGCTGTTGAAGTACGGCAGTGGCGTTCCCTGGGATCGGCTGGAGAGGCTGGAGGCGAGTTTGGGAATTCCGCTGCCGGCTTCGACCCAGTGCGAAATCGTGGCGGAAGTGGCGGAAGCCAATCGGCCCGTTTTCGAAGAGTTGATCCGCCAGGCCGCGCAAGGCGAAGTCTTCTATAACGATGACACCAGCATGAAGATCCTGGCCCTGGCGAGGGCGAGCCCTCCGCGCTGGGAGGAGGAGGAAGCCTCGTCGAGCTCCAAGGAACGGACGGGACTGTTCACCTCCGGCATCGTGTCGACGACGCGGCAGGGGCAGCGGATCGCGCTGTTCTTCAGCGGGCGGAATCATGCCGGGGAGAACCTCGCCCGGGTGTTCGTGGAGCGGGCCAAGGGGCTCACGCCGCCCATTCAAAAGTCCGATGCCTTGTCACGCAACGTGCCGAAGCTCCCGGAGGAGCTGGAAATTCTCTGGGGAAACTGCAATGCCCATGCTCGACGACGCTTTGTGCAGGTGACGCCGAACTTCCCCGAGGAGTGCCGGTTCGTGCTGGAAAGCTTCCGCGACGTCTATGGTTACGAGGCCGAGGCCCAGCGGCAGGGTCTCGTGCCCGAGGAGCGGCTGCGCTTTCACCAGGAGCACAGCCAGCCGGTGATGGATGCCCTCCACACTTGGTTCGAGGCCCAGTTCGTGGAAAAGAAAGTGGAGCCCAACTCGGGGCTGGGCGAGGCCATCACATATTGCTTGAAACGTTGGACTCGGCTAACGCTGTTCCTCCGCCGAGCGGGGGCGCCGCTGGACTCGAACCTCGTGGAGCGCGCCCTGAAGAAGGCTATTCTGCACCGAAAGAATTCCCCATTTTATAAGACCGAAAACGGCGCCGAGGTGGGTGATCGGTTCATGAGCCTGATCCACACCTGCGAATTGAACGACGTCAATCCCTTCGACTACCTCACCGAACTGCAGAAACACGCTGAGGAGCTGGCGAAGAATCCGGCGGCGTGGATGCCGTGGAATTACCGCCAGACCCTGCAACAAGCGGATACGAGCCAGGACCCCGCGTGGCCCCTACCTGGAGTAGAATACTTCCCACTTGGCCGTAAACCATCCTCTTCGGCCAGACCGGAGCGGCAGTCGAAAATGGGCGAAAAACGGGTGTCCCGCACGGCGAAATTGCGGAAGGTTTTTGGCCACCCCCCTCACCGGGCCAAAACGCCGTTCCGGGCAGGCCTCTACGCCCGCGTTTCTACCCAGGATCAGCAGACCATCCCGATGCAGACCCGTGCCCTGCGCGAATACGCCACTCGCCGAGGTTGGACGCTCGCCCTGCAGGTCAAAGAAATCGGCTCGGGCGGTTCTCAGCGGGAGCGGCGAGAGCAACTGCTGGAAGCGGCACGTCGCCGTGAGATCGACGTCGTGTTAGTCTGGCGGCTGGACCGTTGGGGCCGCTCGGTAACCGACCTGCTGGCGACCCTCCAGGAACTGGAGCATCTGGGCGTCGGCTTTGTGTCGCTAACGGAAGCGCTGGACCTGACGACCCCGGCCGGTCGCGCCATGGCTGGCCTTTTAGCCGTGTGCGCGGAGTTCGAAAGGGAGATTCGGCGGGAACGAGTTCGGGCCGGCCTGGCCCACGCCCGCCAGAACGGCCAACGTCTGGGGCGACCCGCTACGGCAGGTCTCCACGCTGATAAAATCCGGAAGCTCTACCGCGCGGGCACGAGTAAATCCTAAATCGCACGCCGGTTGCGGATCGGGCGTACCTCCGTGCGCCGCATTCTGAAAGAAAGGTGGGGATGATGACGAAGCCCTCTACGGAATACCACAAGATCTGGGTCGAACAGTGCGCAGCAACGGAAGACATCCGCGAGCGCTTTGAATTGGAAAGTGCCCTCGATTATCTGATCGGAGAGAAACTCTTCAGCTTTGTGGCGGCCTCGGAACAGGACTCGCTGTTCGCGCAAGAGTTGGCCGACTTCGTGGCGGAAATCCGGCGGCTATTTACCCCCGCTGAGATTCGCGCCTATCTTGGCCACCTGGAGCGTACCAAGTTCCTCGCACCCCCCGAGCCCGATTCAGACAGGGATGATCTGGATGAGGAAGACGAGGAAGAACCTTGGCCAGCCCATCCGGTGGTCGGTGCACAGGAACTGCTGCGGTATTCCCGTGTGCGGCAACTTCTCCAGGATTGAGGCGGCGCGGGGGACTTCATCGATGCCCCAACTCAAAACGGACCAAGTGCGGGAGGACCGAATCCACAACGAAGCGATCGTGGACGCTTATGGGCCGGAAGAGCAGGCCCTGGGCTGGTATTACTACCTGTAGAACAAAATCCGCTTCCCGTTCCAGGCCGAATGTCGCCGGACCAAGGCGGTTTCGCCCCTCCTCAAGGGTGAACGGGTCGAAGTCCGGCGCTTGGCACCGGAAGACGCCTGCACCGCTGACATGCTCGTACAGATCCACTGGCACGGCCGCAAAATGGCCGTGCCCCTGTCCCAACTGATCGGAATAGATGTAGACGAATCAACTGCCGAGGCCATCGCCGACTGGCACTATTGGGTGGCCCAAGGCTACTGCTTCTGATTCACCACCCGACGCCACCGATCTACACAGCCCTTCCGAAAGCTCACTGTCGCCACACGAGAATGTAGTAGGCCGCGCCTTGGAGCAGCCTCCGGACGGGACAGACCCTGGCCCTACACTCATGGAGCCGGGACCAATCCAAATCCAAAAGTTGAAAATCGGAAGGGGGTTATCGTGCGAAGGCGGTAATCTGCACGAGTGGGGAGAGTTTAGGGGAGGACTTCTTGGCGAGCATGTTGGCGGAGGGGATTCCGGTCCGGGCGAATGATTTCTCGCAGTCCAGGGAAGACGGACCGCGCATGTTGCCTTCCATATAGGCCAGGCCGGGACAGCGCGTGCAAGTACCGAGATGCGAACACGTGGAGCAAACCGGAAGATCGCGGCCGCGTATGGAGCGCACATCATTCATCTGCTTCGAGTGCCGCCAGATCTCCAGAAATTTCTGCTTGCGCACGTTTCCGGTAGGCAGCGGGAACTGCACGCAGGGGAAGACATCTCCATAGGGAGAAATGTAACAGAACGTGTGGCTGGCGCTGCACGGCAGTCCGTCCAGATCGCCGTCATCCACCGGCCGGGGAGGTGCGCAGAATTCCTCGACGTTCCCTACCAGGTCTCCATTCCGAAAGACCTGCTTTAACTCCTCGCCGCCGATTCCCAACCCGAGAATGGAGCGGTCTCCGTCCATCATGGGGGTGATGGTGGGGTCGATAGTCCATTTGGCGCCGAGTTCCTGGGCCAGCGCCTTGACGCCGGCGTAGTCGGCGAGATTTTGCCGCATGAGAACATTGGCGACAATCACTTTTAACCCGCGGGCCTGAAGAAAGCGGATGCCCGCGACCGAACGCTTCAGCGATCCGGGCAGTTTGGTGATGGCGTCGTGGACCTCCGCGCGGTGAGAATAAATGCTTACCTGCACCGAGTCCACGCCCAACTCCCGCATGCGGTCCGCCTGTTTCTCGCGGATCATGAAGGCATTCGTCTTGATCTTGACGCAGAACTGCAGTGAGCGCGCGCATTCCAGGATGTCGAAGAAATCCATGCGCATCAGCACTTCGCCGCCACTTAAAGTGAGGAAGAATGTGCCGGCGTCCGCCAACTGCCGCAGCACGTCGCACATCTCGGCGGCAGTCATCTCGCCGTGGTCGTCGTGATCGAGGTAGCAATGGACGCAACGCTCGTTGCAGCGATAGGTGACGTCCAGTTGCACACCCAAGGGCACGCCCAGGGCGATAGCACGCTGGTTCATTTCCTCCATCAGTGTGGGCATTGCTGCTCCGTGAAGCAGGAATCAAGAAGCAGGCTTCTTAATCCTCGCTTCTCCCTACTCCAGCGGCTTGTCCGATACTCTCATGATCCCGTGGCCCGCCAGTTCCCGCACAAAGCTTTCGGCGTCTTTCAGCGCTTCCTCCGGCGTGATTTCGAATTCGGCGCAGACCTTCTCCTTGACGATGTCCTCAAGAGGCGTGCGCCCGTCAGCCGCCTGCCAGATCACCAGTCCAACGCTGTCCAGACTGAACAAAGTCGAGTCGCGGGTGGACATGACGATCATTTCGTCGCCAAGCTGCCGGGCCGCGATCCCATTGCTTCTGGCAATATAGAGTGGACTCATAGACACGAACCCCGAAAATCGAAATTGGAAAATCGAAACTCGAGAACCGAAAAAAGCTCTCCGGCCACCCCACTTCGGACATTTTACACTAGTCCCCTTGCCCGTTACACGCTTTATTTTACCTGATCAAGTCCCACACTCGAGCGTCGGGCGCGAACACCAGCCGGCGCACGGGTACGCAGCGCACGAATTCGAAGGCGGTCTGGAACACCAACTGCGCCAGCTCGTCATCCTGGGCAAAGAAGAGGATGTTCTGGAGCAGCGCCCGCACGGCCTCGGCCTGGCTAACGTCCTGGAGGGTGTTTCCGGGGCCCTGGTCAAGCAAGTACAGCGCAGCGATGGGCGCCCGCAGATTCTCGCCAATGCGCGCCAACTCGCCCGCGAATGGCGTGCCAAACGCCACAAAGGCAGGGAATAGGGAATAGGGAACAGGGAATAGGGGGGGAGCAATGTTTTTAATTCGATCGGTTCGCTGTTGGGTGTGGTCGTCAACCACCAGCACCTCATCGACATCGTCACGAGGCAACTCGGCGCAAGTGCGTGCCAGGGTCTGCGCGGCGTTGTACGCGGGAATTACCACAACGATGCGCATGCCGTTCAGCACGGCTTCTTCTCCTCGCTCCCGGGGTGCCTTTCTGGAACTTCGCCTATCCCTGCTGACACCGATTGCTCAATCGCTTCAGGACTCCTTCGCCGTCTTCCCGAAGCGATGATAGTAATTGCCATAATTCGGAATCTCCATTTCGGACCCCGACGACGCCCCGCAGCACACATCGGACCGGCACTAAATGCAACTGTCAGCCGCGTTAGCATCGCTCCGTGTCTCCGCGGACCGCACAGGGGGCCCGTTTTGCCTCCCCGGAGGCTGCTAGGGTTCGAAACTATCCCTCGTTTGACCGATGTCTCCGACACTTCCCTCCGCCCTTTCGTCGCTGAAGTTCCGCTCGATATCGGCGGCTGGCCTATCCTGCTGGCAGGGGCAGCAACTCGATCCGCCGTACCATCGACGCGAAGAGGCGGCGCGTCAGATGGCTCTCGGCCAACGGCAGCCAATAATAACGAGCGTGCATGATCATTCGGACCTAGCGCCAACGCAGCACCGATATTCTTCACCAACGCCTCGGCTTGGCCGTGACCCGGCCCAACGATGGTTACCTTGTGTCCAGCGGCTACCGCCCAAGTGGCCAGGCCGCGCGCGAACATGTCACTAGAGCCTATGACGGTTATATTCATGTTGCTTCATTCTCATTCTTTGACCAATGCAATGGATCTTGAGAATTGAATCTGCATGGCCAGGACTCCTCAATTTGTAAATGCGCCGCGCTCTTCTGCCTTTCCGGCCGCTGCTGCGATTTCCTGCAAATAGGGTGACAGAAACTCCTGAGCGGAGATTCGACCTTGCATGACAGCGCCCGTTCTCCCCGCATGGATGAAACGCACGTCGGTGAGTCCCATAAAACCCAAGATGAAACGCAGATAAGGAACCTCATAATTCAGGGCGACCATTGGCGTACCTTCGGGATAGCTGCCACCACTGGCGACGATCACCAAGACCTTCTTGCCTTTGCCGGCGAGCAAGCCTTCGGGCGTTCCAGTTGCCGTGTAGCGGAAGGTCTTGCCAGCGCGAACGACGTGGTCAATCCACGCTTTGAGCGCGGCGGGAACCGCAAAGTTGTACATCGGGGTTCCGAGAATGATCTCGTCGGCTTCGAGAACTTCGGAAACCAGTTTGTCCGAGAGCGCGAGAGCTTTCTTATGGCTTTCCGTGTGGTATTCGGGCGGAGAGAAGGCTCCGGCGATCCAGTCGACATCAACGAAGGTGAGCGGTGTCTTGGCCAAGTCCCGTTCGATGACGCGGCCTTCGGGATTGCGTTCCTTCCACGCCTCGACAGCGGTATTACTGAGTCGGCGGGAGATCGACTGATTTCCACGGGGGCTGACGCTGATGTGAAGTAAAGTTGGCATATCCAAACCTCCTCAGTTGAATGTCACAATGTTGCTTCCTAAATCTGCGCGCGTGCTCTGCGGGCAAGTTGTCGCAACACCTGTCTGGTGAACACACCACAGCAGCGGAACTTGACCCTTTCGTTCATCAGCGCAACTAGCAGGTTTTCACCCTCCGGGCTGATGACTGTCAGGTTCTTCAAATCGACAACGAGTTCAAGGCCCTTCAGGTTCTGCCTGGCCTTTTCGCATGTGCTTCTGAGTTCCGCTGTCCAGGGCTCGATAAGCTTCCCTTCTAAGACCAGCCGTCGCTCGTTACGCCGCTCAATGATGGAAATCCTCAACAGTGCCGTTTCCTCGCACTTAGAGGAAGGCAACGCACGTGCCAAACGCACGAGTGTGCAAGTGGTGAGTTTTCAATGCGGGATCGGAAGAGGATGTGTTGATAGTCAATTATGTCAAAACACGATTGACAGGTCGTTAATTAGAGGGATTCGGGAGTGGGTTGCTGGGTGCGCTCGTCAGAGGATCATTTGGCACGGCGCAGTCTGAGCGCGAAGAGGCAGGCGGTTTTAGGCATACAGTCGGGGGTCTATTCCGAACTTCTTCATTCGCGCAAGTAAGGTCGTGCGATTGATGCCCATTCGTGCCGCAGCTCCATCTGTTCCACCAACCCTCCCCTTGCTTTCAGTAAGTGCGCGCACGATTTCTTCGCGCTGCTTCTTGGCAAATTCGTCGGCACGATCTTTCTTGGCGTTTAGAGCACTGATCGTTTCTTTGACGATTCGGGCAATGTCGTCTCCCGCCGGGTGTGCGGCAGTCGCAGCTGGCGTGTCTGCGATCGGCCTGCGCAGCTCTGAAAGCGGCGCCTCCAGCGACTTGCCGCGCGTAAGGATCACCGCGCGCTCGATGAAGTTCTCCAGTTCGCGGATGTTGCCCGGCCATTCCCAAGCCGTTAGTCCCTTCATTACGGCAACAGGGATGGCGTCGATTCTCTTCTGCATTTGTCTGGCAAACTTCTGGACGACGTAACTCACCAGCAGGGGAATATCTTCCCGGCGGTCTCGCAGCGGCGGAATGCGAATCGGAAACACATTTAACCGGTAGAACAGATCGCTGCGAAATTCGCGGTTCGCGACCATCTTCTCCAGGTCGCGGTTCGTTGCCGCAATCAGGCGAATGTTCACCTTACGCGTGAGGGTACTGCCCAGCCGTTCAAATTCCCGCTCCTGCAGGACACGCAGGAGCTTCGGCTGGATTTCGATCGGAATGTCTCCTGCTTCGTCCAGGAACAGGGTGCCTTGGTCTGCCAATTCCATTCGCCCAACCTTTTGGGTGATCGCGCCCGTGAAGGCACCCTTTTCATGCCCAAACAGTTCGCTTTCCAGCAGGCCTGTCGGTATGGCGGCGCAATTCAGCTTAACAAAGGTACGCTCCTTGCGCCGGCTGCGGTCGTGGATGGCGCGCGCAATCAATTCCTTTCCTGTTCCGGTTTCGCCCAACAGTAAGACTGTGGAATCGCTGGGTGCCACGGTCTCGACTAGTTGCAGGACGTGCTTGAGCGCGGGGCTCGCCCCCACGATCTGCTCGAAATGCATCTCGCTGCGGATTTCATCCTCAAGGTAGACCTTCTCCTGGGCAAGCTTGTCTTTGAGATTCAAAATCTCTTCGTACGCCAGCGCGTTGTCGACGGCGATAGCAATTTGTCCCGCCGCCTGGCTGAGGAAATCGACTTCGTCCTGCGTGAACATGTCTTCGCTCACGCGCGCAAGCGACATGTATCCCAGTGCGCGGCCGTGATTCACCAGCGGAATGAAGCAGACCGTCTTCAGGCCTTCTGCGGCTGCGCGCGTAGAAGTCACTCGCCCGCTCACCGGTTTCAACGTAGCCAATGCACGCTTCGGCGGACTGTCGTCGGTCGGAGTGACAATCTGCTGTTCCTTGAAGAACCCCTTGCTGCCGGGAAAATCCAAAGCGAGGAGGCGGAACATTCCCGGTTCCGCGGCAGGCAACGCAATGTTCGCCGCATCGCAGCGCATCACCTCACGCACGTTCGACGCGACTGTATGTAGCACCTCTTTTAACGTCAGGTTCGAGGTGATGCTGGTCGTCAGATTCAGGAGCAACCGCAGCCGATCGTTCTGCTGTTGTAGGCTCGCCTGTGCAGACTGTGCTCGCTTCAGGTTAAGACCGTCATCGATCGCGAACGCGACGACACGCGCAATCAGTTGCAAGAGCCCGATGTCTTCGGGGCTGTAGGTAGTACCTGCGTCGCTGATAATGCCCAACGTGCCCAACCGGCGGTGCGGGGTTGTAAGAGGAACGCGAATGGCTGAACCCAAATTCTGGTTTTCCGCTCCCTTGGCGGCAAGCAACTGTTTCAGGCGCGGAAAGCTGTCAGTTTGGTTCCAATCTGCTATGTGCAGCGGTTCCTGGCTGTCGAAAACGCGCCAACCGGGCAATTCTTCTATGGGCAGTTCCGACTCTGGCAATGGACCCTTGCCCCAGGCGTGCCACTCTATCTCGTTCGAGCCTTCCTTGAAGATCGCAATGTGGAGATGATCAAACGGAAGAAAGTGACCGAGCTCACCGGAGAGAACCGTCGCCAACTGCTGAGGTTCTCGACATTCTGAAAGCAGCTCGCTGATACGGAGCACGGCTGCATAGCGTACCGTGCTGCTTTCCGGGTTTGCCGCCTGTTCGCTCATGTGTCGTTCGGAAAGAGCCCGCTCCAGAGTGCTTGGGAAAAGTCTACCACAACAAAGATAATGATTCCTATCATCCTGCCCAATCTTCCCTCGTTCGCTTGTTGCGAACACAAGGCACCCGCGCGATCGCTTCAACTGTCAAAGAGCGATTGACACTGTTGACGCTCAACACCTTTTCGCGCATTGCCACCCCCGCTCACCCTTGAAATTCCAGAGCTTAGCGGATGCCCTTCTTTGGCATGGCAGTTGCTGTTTTAGGAGATCGAAATGGGCGATGGTGCTTGAAGGCACGCGGCCACGCGGCAGAAAGAGACGCACCAAGGAGAAAACAGCGATGACTGAGCTACAGACAATGACACGGGCATCCGCATCACCATCCGAGACTCAGAAGAAGGCTCCGGACGCACCTACGGCAGCGCCTCGGCGCAAATGGATGCGTTGGCTGATTTGGCTTGTGGTGCTGCACGTGCCCATCGCCGTCGGCGGATATCTGGTCTATCGATTCTACTTCGCGCACCCCGCCACGCCGAAAGTCGTGGCATTGTCGGGCCGCATTGAAGGTGACGACTCGGCCGTCGCGCCCAAAGTCACTGGAAGGATTCTCGAGATCCGGTTCCGAGAAGGCGATTCGGTCAAAGCGGGCGAGGTGATCGCGATACTCGATGACCCGCAGGTGCATGCGCGGGAGCAGCAGGCTCGCGACCAGGCAATGGCGACCGAAGCGCAGTTGTCGTCGGCGCAACAGCAGATCGCCGTGCTGAGTGATCAGCTCAAGCAGACAGAGCTGCAGACCAACCAGGCTACGACCGACGCCGAAGGGCGGGTCAGCCAAGCGGAGGCGGAGCTTTCGCACGCAGAGGCGCAGCTCGCCCAACAGGAAGCGTCGCTCAAGCTCGCGCTATTCGACCGCGACGCATACACGAAGCTTGCGACAGACGGCGCAGTATCGGAGCGCCAAGGCAAGTCGGCACAGACCACGGCGGAAACACAGCAAGCGCTGGTGGCGGCGGCGCGGCGGCAGGTGGAATCGGCGCAGGCGGCCCTCAATGTGGCGAAGGCGAACCTGGCGAATCCGGCAATTCGCTTCGCGCAGCAGGCCCAGATTCGGAAGCAGATCGCGCAGCAGCAGGCGACGATCGCCAGTTCGCGCGCCGATGCGAACCGCGCCCGCTCGCAGCTCAAAGAAGCGCAGGAGAACATTCACGATCTCACCGTTGTGGCCCCGTTTGACGGCACCATCGCGACCCGAACCGCCGAACCGGGCGAAGTCATTCAGGCAGGGACGGCGATCGTAACGCTGATCGATCTCACCAAGGTTTATCTGCGCGGATTCATTCCCGAAGGAGAGATCGGGCGCGTGCGGGTGGGCCAGCGGGCGCGCGTGTTTCTGGATTCCGACCGGAACAAGCCGCTTGAGGCAGTGGTTTCGCGCATCGATCCGCAAGCGATGTTTACGCCTGAGAACACGTACTTCCGCGACGACCGCGTGAAGCAGGTCGTCGGGGTAAAGCTGCAACTGAACACCGGCGTCGGCTATGCCAAACCGGGCATGCCGGCCGATGGAGCGATTGAGGTGGACGCCCGATGAGCGCCATTGCAGTTGAGGGTCTGACAAAACGGTACGGGCCGGTGGAGGCCGTTCGCGGCATCGGCTTCGAGGTGCGGGATGGCGAAATCTTCGGGCTGATCGGGCCGGACGGCGCGGGGAAGACGTCGACATTCCAGATTCTGGCAGGCGTCATGGAAGCCACCGGCGGCAAGGCCCAGGTGTTCGGCGTGCTGGCGCGCGATGCGCGTTCCGAGACCGGTTATCTGACGCAGTCGTTCAGCCTGTATCCGGATCTGACGGTGGAAGAGAACATCCGCTATATCGGCGATCTGCGCCACGTGCCGCCGCGGGAGATCGAAGAGCGTGGGCCTCGTTATCTCTCGATGTTCGACATGGACCGCTTTACCGAGCGGCGGGCCGATCGGCTCTCCGGCGGGATGAAGCAGAAGCTGGCGCTGGCGTGCGCGCTGGTGGCGCAACCGAAGGTGCTGCTGCTGGATGAACCGACGACCGGGGTGGATCCGGTTTCGCGGCGCGAATTCTGGGACACGCTGGCGCACCTGGCGATGGACGGGCTGACCATTCTCGTGGCCACGCCCTATCTCGACGAAGCCGAGCGCTGCCATCGCGTGGCGCTGATGCATCTGGGCGAGATCCGGGATATCGGCACGCCCTCGGAGCTGCGCGGGAAGGCGGGCACCAAGCGGCTGGAGATCCACACCAGCGATCTGAGCAAGGCGGAGCAGATTCTGCTGACGGAATCGCAGCAGCACCCGGAGATCGTCGATGTGCAGCGGTTCGGCGACCGACTGGACGTGATCGCGCTGGACGCCGAGCGTGGCAAGCAGCGGGTCGAAGCGGCGCTGAGTGCGGCGAATCTGGACGCGCAGGTTTTTCGCATCGATCAGCCGACCCTCGAGAACACTTTCGTGGCGACGCTGCGGAGTTTTGGCGATCGCGAAAATGCCCCGGCGTATCCGGGCCGGCGTGATCACCGGAACCTGAAAGGGCAGATCGCGATCGGGGCAAAAGACCTCACCAAGCGTTTCGGAGCGTTCACGGCGGTGAAGGACGTAAATGTTGAGGTGCGCTACGGCGAGATTTACGGCCTGCTGGGTGCGAATGGCGCGGGCAAGACCACCACGATCCGCATGCTGTGCGGCCTGCTGGCGCCGACCACCGGCTCCATGGAATTAGCGGGCGAGCACGGCAGCCTGCGGTCGCGCCAGGTGCGGCGCTCGATCGGCTACATGTCCCAGAAGTTTTCCCTGTATGACGATCTTTCGGTCGACGAGAACCTGAATTTCTTCGCCGGCGTATATGGTGTGCCGGAGAAGGAGATCGAAGACAAGAAACGCTGGGTGCTGGAATTTTCGGGGCTGGAGGGGAAGCAGCACCTGATTACGGGGAGCCTGCCCGGCGGGTGGAAACGGCGCGTCGCCTTTGGCGCTTCGATTCTGCATGAACCGAGCGTGCTGTTCCTGGATGAGCCGACCTCGGGCGTGGATCCACTGGCGCGGCGGGCCTTCTGGCGCATGATCAACAGCCTGGCCGATCGCGGCACGGCGATTCTCGTGACCACGCATTACCTCGAAGAGGCTGAGCAGTGCAATCGGCTGGGCTTGATGGTGGCGGGCGAGCTGGTGGCCGAAGGTACGCCTCGGGGGGTGAAGCAGGCGCAGGGCGGGCATCTGCTCGAGTTCCTGGTGGATGAGCCGCAGAAGGCGGCGGATCTTCTGCGCCGGAAAGAGGACCGCTGGCGCGTTTCGCTGTTTGGCGATCGGCTGCACGTGATCGTCGACGAAGACGCGGAAACGGGCAAGCGCGACACTATCGCGAAGCTGGCGGCGGCCGGCATCCGGGTGGACGATGCCTACGAACAACCGTACTCGCTCGAGGACGTATTCATCGTGGTCGTTGAAAAAGCCCGGAAGCTGGGCAAGGTAGCGGAGGAGGCGTGACATGCGACGCGTGTTCGCTCAAATGCGAAAAGAACTGACGCAGATCGGGCGCGATCGGCTGGCCCTGGTTCTGGCGCTGGTATTGCCGCTGTGTCTGCTGATGCTGCTCGGCAGTGCCGTCTCGCTGACGGTCTCCGGCCTGCCGGTCGTGGTACAGGATCTCGACGATACCCCGGCCTCCCATGATTTCATCGACGCGTTTCGCGCTTCGCTGACGTTTCACATTGTCTCATGGCCGTCAGGGCGGCAGCCGGCGGATGCCTTTCTGACGAATACAGCCCGAGCGGCGCTGGTGATTCCCGAACATTTCGGCCGCGACATGGCGCGCGGGATGAACACCGAGGTGCAGCTTCTAGTGGACGCGACAGACGCCAACACGGCGAAGCTCGTGCAGGGCTATGCGAGCCAGGTGGTGTCAAATTACCGGCCCGCCCCAGCGCCCGTAAGGGCCGATGTCCGGCTGTGGTTCAACCCGGGGCGCGACTCGAAGAAGTTTTACGCACCCGGATCTTTCGTCATGGGACTTTCGATGTTCCCGGCACTGCTCGCCGCGCTCGCCATGTCCAAAGAAGGCGAGCAGAAGACGATTCTGCAGGTCTATGTTTCGAGCATCTCGGCGCACGAGTTTCTGCTGGGCAAGATCTTGGCCTTCGGTTTGATCGCGATGGCAGAATCGTTCCTGTCCCTCATTCTGCTGTTTACCTACTTCGGGCTTCATTTCGCAGGCGACCCTTCGGTGTTCATCGTGGCCACGATTCTCTACGCGTTCTGCGTAGCTGCCTTCGGTTCGTGGGTCGGAGCGGCCATTCCGAGCCAGGCGGCGGCGATTCAGGTGATCGCGGTGGGCGGCTTTCTGCTGACCTTTCTGCTCTCCGGCCTGATCTTTCCGGTGCAGAACATTCCGGCGAGCCTGCGCTGGATCTCGGGGCTGGTGTGGAGCCGGTATTACATCGAGATCGTCCGCGATGCCCTGTTGCGGGGTGGCGGATGGCCGGCCATGTGGTTCAACGTCGTCATGATCGCGCTGATTGGCGGGGTCTTTTACGCGCTGGGCTGGAAAAAGCTACGGAGGATGCAACTGAGCATATGAGTCGACTTGTCGCACTGATTAAAAAGGAATTTGGGCAGATCCGGCGGGATAAGCGCTTGCTGATGTCGCTCGTCGTGCCGCCCACGATCCAACTGCTGCTGTTTGGCTTCGCGCTGAACGCCACCGTCGATCACCTGAAGATGGGCGTGCTCGATCTCGATCCCTCGCCTCAGAGCCGCGATCTGATCGCCAACATGACCGAGAGCGGCGCGTTTCGCCTGGCCAGCACGTACTTTTCGGAGGATCAACTCGGACAGGCCCTGGCGCGCGGCGACCTGGATGCGGGCTTCGTGATCCCCTACAACTTCGCGCGCGACATGGAGCGCGGCCGGCAGCCCGACGTTCAGATCCTGCTGAACGCGATGAACGCCAATACGGCCGCCATCGCGCAGGGGTATGCGGCACGGGTGCTCCAGAGCTGGAACCAGGTTTACTCGCAGCAGGGTGGAGTGCACGCTCAGTATCGGCCCATCGCGGCCAATGAGGTGAGTCGGAAGGGGCATGTCCTGATGCATCCGGCGTTTCTGTTCAACCCGGGGCTCGTGACGTCATGGTTCATTGTGACCGGGGCGTTGGGCGTGCTGCTGGTGCTAAACGGCTCGATCATCGCGTCGGCCGCGCTGGTAAAAGAGCGCGAAGCCGGCACGGTGGAGCAGCTTCTGATGACGCCGGCGGGCACGGGGGAAATCATCGTGGCGAAGATCACGCCGGTCTTTCTGCTGCTCTGCATCACGATTCTGTTCGCGACCGCGCTGATCAAAGTGGTCTTCGGCGTGCCGTTCCGCGGCAGCTTCGTACTGGTACTGGTGGGCGCGATGCTGTGCGTGCTGTCGGGCATCGGCATCGGTACGTTCATCGCCACGTTCACAAAGTCGGCGCAGCAGGCGCAGTTGATGGCCTTCTTCGTCAACCCGCCGCTGGCTTCGCTCTCGGGCGCGCTGACGCCTGTCGAGGCGATGCCGCAGTGGATGCAATCGCTGACGGTACTCAATCCGATCCGGCACTTCGGCATTATCACTCGGTCGGTGTTGTTGAAAGGCAGTGGCTTCACGGCCGTCTGGCCACACATGTTCGCGCTGGCTGCTTTCACGGCGGTGCTGCTGACGCTCAGCGTCATGCGGTTCCGGAAACAACTCGCGTAGTGGGGATGCGGCATACATGTGAGGGCACGTGCGGCAAACCGTTGGGTCACGGGAGGATATGAAATGCGAAGCGAGAGCACCTGGGGCGGGGTACGCCTTATGTTCCTGATTACGATTCTTGCGCCGGAGATGGCGCTGGCGCAGTTGGGGCCGAGAGCGCCTGCGGCATCGACGTCCACGGCTACGCAGCTCCCCCTTTCGGGGCGGAGCGCGAGTTCGGGCTCGGTGGCGACCACGCAAACGCCGATTCCAGGCGCAACCACGAGCGTCAACACAATTAACACCACCATTCAAGTCAGCGGGACGTATGCGGGCAGCTCGCCGAGTGTCCCGGCAATGCCGTTCAGCGGCAAACTTTCGTTCAATGACGCGATCCAGCGCGGGCTGAAGTTCAACCTCGGGGCGACGGGACAGGCGACGGCGGCGCTGCAGGCGCGTGGGCAATCGAAGGTTTCGCGCAGCAACCTGCTGCCGAATCTGACCGGCGCGTTTAGCGAGCATTACCTGACCACGGATTTGGCAACGACCGGTATCCAGGGCGCGATTCAGAGTGCGGTTGGTAATCGCATTCCCATCCATCTGCCCACCGTGGTGGGGCCGATCCAGTATTACGATCTGCGTGTGACTCTGACGCAGAATCTCTTGGATTTGACTCTGCTGAACAACTATCGGTCTGCCAGGGATGTCGTGCGGGCGAACGAAGCGTCGATGGACGACGCGCGCGACACGGTGGTGCTGGCGGTAGGCGCTTCGTATCTGCAGGTGATTGCAGCCAAGGCGCGCGTGGCTTCGGAACGCGCGCAACTCGAGACCGCGGAGGCGGTTTATAAACAGACTGCCGAGCGCCACGCCACGGGCCTGGCGGCGCAGTTGGACTTGAATCAGGATCTGGTGCGGGCGCAGACCGAGCGGCAGCGTCTCACGACGATGGAAAACGACCTGGCTCGGCAGAAAATCAATCTGGCGCGGCTCACCGGCCTTCCGCCGAATGACAAATATGATATCTCGGACGATATCGAATATTCGCCGCCGCCTCCCCTCTCGGTAGATGAGGCGGTACAACAGGCGCTTGCGGCGCGTCCGGATTTGCAAGCTGCGGAAGCGCAGTTGAAAGCGGCGGAGAGAACACGTGCGGCGGCGCGCTCCGAGCGGTTGCCCTCGCTTTCGGCATCGGCGGACTACGGGGAAATCGGATTGCACTTCAATCAGGGGCGTGACACCTACACGGTTACCGGTACTCTGAACATCCCCATCTGGCAAGGGGGGCGCGTCGGCGGCGATGTCGCACAGGCGGAGGCGGCGCTTCGTCAGCGCCGCGCCGAACTGGCCGACACGCGCGGGCGGATCGAGAGCGATGTTAGGAACGCGTACCTGGACTTGGAAGCGGCGGCCAGCCAAGTCGAATTGGCAAAGAACAATCGGGGGGTGACGCAGCAGAACATGCGGCTGACCCAGGAGAAGTTTGAAACGGGGGTATCGGATTCGGTTGAGGTGAGCCAGGCACAGCAGGCGGTGGCTTCGGCGGATCTGGATTACATTACGGCGCTCTTTGCGCATAATCTTGCGAAATTGAACCTGGCGCGGGCGCTCGGCGGGGCAGAAGGGCGTTTGAAGGCCTATTTGGTGGCGAAGTAACCCCTATCAGGTGGTCGCAGAAAAATCTACTCGCTAGTCACACTGCAAGCTGTAGCTCCGTAGAAAGTTGCAGCGCTGTTGGGGATTCGCTCTGATAAGTCGCCTTCCTGGAAAGGATCATGTCTGTGGCGTGGCCGCCTGAACGCAGGCGAAACAGCCCAAACATCAAGGCTGAACGCTCACTTCCCCTCAGAGATGTGGCGAACAAGGCTGAGCGACATCCCTCTCATTTGCGCCAGTCAGAGCCGCTTCCGAAGCCGCGCGATAGCATTTTAGTTAGGAGACCCACGCCGGCCACATGGCTTGCCCCACTCTCAGGTCGGGAACAATCCGAGCTGATCCGATGCTGTGTCGGGACTCGACGGCCTATGTGAAGCCTTGCGCCGCTGTACCGCCTCGTGTGACATGCCGAACATCAGGAGTTGTGTCACCACTGCCGGGATCGGTGCTGCTGGTGGAATGATGACTTCCGGCACACTGCCAGCCGGAGGTTTAGCTGCGATTTCTGAAGCTCAAGATTCCGCTG
>Ga0326728_10010845_pt1 | contig 21119 bp, 14 predicted proteins | sample MB3enrmetagenome_FD_207602 | JGI IMG/M metagenome (GOLD analysis project Ga0326728, IMG submission 207602) | Lab enriched peat soil microbial communities from McLean, Ithaca, NY, United States - MB31MN | ecosystem: Environmental > Terrestrial > Soil > Wetlands > Peat | place: USA: New York... | reverse complement strand
TTCCCCGTCATCCACGTTCTCAATCCCTTCCCAGATGCGGGGTTCGCTGCTGCGCTCGTGCCATCCGGTGCCCAGATGGCGATCGTAGAGCCGATACATTTGCTGCGCCAGCCAACTGGGCACATGCACTCCGTTGGTGATGTGCCCGATGGGAACGGCGTCCTCGGGCTTGTCGGGATAAAGACCCTTCCACATGGCGCGAGTCACATGCCCATGCAGGCTCGAAACGGCATTAGCGCGGCGGGAAACCCTCAGCCCCAGCACGGTCATGCAGAAATCTTCATTGGCAGCGGAGGGATTTTCCCGGCCAATTTGCATGAGGCGGTCAAGCGATAACCCCAGCTTGTCGCGCAGCGGTCCCAGATGCTCTTCAACCAAGCCGGCGCTGAATCGATCATGGCCCGCCGGCACGGGAGTGTGGGTGGTGAAAACCACTTCCCGATAGACACGCGGCGCGGCTTGTTCAAAATTGAGGCCCTCATCCTCCATGCGGGCGCGGATGGCCTCCAGCACGGCGAAAGCGCTGTGCCCCTCATTCAAGTGAAAAACCCCGGGCGTGATCCCCATGGCTTTCAAGGCGCGAATGCCCCCGACCCCCAGCAGCAGCTCCTGGCGAATGCGCACGCGCCCATCACCGCCATACAAGCGGGAAGTCAATTCCCGGTCTTCGGGAGCATTGCCGGGCACGTTGGAATCAAGCAGCAGCAGGTCACACCTGCCAACTTTAACCCGCCAGACTTTGGCGCGCAAAGTCCCGCTGCGCGTATCGATTTCCACGGAGACCGGTTCACCGCTCTTACCGATGGCCACTTCCATGGGCAACTGGCTGACGTCGGTTTCAAAATATTCTTCACGCTGCCATCCGTCCCAGTCCAACCGTTGGCGGAAATACCCCTGGCTGTAAAAAAGGCCAATACCGACCAACGGAATATCGAGGTCAGAAGCGCTCTTGATGTGGTCGCCGGCGAGAACTCCCAAGCCGCCCGAATAAATGGGAATGGACTCATGCAATCCGAATTCCGCGGAAAAGTAGGCGACCGGGCGCGGCCTCAGTACACCGGCATTCTTGGCGCCCCAGGTGCGATCCCTTTGCAGATATTCGCGCTGCCGGCGAAAGGCGTAGTTGATTCGCCCATGCAGCACCAGTTCGCGGGCGCGGCGCTCAATGCCCGCCAGAGGCAGGGGGGCGAGCACGGAAATGGGATTGTGATTGAACTGCCGCCAGCGCACCGGATCGAGGTCCAGGAACAAACTACCGGAGTCATGGTCCCAGCTCCACCAGAGATTGCGCGCGAGCGACCACAAGCGCTCCTGGGACGGAGCGACAAAGCGATCGAGCGTGCGAGCTTCGTTGACCACCGGAGCCACCTGCGCGGCGGCCTCGGAGAGCATGCGCGTTTCTTCTTCAGTATAGATGCGGGGGACTTTCGTCTGAACCGTGAGAACACCCTGGAGCAGCCCTTGATCAATCAGCGGAACGCCGAGAAACGAGCGGTAAGCGTCTTCTCCGGCTTCGCTGAAGTATTTGAAGCGCGGATGACTTCTCACCTCTTCCACCGCAATGGGACGCAACTGCTCGGCCACCAGCCCCACCAAGCCCTCCTGCGTAGCCATGCGCAGCGTGCCGACACATTGAGGACGGAGGCCCAGAGTCGCCGCCAGCACCAGGTTGATGCGATCGGGCTCCAAAAGGTAGACACAACAAACGTCCGTACGGAAACGCCGGGCGATCAGGGCGACGACGTTATTGAGGGTCTCGGCAGGCTGGACGCCGTCCTCCGTAAGGTTGGAAATCTCCTCCAGCGTCAGCACGTGATTTGTGTCCAGCATGTCTTCAGTTTGGCCCATTCCTAAACAGCTCCTTGCCGCTTGCGATTAACTGCGGCTATGACTCCCCGTCGCGAGGTGCATCCGATCAGAATCGCCGATTCAGCCCGAATAATAAACTTGACAATCACCCCCAAGGAGTAACCAGGCAACTCTGCACGTGGAAATTATGCAGAATTCCCTGCCCCCATTTGATCTGTTGAACTCGAACTTTGCAGCCCGCTGGATGGTGGGACCTGATCATTCCTACCGCAGACAGCGAACGGTAACATACCCCGCCGCAGGAAGTCAAATGCAAACGCCCCCTTAGCGCCCCCCATTCATCTCCCGGCGGATCCGCGCGGGGTTATCCAGCGGCTCCGAGGGAGGAAGCGGTTTCCCCTTGCTCAAGCTGTAGAGCGGGTCGCGCGCTTTTTCAGGGTCGAAGATGCTCGTGTCCGGGGGCAATGCGGTGTAGGGTGAAACATCCGGAAGATCGGTGAAGCAATCGGAAAGATCCGTGGCCGCGGCGTCATACTGATTGAGCGGCGGAAGCCCCAGGATGCGCTCCAGAGTCTTGAGAATGCTGAGCATGCTGGTATGCGTGTGGGAAACTGCCCGGCGGGAAAAGGGGCTGACCACCAGCAGCACGCTACGGTGCGCGTCCACATGATCGCGTCCATTCTGCGCGTCATCTTCGGTGATGAAGATGGCCATCTCCGGCCAGAATTTGCTGTGCGAGAGAAGGTCGATGATCTTGCCCAGCGCCAGATCATTGTCAGCAACATAAGAGGCGCGATAAGCGTAGCCATCCTCGGGGCGGGGCTTGGCCGTATGGTCATTGGGCAGCCAGATGTAGATGAACTGCGGCAGGGGCAGCAGGCCCACCACATAGCGACTCTCAAACTCTTTGCGGAATTGCTCAAAACGGTACTGGTCAGGGATGGAAGTATTGAACATCGGATAAGTTCGCGAAGTATTGGCGAAAAGCGGCCCGGGAACCGGAATATTGATTCCCAGCCGCAGCCCGGTGGGTTCATACCCCTCCTCGATGTCTCCCGACAGCCCCTCGCCATAATTCCGAAAAGTTTTTCCGTGGCGGGCCAGATGGTCCCACAGGGAACCGGCTTCCATATAATCCTCGGGGCGCAGAGAGGAGCCTTGCCCAATGCTCAGGCGTCCGGGAGCGTCGTTATCGTAAGCCAAATGGGCTCGCCCTCCGTAGGCGGGCGGCCAGGCGGTTTCCACCCATTCGTTGGGATAGCTATCCACCAGCCAGTGGTGGCCGTCAAAGGAAACCTCCGAATCCACATAGTAGTTATCGCTCAGGCCGAAGCGCTCGGCCAGCGCGTGATGATTGGGTGTGACGCGCACGTGGTACAAGTCGGGCTGGCCGTCGCCATGCACTTCGGCATCCACCCCCCAGCGCGCGAGATTCGGATCGCCATTCACCTCCCGGCCCTCCAGCGTCCGGACGTCGCCCAGCACTTCATCAAAGGTGCGATTCTCTTTGACGATCATCACCACGTACTTAAGGCGCTGGCTGGGAGCGCCCGCCGCCGGGATGGGAAAATCCGCAGGACGCTTCTGGGGAGCGGCGCTGGCAATAAATCCGTTGTTGCGCATTACCCGGTGGGTCAATTTCCCAAGTTCGGAGTCGGGCGGCACCCGCAGGATGGATACGGTGCCCTTGGTGATGTCACCAATGTAGCTGCCTTCCGGCCCCATTTGGAAATCCCGGCCGCCATTGGGTCCCGCACCGAACCCCTTGGCGTTGGCCACGTAAAGGGTGCGCCCGTCTTTGCTCAAGGCCACCCGCGCCGGAAACCAGCCGGTGGGGATGTAACCCAGAACGATGTCGCGGCGGGTATCAAACACCGCCACCGCATTGATTCCCGCGCAGGCAATGTACAAACGCGATTCGTCCGGGCTGAGGGCAAGCCCGAAAGGCAAAACCCCGCGCAATCCGCCCACCCCGGGCGCGGGCTCCAGCCGCAGGGTGGTGATCAGGCGATTCTTGCGCGTATCCAGAATACTGATGCTGTCCTGCGCGGAATTGGAAACATAAACGCGATTGCGCCCCGCCACGACGGCTCCGGGACTCGATCCACCCACCGACTGATTCCCGATCGCGAGGCCGGTGCGAATACGCGCCAGCACCGCGGGAGGGCCCGCTTTGGCGTCCAGAATGAAAACCGAATTTGACTCCGGCACGTTGGGGTCGCCCAAGCCGGGAATTCTTTTCTCCCCAATGACCGTTCCCTGCGCCGCCTCGCGCGATCCCGTGCCAAAGGGAGCAAAATCCAGCCCCGTTTCCCCCGCCTGCTTTTCATCAAAACCCGGAACCACCGAATACCGGTATGTCCCCACGTTGGAGACATAAATATGGTCGCCGCCAGGACTGACCGCCACGGCGAAGGGGAGCCTCCCCACGGCCACCCGCCAACGGATGATTCCCCCGCGGGTTTCAATAACCACCAACTCGAAGTGCGCAAGGTCCAGCGCATAAAGAAGCGACCCATCCGGTGAAAGCGCCAGCGCCCCGGTAAAGCTGTGGCGATAAACCTTGCCGTTCAATTGGCTGTCCAGAGTAAACACTTGCGAGCGCTGCCCGACTTGCAGATCGAAAGCATCAATTTTCCCGGTATCACCCTCCGAAACATAGGCCGTCCGGTTGTCAGGGGCAATGGCGACACCCATGTAAACGCTGGACGGCTGCACTTCGGAACCTTTCGCGGGGTAAACGGGAGGTATGCGCTGCACTCCCGGGGCGCTGCCGTCCAGCCCCTTGATGATGGAAATCGAGAAGGGCCACGTCCCGGTATTGGCGGTCACCAGCAATTTGCCGTCGGGGCTGAGCGCCAGGCCGTAAGGGTGCGGGTCCACGATAACCTGCACTCCCTCCGGGGTAATCAATCGCCCATTGGGCAAAACGGTTTCACCCGTCGGGTCGATGTGGGTTGGCCGGTCCCCCGCAGGCGCGCTGAACTCCACGAAGCCGCCCCTTCTCCCCGCATTTCCCAGCAGGGGAGGCTTAACCATGACGTACGCACCCACCAGAACCAACCCCATCAGCAGGACCACTCGCCGCATGAAATATCTCCCCATTGAATTCGGATCATCTTAACGATATGCAGCGCGGCCCCCCCGTTTATGGGCTCCGCGGCTCTTCCTGGGAATTGCAGAATATCGTAACAATTAGAGTCGCAGCGCGGAAACCCGTGCCTGCTTCTTCGCCACGCTGCACTCACTCAAATTCCGCAGGAAGAGCCGCAGACCTCAAAAGCGGACGTCGGCGCTGCTTCAGTTCCGCACAGCCCGTGCGGGGAAAAGATACCACACAAACCTTACAAGCCGCCGCCAGTCAGCAGGGGTTCAGGCAAACTCATAGAAAGGGACGTTGCGGCTGGGTGGGGGAGGGGCGTTGAGCGAGGCTTCGATTCGCTGCTCGTCAGGCCTTCGGCCTGCCACGTGCCGTTCGGTAGCGTGGCCGGCTCTTGCCCTGGAGATTGAGCGCCGCGGCAGCGCGAATGAGGTCCTTCAAAGCCGCCTCATCGATCTTGTCGCCTTCGTGGAAGTCGATGGCGCGCCTGACATTTCCATCGAGGCTGGAGTTGAATAGACCCGAGGGGTCCTCGAGGGCAGCTCCCTTGGCAAATGTCATCTTGACGACGTTCTTGTACGTCTCTCCCGTGCAGACGATGCCGCCGTGAGAAAAGACCGGAGTCCCAGGGTGCGATGGTCTCGCCCACTTCCACTCTTCGACGATCTCCGGGTCTGCCGCGTGGATGATTTCGCGCACTTTCGCGAGCGTCTTCCCGCGCCAGTCCCCCAGTTCCTTGATCTTCTCATCGATGAATGCCGAGGCGGATTCCACCGGGACAGACTTTTTCATGTACACCTCCCTACACCTAATTTAGCTGCGCTCAGCGTAACCTGCAACCTCCGAAAAGACTTCTTTTTCGCCTGCCGGTGGGCTGGTATCATGTGTTCATGAGCAGCGATACCGAAGCACTGCTGGACGCCTTCGAACATCGAAAATGGAGAAGGCCATGACGCCGGAAGAGCGATGGGAAAAGAGCGAGAAGAACCAGACCGTGATGCAGGAACAGATCATCGTCACCGCCCGGATGCAGCAGGAAGGGGAGAAGCGGTGGGCAAACCAGACGGCCGACGTCTGGGAAGGATTCGCCCACTTGGTCCGCGCCCAAGTCAGGACGCATGAATCCCTGCAACGCCTGGCGGAGACGGTACAAGCCTTGGCTGATCGGCAGGTGACGACGCAGGCGGCGCTGGAGTCCCTGATCGCAACGGTTGACAAGTTCGTGAAGGGCCAGAGCGGCAACGGCCACCATAACCATTAAAAAGCATCGATGCGTCCCCGTACCAGAGTTCGAAGTGTTCCGACGCTTCAAACGGACATGCCAATCACCGCCAGGGCACGCCCGCATGAACCCGCAGGGAACTGGGGAACGGCCGCAAAGGAGTGCAGAATAAGCGCGCCTTTGCGCTACCCCGCTTGGTGTGACATGGGCTTGTTTTCGATTTCCGGTAGACGAACCCGGGGGACGGAAATCGTCCCGCAGCTACCTGCTCGCAGGCTGAAGCAGCGCACCGCCGCAAGAGATCAGCAGACCCGCCGCGAAGATCATGTCGGCGCCGACGAACCAGCCTAGGAACCTTGCCATGATCGCCGTCTGGCCCAGCAGGGAAAGCCCGCAGATCAGAACGATCGCCTTGCCCAATTTTGTGGCGCTGAAAGACGCGATCAGCACGATGATCCCGGCCACGATCCAGTCCCATCCAACCAGCAGGAAGACCGCCCGGAAGGCCGATTGAAGGCCGGGGTCCAAGTCCGAGGCGGTCGCGCCCGATACCACCCGAGGATAGGCCGCGATCAGGTGGAGGGCCGCGCCCGCCAAAAGCACCACGCAGCCAAAGACGATGAGAAACAATGCAGCCTTGTGTCGTCCGCTCATCGCACGCCTCGCTGGAGGAATTAAGTCGCCGGAGAGTATAACCCAATTTGCAAGGAGGTCACGGCACGATTTATGTGCCGTGGATTTACCGCGTAGTCTCGATGGCGCAGACCTGCTTTCCAAAGGTAGTTCAAACTGCACCACCACCGCATGGCATTTTTGCCTGAATGAGAAGATAACTTTGCATTTCCCCCTCGCCGTGGCTATCCTCTTGCACGATAAATGCACGTGTATTGAGTTAAGGAGAGAAGTTTATTATGAGCGCGGCTTTCATTCTGGGAATGTCGATCTTATTTGTCAGTGGGCTTTCCAACGGCAGTTTTGCGTGGCCCATGAAGTACGCGCGCCGTTGGCAGTGGGAAAACATCTGGTTGTTTTTTACCTTTATGGCGCTCCTCGTTATGCCTCTGCTGCTCACCGGAACATTGGTTCCCCACTTGCGGGAACTTTACGCGAGCGCACCGTGGCGGGAACTGCTTCCTGCCCTGATTTTCGGCTTTCTTTGGGGCATCGCCCAGGCGACGTTTGGGATAGGCATCGCCGCGGTGGGTATGGCGCTCGCCATCGCCGTGGTGGTTGGCATCACGGGTTTCCTGGGCTCGCTGATTCCCATGTTAGTCCTCCATCCCGAGGAATTATTCCGGCCCAAGGGCATCGCCCTGATGATCAGCCTGCCCATTCTGATTCTGGCGCTGGCTCTGTACGGGATGGCAGGCAGGAGGCGTGAAAAGGAGCAGGAGTCTCAAAATGGCCGCCCGGTCGAACATAAGATGAGCTTTGCGGCGGGCCTGGGGATTTGCATTTTCACCGGCGTATTCGGGGCCCTGCTGAATTTCGGCTTTGCATTCAGCGGACCTCTCCAGGCGAGAAGCGTTCGGCTGGGCGCCAACCCGGCTTCTTCGGCACTTGCCATTTGGATGCCCGTGCTTCTTGCGGGCTTTATTCCCAACCTCCTCTATTGCAGCTATCTGCTTTTTCGCAATCGAACCTGGTCGTTGTATGCCTGTAAAGGCTGGCCCAAAGAGGCCGCCATGGGAGCAGCGATGGCAGTACTGTGGCTGGGAGGAGTTGAAGGTTACGGAAAGGGCACAACGTACTTTAAGGGTTCCGGCACATCGTTCGGGTTTGCCTTCCTCATCGCTTCCACAGTGCTGGCCTCGAATTTGCTCGGCCTGTTTTCCGGCGAATGGGACGGCACCTCCACCCGCACCCGGCGCCTGCTCAACGGCGCCGTTGCCACTGTCCTTTCGGCCATGGTAATTCTCGGGGTGGGGGGGATGTTATGAGGAGCGGTGGGTGGTAGGTGGCAGGCGGAAGGGTAAGGTGAAAGGGTAAAGGTTGAAAGGAAAAAAGGGGCAACTGGGTGTATACTGCCTAACGGGCAATTCCCAAAAAAGCGAATTCCGGGTAATTCCATCGGCCGCATCGGGCTGACCGTAATGGAGAATGCAGCGGCTTATCGGCGCCCTTAAAACTCCGAAGTATGTCTATCGAATTCGGCTTCCTGATGCGCGATGCAGACGAATGATTTGAGGTGCTGAAATGATCGACAGCGAATTACAAGTGCGCTTGGAAGATGCTCTCGGGCAAATCAAGGATGCCATTGAGGAGCGGGGGTTCCGCTTTGAGCTTACCCGGAACCCTGATTTCCGCTGGGTTGGCAGGTCCCGGGTGCGCGCCGGCATATTTTTGGTTAACACCAAAAAGACGGGAAAGCAACCCTCCCCCGAGAGCACTAAACCCGTGGCCGAAGCCGTTGCTGACCTGATGGTGGAAGGGCGGTTGCTGGGCCGCGTTTTCTTCTACTCCGCCAGTACCGAGGTGGAGCTTCCGGGAGGGGGCCGCAAGCCTTTGGATCATTCCAACCTTTCCAGGATACTCAGCTCCGTGTGACGGGCCCGTGCCGCATTTCCCATTTCCGCTCAGAAATGCCACAGCAACCATTGAATCGGGGAGTCACCTCTCCCTCTCCCGTGGGGAGAGGGTGTCCCGCTGCATCGGGACGGGTGAAGGGTCAGTTCACCGATATGGGTTGCCGTTCTGCCGCGAAGCGATATTCACTTCGCCAGCGTGACCACCGCCACCCCCAGGCCTCCCAGGCTAAAACTCTCCCCCCCAATCGTGCTGGTGGCGGGAGGATTGGAGCCGGTGGTCTGGTCGACAACTTGCAGTCTTCCGCCTTTGAGACCCGGCAAAGTCAGTTGAAACGCGCGGTCGCGCTTATTCACAATCAAGAGCTTCCGTTCGCCGCTTTTGCTGACGAAGGCTTGCGTCATCAACTCGCCGGAGGAGTTCTGCGTATCGACAATCGTATCCCCCGCACGGAAGTTTTCCACAATCAGTTTCAGCACGTGGTAACGGGCGTTGGGCTGGCCGGTGTCCCAATCGTGGATGGCAATGCTCGGGTACATCCCAGGATAGCCCGGTATTAGAGATTCGGTGGCCACATCGATCCCCTGGCGCGCCAACCCCGCAAAAACATAAGCGTAAACCGCCGCGGAGAGATTCCAATAAGCAGGTTGGATGGGCTTGAAGACATAACCCGGCTTTCCCTGATCCCAATCCGACGGCAGCATTGTGCCAATCTCATCCACCATAGTGCCGGTCTTGGGTGAAAGCCGCCGGCGAATGGTCTCGATGTATCCCACCACCTCCAGGAAGCGGTCCGCCTGGTCGAAGAACGTATATGGATAGATGGACATGGGGTCGTCGGAGCCCGGCACAGAGTAAAAGTGGTAGGAAATCATGTCGAGGGGAATCCCCGGTTGGTGATTCCTCGGGTCCAGGAAGTAGTCGAAAAAGTCCGAGTGGCTGCCCGGATAGGAACTGGAGATGGCGACAAACTTGGTTTGCGGTGAAACCTTATGAATGGCCTTCACGGTGGCGTCGTAGAGCTTGGTGTAAGTCTCGGGACTCAGACCGTGTTCGATATCCGGTTCGTTTAAAACCCCCCAGTAATCCACTTTGTAGTGGTGCCCGGAGTTGTGCCGCTTTCCCAGTTCATCGGTGAAGCCGCCGTTCGCGTACCAGCTCACCACGCGCGCGAAGTAGTCGGCGGGTTGGTGATAGGTGGGGTCGCGCAGCTCCCTGCCCTGCTCGTAATCGTAAACAAACTGTTCGGGGTCGCGCGGGTAAGCCACCGGCTTGGGCGTCTTGAACATCCATTCGGGAATGGTGCTGAAGTTCAATTCGATGGGATGGCCGTTGATCGCGCGATAAGCGTCCTCAGTGTAGGGGTCAATGAGCGAGAAATCCCAGGAGGTGGAAGTCTTGGTCGGCGGCTCGAGCTCAGCAATCGACAGCCACGGAAAGAAGTTGCAGGGAGCATACCGTACATCATCAACCCCCAAATCCTTCAGGGAATTCAGCAGGATGTCATGCAGCGGGGCCCCGGGCTTGGTCATGGGAGTCGCAATATAGAGGATTGTCGGAATGGTCTTTGATACCCGAACCACCTTGGCCCAATGGACATCGACTTTGACGGGTGGTTCTTCCGCGCCCATAACACGGAAGGCGAAAAATAGCGAAAGCGAGAGAAAAAGGCAGAGGGGTTTGAAACTACGCAACATGGTTATTTCTCCTTGGGAATGGTTACGACCGCCACGCCGAAGCCGCCCAAACTGAAACTAGCACCCTCAATCGTGCGGGTGGCGGGGGGATTGGAGCCGGTGGTCTGATCAACGACTTCCAGCTTCCCGCCCCTGGCCTCCGGCAAATTCAGCAAGAACTCGCGGTCACGCTTGTTGATGAAGAGAAGTTTCCGCTCCCCGCTGCGGGTGATGTACCCCTGCGTTATCACCGAGGCTGAACCGCTGTCGGCATTCACGATTATGTCGCCGGGCCGGAAGTTATCGTGGAGCAGCTTGAGGACCCAGAAGCGCGCGTTGGGCTGGCCGGTATTCCAATCGGTCAGGGCGATGCTCGCGAACATGCCGGGGGCAGCGGGTATTGCCGACTCGTTAGCCGCGTCGATCCCCTTCCCGGCAAGTCCTGCAAAGACGTAGGCGAACACTGCCGCGGAAAGATTCCAATAGGAAGGCCGGATGGGCGTGAAGACATAACCCGGGTCCGTCTGCCCCCATTCCTCCGCCACCGATGTGCCGATTTCGTTCACCATGGTGCCGGAGTGAGGTGACAACGCTTTGCGAATGGCTTCGATATAACCCACGATTTCAATAAACCGGTCGGCCTGATTGAAAAGAGTGAACTGTTGAACTTCCGGGGATTCATCCATGCCCGGGATGGCGTAGAAGTGGTAGGAAATCATGTCGAGGGGAATTCCCGGTTGGTGATTCCTGGGGTTAAGGAAGTACATGAAAAAGTCCGGATGGCCACCCGCGTAGGAATCTGACATACCCACAAACTTGGTCTCCGGGGAGACCTTGTGGATCGCTTCCACCACGGCGTCGTAAATCCCGGTGTAGACTTGCGGACTGAACCCATGTTCGAGGTCGGGTTCGTTCAACACTTCCCAATAATCAATTTTGTAGTGATGCGCCGAGGCGTGCCACTTCCCCAGTTCATCCGTGAAACCGCCTTTTACGTGCCAGCTCACCACGCGCGCAAAGTAATCCGCGACTTCGCGATAGGTGGGATCACGAAGTTCCTTGCCCCGCGCACAATCCCAGCACACTTGGGTGGGGTCGGTCGGATAACGTAGGGGTTCAGTTTGCTTGAACATCCACGCCGGGATGGTGGTGAAGTTCAGGACCACCGGATGCCCCTCGAGGGCGTTCATAACGTCCTCCACCAGCGGGTCAGATTTGGAAAAATCCCATGAGGTGGTGGTGGCGGTGGGGGGCGCCATTTCCGCCACGCCATAGTACGGGTAGACGTATCCCCCTCCCGCGTAGCGAACGTCATCGGCGCCCAAATCCTTAATGGCTTGAAAAACTTTATCGTGAATAGGTGATCCCCGCCAGAGCGCCGGCCCTGCGCCCATCATCAAAGACGGAGTGGTTTGGGAAACGCGAATGACTTGATCCCAGTGCGCCTGAATTTTAAGGGGTTGGTCTTGCGCACGGAGGGCGTGGGAGGCGGCGAAGACAAAGGGGAAAAATGCAAAAAAGCAGGTAACCCGGCGAGGCATGGCCATTCTCCCGATCAAAAGTGATTTTCCGACGGTGGTTCTGGCGGAAAACCGCAGGGGCCAATCATTCTATGGGCTGGCGCTCGGCGCGTCAATTTGTTCTGCTTGACATTGCACCCCACGCGCATGAAACTAAGCCCATCACCCGGACAGCATCGACCTGTTCTCGGTGGGTTCGTGTTGGTTCTGAACGGCACGGTCCTTGCGTTCGCATGTGCGTGACCAGGAATTATGGTGTCCCTGTTTACCCTCGCGCGCCGGCCGGAGCCCCAATGGCCATCGCGGCTGTTGGTGGTCATCCTGAGCCTGATTCCGGCACTCGCGCCCCGCAGGTTCCCGGCCCAGACTGTCGACCCCCAGGAAATTTCATCGCGCGAGGCTATGCCCACCTTCAAGCTGCAAACGGAACGCAACCTGGTGATGGTCCGGGTTGTGGTGCGCGACGGGAAAGGGACGGTGGTTGACAATCTCCGCAAAGAGGATTTCCAGATTTTCGATCACGGCAAATCGCAGGCCATTTTACATTTTTCGCTGGAGAAGCCGGAAGTGAAGTCGAGCGAGGCGCTGGTGACGAAGCCCTCCGAAAAAGCCCTGACGGCCCCCGAAGAGGAAGACGAAACCGTCATATCGGCTTCCACCGCTCGCCGCTTCGTGGCGATGTATTTCGACGACGTCAACACCACTTTTGAAAGCCTGGTGCGCGCGCGCGATGCGGCGGACCGCTTCCTGACCAGCTCCGTGCAGCCCGGCGATCGCGTGGCGCTTTACACCTCCTCAGGACTGAAGCAGGTGGATTTTACTGACGACATGGCGCAGGTGCATCAAGCCCTCCTCCAGCTTCGCCCGCGTCCCATCGTGCCGGAGGATATGACTTGCGGCGCGATTCCCCCCTACGAGGCGTATCTGATTATCAATCAAAACGACCCCATGGCCATCGCCGAGGCCACTGACGAAGCGCTGAATTGTACCCCCTGCCCCTCCCAGGAGTCGCAGCAGCAGTGCGCCATGCAGGGGCAGTCCATGGCACAGGCCGAGGCGGCCAAAGCGCTCTCGGTGGGTGAAGTGCAGTCCACCGCGGCCTTGCGGGGAATTGAATCCATCGTGCGCCGCTTGACCTCGCTTCCCGGACAGCGCAGCATGGTGATTATCTCCGCGGGCTTCCTCACCGAGACTTTGCGTTTCGATCTCAGCCAGATTACCGACCGCGCCCTGCATGCGGGCGTCATCATCAACGCCATTGACGCCCGCGGTCTCTGGACCGACCCCACGCTTGACGCGAGCCATGCCAGCTTCGCCCATACCATGAACAGCGCTTCGCAAGGGCAGAAGCACCTGATCATCATGGAGAGCGCCCGCCGGCAAACCGATGGCATGAGGGACCTCGCGCTCGACACCGGGGGAATATTCTTCGACAACAACAATGACCTGGATGCCGGATTCCGCAAGGTCGCGGGCGTCCCCGCCGCCTATTACCTTCTGGCTTTTTCCCCGCAGAACCTGAAACTCGACGGCCAATTCCACCCCCTTCAGGTCAAACTGGTGGCCCTCAAGGGCCTGTCGGTGCAAGCGCGCCGCGGGTATTTCGCTCCCCGCAAACCCACCGACGCGACCGAACAGGAGAAGGAAGAAATTCGCGAGGCGCTGTTCTCTCAGGACGAAACGCACGAACTGCCCATCGATGTTCACACCCAGTTTTTTATGAAAACGGTGTCCGACGCGCGCATTACCGTGCTGACCCGCATCGATTTGCGCCCCTTGCAGTTTCGCAAGGAGGGCGACCGCAATGTCGACACCCTGACCTTCGTGACCGCGCTATTTGACCAGGACGGCCACGAAATCAGCGGCCAGCAAAAGACCTTGGAATTTCACATGCATGACGCCACCCTGGCGAAATACCAGCAAACGGGCATTACCATGCGCAATCTCTTTGATGTCAAACCGGGAACCTACCTGGTGCGTTCGGTGGTCCGCGATTCCGAGAGTGGTCACATCTCCGGGCTTAATCGCACTGTGGAAATTCCGTATTAGGAGATCAAGCTATGTCCCGACATCCTTTGCTTCTAACCATGGGCCTGCTATTGACTCTGGGAGGGCTGGGTCTTCGCTCGGCCTCCGCCCCTGCCGCCCCTGCCGGCGGCCAAAACCCGACGCCGGTTACGGTTGAGCCGGTGGTGATCAAGGCTGAGAGCAACCTGGTTCTGGTTGACGTGATCGCTACTGACAAGAAGGGGAATTACATCAACGATTTGCAGAAGAAGGACTTCCACGTCTATGAGGATGACGTCGAGCAAAACATCTCCGCCTTCTCCCACGAATCGGACCTCGCGCCGAACGCCCCCGAGCGTCAGCACTATATGGTCCTGTTCTTTGACGACTCCACCATGGACGCAGGATTGCAGATGTATGCCCGCCAACAGGCCATGAAGTTCGTGGAAGGCACCGCCTCCCCCAATCGCATGATGGCGGTGGTGGACTTCAGCGGGACCTTGCGGATTGCCCAGAACTTTACCGCCAATGGCGAACTATTGAAGCGCGCCGTCAGCAGCGTCACGTTTGCATCCATCAATCCCAACGCCGGAGGACCGGCGGTGGAACTGGCGACCATCGGAGCGCCCACTCTGGGCAGCGCCGAATCGGACTTTGGCGCGCGCAGCATGCTGCTGGCCATGCGCGAAGTGGCCAAATCACTGCGCACCACCCCCGGGCGTAAGACCCTGATTTTGTTCTCCTCAGGGTTTCCCTTGGACCCCGAACGCCAGTCCGAGTTGACCGCCACCATCGATGCCCTGAACAAGGCCAACGTCGCGGTGTACCCGGTGGACGTACGCGGTCTGACTGCATCCCCGAACCCTGGCATGAACATTTCCAATCCCTCCGTCCCGGGCATCCGTCCTGGATTTCCGCCCGGAGCGGACTTGCTCATTCCTGAATCGCCCTTCCCTCACCTGCCGGGCTTGCTGGCAGCATTGGCAGCCCCACCCCTGCCTGACCCTCAGCGCGGAGGGGGGGGAGGAGGCGGTGGGGGTGGCGGAGGAGCTGGCGGGGGCGGCGGAGGCTCCCGTGGTGGCGGTGGCGGTAGCACGGGTGGTGGCACGGGTGGTGGCGGCTCGAAAGGCTCAGGAGGCACAGGAGGGAGCGGCAGTGGCTCCGGTGGGAGTCATGGCACGGGGGGCACCGCCGGCGGCAGCGGTTCACGCGGCAATGCGGGAAACAATCCCAATAATTATAACAATATCAATAATTGCATGGGCGGCATGAACACAGGTGGAATGTCGAACCCCAACTGCATCAGCCGCCAGATTATTCCGAATATTCCAGACAGCGTGGCCACCAACCAGCAGGTCCTCTATGCCCTGGCCAAAGGCACCGGCGGCTTTGAAATTTTCAACACCAATGATTTCCTGCAAGGCCTCCAGAAGGTCGCCCGGGAAATGAACGAGTATTACAATCTCGGCTATGTCCCACCCAGCCAAACACACGAAGGCAGCTATCACAAGATCAAAGTCACCTTGGGGCGCGAAGGCCTCGTCGTACGCTACCGCACCGGCTATTATGACACCAAGAGTCCTGACCTGCTGGTCGGAAAGCCCGAAGGCAAGACGCTGGAGGAGCGGGTCGCCAGCTCGACGGCTGGTGAAATTCCGGTATCGTTGAGCGCGCCTTACTTTTACGTTGAGCCGGGCGTGGCACGCGTGAACCTGGCCCTTGCCGTTCCCGGCTCCGCTTTCGACTTTGAGAAGCAGAAGGAGGGCTTCCATTCCAGCATCAACGTGCTGGGAATCGCCTATCGGCCGAACGGCTCCGTCGCCGCCCGATTCAGCGACACCGTAAAATTGGATTACCAGAAGAAAGAACTCAAGGATTTCGCCAAAAGTTCCTTCGATTACCAGAACACCTTCAACATTGCCCCAGGATCGTACACGCTGAAGCTGGCGCTGAGCGCGGGAGGACAAAAATTCGGCAAGTATGAAACCCCTCTGGTGGTGGAACCCTTTACGGGCAGTGAATTCAGCCTGGGTGGCCCCGCTTTGGGCGAAAAGTGGATTCCCGTTTCGCAGCTTGGCGGCAGCATGGACGCTGCCCTCTTGGAGGAGCGCACGCCCCTGGTGGTCAAAGGTATGGAATTGCTTCCCTCCCCAACCTGCCGTTTTGGCAAAGGCAATCCGGCGAAGGTTTACGTGGAAGTTTATGATCCGGCGCTGAAAGCCGAGTCGGACCTTCGTGTTGGGGTGCTGTACGACATTATCGACCGAAAAACCAATCAGCAGATCTACTCTTCCAACACCCTTCTGATTAACGAATTCATGCAAGCGGGCAATCCCCTGGTGCCGGTGGGCTTCGATTTGCCCATCAGCCAGCTTCCGGCAGGCGATTACCGCTTTGAAATCAAGGGGCGCGACTCGATGGGCCATGTGTCCACCGTGCGCACCGCAGAATTCTCGATTCAGCAACGCGAGTGACGGCACGAAGGGCAGAGATTTACAAGCGACTGATCGCCCGCTGTGGAGTGCCATTACCGAACCACCCGCAGACGTTCTCCAGTTGCTATTGGAAGTACGGGCCGAAATGGCGTTCAAAGCTGCCGTCGAGAAAGCAATTGTCGAGCATGCACGCCAAGGCCTGCTGATGTTTATCTGGCGAGAAGGCAAAATAGTGGAACTCTCCCCCGAAGAAGTGCGCGCGGAAGCTGCGCGTCCGCAAGCGGAACGACCGGGCAAGGACCTCATCTTGCATGATCCTGTTATTGGAGGACTAAGCTCCAAGCCTAGGAACAAGATTTCTCCATTTAGCAATCAGTGTGTAGGCAACATCATGACCAGCTAATTATGCAAGTAATTCATGGGGTTAACCGGAGTGCCACCGACAAGAACTTCGTAATGTAGATGGGGCCCGGTGGTTCGGCCGGTCATCCCCACGGTGCCGATGATTTGGCCTCGGCTCACTTCCTCCCCCACGACCACCTTGAGGGAGCTAAGGTGGCCATACTTGGTGGTAAGGCCATACCCATGGTCAATCAATGCTTCATTCCCATAGGAAGAATCCGGCCCGGCGTGAAAGAGAATTCCATCGGCCGCTGCCCGGATGGGCGTGCCGACAGGCGCTGCAATGTCGATGCCGGTGTGGAAAGCTCCTTCTCCCGTGAAGGGATCCATCCGTTGTCCGAAGCCTGCCGTGATGCCCCCCCGCACCGGCCAAATCGAAGGAGTAGCCGAGTCTTCATAGACCTTTTCTTGAAAAGGGGAGGAAGCATCGGAAGGAAAAGAGGCGAGAAGCAATCTTCCCTTCATCATGTTGAAGGCATACAAGGATGCGCCATAGTCCGCTCCCAGTGAGGCATGTCCCCGGTTCGCCATCATTAGCACGTCCGAAGGGAGGCGCGGATGTCCACCTCCGGTGAAGCTGTAAGCCAGCGCAACCTCTGTCGCCAGCGACTGCAAGGACATCAATTCTTCATGCGTCTCCGTGACCACACCTTCCAGGTTGTGGCAATGGGTCTTAAGCGCCTCGCGCTCGGTTCGTAGGGTATTGAAGTCCGAGATCTTTAGAAGCATGTGGGCGTAACTATTCGCTAGAACCCCCAAGGTCATCACTCCGGCTAATGCCAAGCCCAGGATGAGTTGGACGACGTAGGGAGGTAGTTGGATCCTGCGGAGTTTTCCGTGCGCCCCCGGGAAAATAAGAAAGGTGTAGTACTGCCGAACCATAACTTGTTCACCCCAGCACTTGCCGTGTCTTTCTCGCCCGAAAAGGGCGTCACCTCACACCTCGCCAACCACATTTAGAAGATTATGACGCGCGGCCCGCGCTGACAATCGGTGAGAAGGACAGTTTTGGGGCAGGGGGTTGACCTGAACGGGAGGACAGTTCAAGGGCCAGGAGTGTGTTCCTGGAAGCAGAGCAGGATCAAGTCGGCGCGCCGGCGCACGCTGAACTTCTCCAGCAGGCTCGAAACGTGGAACTTTACGGTTCGCTCCGAAATGTTCAGCCGGCCGGCAATCTCCTTGTTCGCCAGATTTTCCAGCAAGGCGTCCAATACTTCCCGTTCGCGCAGGGTGATATTCGCAGGACTAAGTTTCACCTGCCGCCCGCGCATCACCCCCCGATTGGAATCAATGAACCGGGAAAGCAAATCCCGCGGGACCCAAAACCCTCCGGCGGCCACCGCCTGCACGGCTTCCGCCAGTCTCTGGCGCGCTTCTGTGTAGGGGAGTAGGCCCTTGGCTCCCAGTCGGAGCAACGGAAATGCAGAGGCTTCGCTGAATCTCTCCGCCACCACCACTTGGCGGGAATGGGGATGGCGTTCCTGTATCCCCGCGACCAGCACCTCCGTCGCTTGATGCGGAGCGTGGGCGTCGGTGACGAACACCTGCGCGCGTGGCAGCGACAGTCGTTCCAGGCCGGCCCCCAGCGTCGACTCCAGCCGCCGGGCCTTGAGTTTGAATCCTGCGGGCGCGAGCAGCCGCTCCCATTCGGCCAACACCATCGGGTGCGACGATAGCAGGCATACTGTCGTCTTGCGAGTTGAAGGGGCTTTGCGCACTGCGCTTCAGGCTATCCGATTTGCCGCTCCAGGGCAAGCCTGGGCCCCGCCGCGCCCACTATGGTAGTTAGGCCGTTCCTCGTCAAGGTGCCCAACTCGGCAGGACTCACGACGATTAATAAACCCTTGGCGACAAGGGAGGACTAACTTCACCGAATCCCGTGCGGTGGCCACCTTGCGGTTGGGTAGTAACGGCTCCTCGGGCCCCTTCTGGGCAGGGCCGCGGCGCTGAACTTGCCAGCGGAGTAGGCGGTAAGCTTTCAATGCTGTCTTTGGCGACGAGGTATGCATGGGAGAGCAAGTTGTCGGAATCTTCGGCTGGAAGAGCTGCCGGTTTGGCCGCGGAGGCCCCACGACAAGTAGAATAGCGGGTTTCCACGGTTGCTGAGGCGCTCGACGCCGAACACCCACCGATGCGATTGCGTTCAGGGGCAGGCAGGTATACATTATGCGTCGGGCGAGTTTTGGAAACTAAAATGTTGGCTTAGATCCTCCAGGGCTTTCAGCGGCGAGCAATGTTGACAGACCCTCGCGGCAACTGAGCGGCTGCGGTCTCGTCCCCGGTGGTTGGAATGACTGCCACACTCACTCTGTCCCGCAGAGAGCTGTTAAAAGGTTTGGCAAGTGCGGTAGCGCTATGCTCCACGAGTAGAGCTGCTACCGACGCCGGGGAACCCACGGCTGCTCGTGAGAAGCTCTCGCTGATGCGTTACCGCGACGTGAAGCTTACTGGGGGCCCCCTGAAGGCACAGTTCGATCGCATTCACGCGGCCTATCTCGCCCTGGACGAGGATGGACTGCTGAAGGAACTTCGTGTACGCGCCGGTCTTCCCGCACCCGGAGAATACCCAGGAGGCTGGTACGACCGCGACGGGTACGCCCCGGGTCATTGCTTCGGCCAGCTCATCTCGGCGCTGGCCAGATTCTCTGAGGCCACCGGTGATGAAGCGACCCGCGCCAAGACGCAACGCTTGGTGGAGGGGTTTGCGGCCACGATTGGGCCCGACGGCTACTGCTACCCCAGCCAAAAGGCGTCAACGAATTTTCCGGCTTACAACTATGACAAGTACGCGGTGGGCCTGTTGGACGCGTACCAGTTTGCCAGCGTCTCATCCGCGATCCAAGTCCTCGATCGAGCCACCCGGGGCGCAGTCCGCTGCATGCCGCCTCGGGCGCTCGACAAATACCTTGACCCTCACCCCACCGGACCTAATGACGAGTCCTACACTCTTGGGGAGAACTGCTTTTACGCTTACGAAGTGACCGGCGAGCCGCAATACCTGGAGCTGGCCCGGAAGTATCTGCTCGACCGGACCTATTTTGATCCCCTCAGCCGCGGCGAGAACGTCTTGCCCGGGCGCCACGCGTACAGTCACTGCAATGCCCTGAGTTCGGCTGCCCGAGCGTATCTGGACCTCGGCGAGGCGAAGTATTTCGAGGCCGTACGAAACGCCTGGGACATGATTGAAAAGACGCAGCAATTCGCCTCCGGCGGATGGGGTCCAAACGAAACCTTTGTGGAGCCGGGTAAAGGCAGACTCGGGGAGAGTCTGGCGAGTAGCCACGCCCATTTCGAAACGCCTTGCGGGGCCTATGCGCATCTCAAGCTGGCCCGCTACCTGTTGCGCTTCACCGGCCAGGCGCGTTACGGCGACGGCCTGGAACGGGTTCTCTACAACACCGTGCTGGGCGCCAAAGACCCGAGTGGCGACGGAGAGTTTTTCTATTACTCGGACTATCATCCTTCTACGCAGAAGGTCTACTTTCCTGATAAGTGGCCGTGTTGCGCCGGGACCTTGCCGCAAGTGGTGGCGGACTATGTAATCAGCGCGTACTTCCAGAGTTCCGATGGGATCTATGTCAACCTCTTTGTGCCGTCCGAGGTGAAGTGGAGAATCGACGAGAGGCCCGCGAGAATGATCCAGGCCACAAACTACCCGGAGTCGGAGGCCGCGGAGCTGAGGTTGGAACTCCCGGCACCGACGGAGTTCACTCTCCACGTGCGGATTCCTGGTTGGCTGAAATCGCCCGCCGAACTCAGGGTGAATGAAAGGACCATTTCGGTCGCCGCCGAGGCTGGAACCTTCGCAGCCATTCGACGCGTTTGGCATGACAAAGACACCGTCCAGGTCGATTTGCCGTTTTCCTTTCGCACCGAGCCCATTGACGACCAGCACCGAAATACCGTAGCCCTGATGCGGGGGCCGCTAATGTTGGTAGCGCTCGATCCCCAGCCGAGGCTGGACGCGAACTCACTCAACTCACCTCAGGCGTCGAGGAAGATCCCCGGTTCCCTTCAGACGTTTGAGGTGACGGAGCTTCCTAAGAAGCTCCGCTTTGTGCCTTTCTACGAAGTTGGCGACCAGAGCTACAGCACCTATCTGGAGCAGGCATGAAAAGTTCTGGCATTTCCTCGGTCACCGCATCCCGGGCCTGCGGAACGCCGCGGGGGGGTCGGCGTTGACGATGCCTAGAACAACGCCACCGCACAATCAGACCTAAACATATCACGCCGTGTCGAGATACGATCGGGCTGCTCGCGCCATCCCCTCCAGAATTCGAAGTCCGTCGTGGATTGAGCCCGTATCAAATTGCTCTCCCTGATGGTCGAGAGCGCGGGTGGCGCATACATTGGGGTACATGTATGCGCCCCAAGCGTCGCATTGCGACAGTTTGCTCTCCGTGTTCACGGTGCGGCGCTTGG
>Ga0326728_10010844_pt1 | contig 21121 bp, 20 predicted proteins | sample MB3enrmetagenome_FD_207602 | JGI IMG/M metagenome (GOLD analysis project Ga0326728, IMG submission 207602) | Lab enriched peat soil microbial communities from McLean, Ithaca, NY, United States - MB31MN | ecosystem: Environmental > Terrestrial > Soil > Wetlands > Peat | place: USA: New York... | reverse complement strand
GTGAGATTGAGCGGCAGTCTTCTGACCTGTTCGATGAACTGCTTGATTTCGTTACAGGCCTGCTGGGCGCCTCCTGCCGCGCACTCAATGACGGCCATCCGTCCCGCCCCGAATCCGATTTCCTCGAGCAACGATTCGACTGCCTGGGCGCGTTTGTGGGCGCGCAGGCTCCCCTCGAAGTGACGGCACTCCTTCTTCTTGCAAGCCACAATCACCACGCCGTCCATGCCCGTTTCCAGGGCTTTGACCAGGTAGGGCACATCCACCTTGCCAGAGCAGGGCAGACCGATGGTCTGGACCGCGTCTCCGCCCAGATCTCCCCACGAACCGGCCACCCGGCCCGCGTCCAAATTGTTCGAGCAGTAAAAGACACACGTCTTGAGGCGACGCTTGTTCTTTGCTAACCCGTCAGTTTCCGCCTTCGGATCCCGCGGCGACTGACCCTTTACGTTCCTTGGGCCTGCTTCAGCCAACAGATTCCGCAACCGGTTCACGCAACGCTGCAGGGCCGACACGTCCTGCCGGCACGCGGCCAATTCCTCAGCGCCCATCAGCCCGTCTTTGGCCATTTGGCCATGCAGCGCCTCGACCAGGGTGATGATTTCGCGCACCGTGGCTGGTTCGTCATCGCCAGCGGACCAGGCATTCTCCAAACCCCCGCAGGCCAATTCCATTCTTATGATCTCGCCCCACACCGCTTCCAAGCTTGCGTGCAAGGCGAAGAGCAAACGCGGACAGCTCCCTTCGATAGCCCTCAAGTGCTCCTCGATGGTCTGGTCAAGCTTGCTCATAATATGTTATCCGAGACTTCAAATCATCCGAAATGATTTAATGGCGCGCGGACATTCTGCGCCAGCAACGCCCACTTGTAAAGGAAAAACCTCCCAGCCCGGCAATTCAGGGTGCGTTTCACTTTCTTGGGTTCCCCTCGTAATCTTAATCTTAATCCTAATCTTAATCTTCTTCATGCAAACGGATTAAGATTAAGATTAGGATTAGGATTAGGATTAATTGGGGACACCCAACAAAGGGAAATGCGTCCTGCGGCCGCCTCAAAAAAAGTGTTGCGCAGGCACAGGCCACCCGGCATAATCGCCGCCATGATCGCAAACCATCCATCCAATGCCTCCGGCGACGGATTATCCCGCCGCAAGTTTATCTTATTGTCCGCCATGGCTGCCGGCGGCATGGCCGCAGGCGGCTGCGCCACACCGCGAGCCAAGCCCCGCCTGATTTCCCCCAACGAGAAACTGAACGTGGCCATCGTCGGCTACGGCGGCCAGGGAGCGAGCGACGCGGGGGCGTTCGGCAATGAAAACGTCATCGCCCTGTGCGACGCCGACAAGACAGTCGGTGCGCGCGTCAAGTCCATGTACCCCAAGGCGGCCTATTACCAGGACTTCCGAAAAATGCTTGACAATGAGAAGACGCTTGATGCCTTGAACATCGCCGTGCCCGACCATTTGCACGCCTATATTGCGGCGGCGGCGATGCAAATGGGCAAACACGTCTATGTCCAGAAACCGCTGGCCCACTCGGTTTACGAGGCGCGCTTGTTGCGCAAGCTGGCGGCCAAATACAAAGTGGCCACCCAGATGGGCAATCAGGGCAGCGCCGCGCCCGGTTTCCGGAGCGGGGTGGAAGTCATTCAATCGGGTCTCATCGGCCAGGTGCATGATGTCTATGTCTGGAGCAACCGCCCCATTTGGCCGCAGGGCCTGCCACGGCCTGAAGGGGAGGACCCGGTGCCGGAGGGCTTGGATTGGGATTTGTGGATTGGTCCGGCGCCCATGCGGCCTTACAAGGGGAAAAACCCCAGCGCGAGCCGACAGTACCCCAATTATTATCATACCTTCAACTGGCGCGGCTGGATTGATTTCGGCACGGGCGCTTTGGGCGACATGGCCTGCCACACCTGCAACCTGCCGTTCCGCGGACTCAAACTCGGCTACCCGACCGAAATCGAAGCCGAAACGGTGGACCTGACCAAGGATTGCTACCCGATCAAATCCAACATCCGTTTTCAATTCCCGGCCCGCGAAGGGCTGGACCCGCTCACCTTCCGCTGGTACGACGGCGGCAAGCGCAACCCCGACGCCACCGGCGGCCAGTATCATGACGGCAACAACAAACCCCCCGCCGAAGTCACGGCGGACCTCCGAGGCAGTTACCCCAGGCTTCCCGGGAGCGGATGTTTGATTGTGGGCGAAAAAGGCCAAATCTTCTCAGAATCCGACTATGGCACCAGTTTCATGATCAAGCTCAAGGATGAGAAGGAATTCAGCAACGGACTCCAGCACCCGGCGGTGCAGAGCATCCCGCAAACCATCCCGCGCAATACTTTGGGCGGGCGCGACTCTCATCATCAGGAGTGGATCGCCGCCTGCAAAGGCGGCCCGGCGGCGTATTCCAATTTCGACATCGCCGCCTACCTCACGGAGATCATGGTGCTGGGCTGCGTGGCCATGCGCGCCGGCAAGAAACTGGAATGGGACGGACCCAACATGCGCGCCAAAAACTGTCCGGAAGCCTCGCAATTCGTCCATCCGGAATTCCGCAAAGGATGGAAGATTTAACAGAACACAAACCACTCAAACTGAACAGGATAACCTATGTCTCAATTCACCAGACGCGAATTCATCGGCGCCGCCACCGCCGGCGCCGCCGCCCTTATGACCAGTCCCTCCAGCCTCCTCGCCGCCGCCGCCTACAAGAAATTGCCCATCGGCGTGCAACTTTATTCCGTGCGCAACGACTTTAATAAAGACGTGCCGGGCGTCCTGGCCGGCATCAAAAAGATCGGCTATGACGGCGTCGAATTCGCCGGCTATGCCGGCAAGACGGCGGCGGAAATGCGAAAAATGCTGGATGACAACGGCCTCAAAGCGGCCGGCTCCCACATCCAAGGCGGTCTGCCGAAACTGCAGACAGACCAAGGCTTCCAGCAGGAGGCGGACTACAACAAGACCCTGGGCAACGACCGGCTCATCATCGCGATGGGCAACGCCAGGACCATTGATCAATGGTCCAAGATGGCGGACGACTTCAGCGCGGTTTCCGCGAAACTCAAGCCGCTCGGCCTGCGCCTCGGCTACCACAACCACCAGAGCGAGTTCACCCCGGTTGACGGCCAGATCCCCGAATACGTTTTTTTTGACAAGGCCAACCCCGACGTCTTCGTCCAACTGGATGTCGGCCACTGCGTTCACGCGGGCGGCGATCCCGTCGCTGTCATTAAGAAATACAACTCGCGCCTTGTCAGCATGCACATCAAGGATTGGAATCCGGATACCCACGGCGACATCGTCGGCGAGGGCAGCGTGAAGTGGCCCGACGTCCTGGCCGCCTGCGCCAGTTGCCCGAACCTGCAATGGTACACTATTGAAGAGGAGGTCACCATGTCGGGCTTGGCCAGCATTGAGAAGAGCTTCAAGAACTGGGCCAAAATACTCGCGGGCGAGCCTGTCGCGTAGCGCGAAGGGGTGCGGGACAAAATCTTCACGTCTTCGGTAGGGCGGCGCTGCTGCGCCGCCCAAGAGTTCAGGGCAGAGCGGCAGCTCTGCCCTGCCAGGAAGGTGAAGATCTTTGGCATGCGCGTCGCGCGCGGATTTCATAAAGTTTAAACTTTAATCGGGGGCCGGCCAGCCGTATAAAGTTGGCATGTTGCCTAGCTTTTTGTCGGAAGGCGGATGGATGATATGGGCGATTATGGCCGCCAGCGCGGTGGCGGTGGCGGTGTTCCTGGAGCGGTTGCTCCAATACCATCGCGAACAAATCAATTCGGGCGAGTTTCTCAACGGGGTTCGCAATGTGCTCAAACGGGACAATGTGCTGGAGGCGCTGGCGATATGCGACGCCACGCCGGGACCGGTGGCGCGGCTGGTCAAGGTAGCCATCCTCAACCGCGAACGAGGGCGGCAGGCCGTGCAGGAGGCCTTGGAGAACGCGGGGGCCTGGGAGGTGCCCCGCCTGGAGGAGAAGCTCAATTTGCTGGCCACCATCGCGCAAATCGCCCCGTTGATGGGCTTGCTCGGCACGGTGCTGGGTTTCATGAAGGTGTTCCGGGGCCTGCAGGACGCCGGCATGAATGCGCATGTCACCCAGCTTTACCCCGGGGTCTGGCAGGCGCTCATCTGCACGGCAGCCGGGCTGGCGGTGGCCATCCCCAGTTATGCCGGCTATAATTATCTGGTCGCGCGCATCAACGCCATCGTTCTGGACATGGAACAGGTCTCCAGCGAGATTCTAAACATCATCACTCCGGCTCCGGGCGGCGAGGCGGCTGGCTCGGCCATCCCAAAATGAGATTTCCGCGCCAGGCAAGAATTTTTCGCGGGCAGTTGGACGCGGCCCCGGTGGCGGGGGTGGTCTTTCTGCTGCTGATTTTCATGCAGCTCAGTTCCTTGCTCTACACCCCCGGGGTGCTGATTCACCTCAACAACCCGGCCGCGACCATCCGGGTGGAGGCGGACGGCCGCTTTCATTTCGGCACGAACTTTTACACGGAGGCCGAAACCAACCTCTTGCGGGAGGCTTTGCGCAACTCCCCGGCGGGGCCGCCCTTTGATCTCCAGGTGGACCCGGCCGCGCCGCCCAAAGTCGCGGAGCGCGCCCGGCAGGCTGTCAATAGCATATTTCTGGTCCGGCTCCCCGGCGGCCCGCGCAACCTCATCGGCACGGATAATCCCACCGTCCTGGTCGCGGTCAATTTTCTGGGGCAGTATTTTTATGACAACCACATCGTTGGGGAGCGGGAGTTGAAGGACGGATTAAAGGAACGGCTGCAGGCGGCGGGGCGGGAAAAGAAGGAGTTGACCCTGACCGTCGCGGGCGACGAGCAGGTCAACTGGAACGCCGTCATCCGCCTGGGCGAGTGGGCCAGGGAAATAGGCATTAAAGAAACGGTTCTGGCCGAATGGCCCGACAAGCCGTCGCCTTCCCCGGCCGAAGCATCTCCATGAGGCAATCCTAATCCGAGCCAAAAGCACTTGAAATTTTTAACCACGGATTTCACGAATAGCACGGATTCAAAATCTGAGAGATAATTCAATGACATTTGGAAATTAAGAATCTAACTTCCTCCCTTCCATGAGCGCCAGCAAAACAATTCCGTCCGGTTGGTCGCGCGGGCGCTTTTTGCTGGTGGCGGCGCTCTTGTTTGCCGGACAGGCCGGCTGGGTTTTGCTGCTGGGCGAGCGCCCGCAGCCACGGCCCGTGGCTGCGGCGGCCCGGATGACGCTGCGCCTGCTGGAGACGCCTTTGGACGAGGAGAAGCTGACGAAACACTTTTTCGCGGGCGATCCGACGGTTTTCCCGTCGTCCTCTCCGCACGGATTTGCCAATCAAGCCTGGCCCAATGATGACACGGCTGCCTTGCCGGAACCACCGCCGGCTTTTCTGGCTTTCGCGGCCAGTTGGTCGGGCGCTGTCCTCAAGCCTGACGGCTTGGAGTCGCGCCAGACGCCGTTCCAGTTCGCCGGACCGCCTGGGCCGCCGCCGGCCAGCGCCCCCGACTTTCCAGCGGCGGAGGCCAGCCGCCCCGAGTCGTTTCTTCTCATTGAAGGCGCGCTGGCAGGCCGCCAGGTTGATAGGCCCGTGGTTTTGCCTTGCTGGACCAATAGTTCCCTGGTTTCAAATTCGGTGGTTCAATTTGGCGTCAATCGCGCCGGCCAGGTGATTTCGGCGGTCTTGCTGGCCGGCTCCGGGCTGAAGGAGGCGGACGATGCGGCCCTGGCCAGGGTCAATGTCCTGCGTTTTCGCCCGACGGGGGCGAGCGCGCCCGAATTTGCCTGGGACACGGCGGCCTTTTACTGGAAAACGATCGAGCCGCCGCAGAAGAAGGCCCCATGATGAAGCCCGCCGCACCGAGCCAAGTTATCGCGCCTGAGGCGCCTGGTTGATATGTCCGCCGAGGCGCTGATCCGGGCTTATGTTCTTTCTTTGCTTGCGGCCCTTTCGCTGCTCGCCATATATTCGGACATTCGCAGCCGGCGCTTTCGGCCGGCGCGCGAACAGGACCGGATATTCCGGTGCGAGCGCTGCGGATCGGTTTATACGGATGACGCGGACGTGGATCGTTCCCGTTGCTCGCAGTGCGGAACGGCCAATGAGCCGATTCAATTTTGAAGACCGCGGCCTTAACCATTAACTGGAAGTGAGACTTGAATTATGGGAATGTGGATTGGACGCAATCGAAAAGCGCGGGTCACCTATGGTTTTGACGAGATCGCCCTGGTGCCCGGCGAGGTCACGATCAACCCGAACGAGGTGGACACCAGCTTCAGCATTCCGCGCCGCGACGGCAGCAGCATCACCCTGAAAATCCCCATCATCGCCAGCGCCATGGACGGGGTGACCGACGTGAGGTTCTGCGTGGAGATGGGCAAGCTGGGCGGCCTGGGCGTGATCAACCTGGAAGGGGTGCAGACCCGCTACGCCAACCCCTCCGAGGTCCTGGCCCAAATTGTCAAGGCGGGCAAGGAAGACGTCACCGCGCTGATCCAGAGATTTTATCTTGAGCCGATCAAGGAGGAGCTGATCGCCCAGCGCATTCAGGAACTGAAGCAGGCGGGGGTGCTGGCCGCGGTCAGTTCCATTCCGCAAAAGGCGGAGCGTTTTGGGGCCATCGCCCAGGAGGCGGGGGCGGATGTTTTTGTGGTCCAATCCACCGTTTCCACTGTCAAACATCTGTCCACCGAGTATAAATCGCTCGAACTGGCGGAGTTTTGCCGCGAGATGAAATTTCCCGTCCTGATCGGCAACGCTGTCACCTATAACGTCACCCTGCAATTGATGGCCTGCGGGGTGGCGGGCGTGCTGGTGGGGGTCGGGCCGGGGGCGGCCTGCACCAGCCGGGGCGTGCTGGGATTGGGCGTGCCGCAGGTCACGGCGACGGTGGATTGCGCGGCGGCCCGGGACTATCATCACAAGATGACCGGGCGTTACGTGCCCATCATCACGGACGGCGGCATGAGCAAGGGCGGCGATGTCTGCAAAGCCCTGGCCTGCGGGTCGGACGCGGTGATGGTGGGGAGCGCGTTTGCCCGGGCCGAGGAAGCGCCGGGCAAGGGCAATCATTGGGGAATGGCCACCCCGCATGCCAATTTGCCGCGGGGCACCCGCATCAAGGTTGGCGTGTCCGGCTCGCTCAAACAAATCCTATACGGCCCGGCCACGGTGGATGATGGATCGCAGAATCTGGTTGGGGCCATCACGACCTGCATGGGCAACGTGGGCGCCGGCACCATCCGGCGGTTCCAGGAAACCGAAATCATCATCGCCCCCAGCATCAAGACGGAAGGCAAACTGTTCCAAACCGTGCAAAGCGTCGGCATGGGGGCGCGCTAGTCAAGGGCTCAAGACAAAAATCTACACTTTCCTGGCAGGGCAGAGCTGCCGCTCTGCCCTGAACTCTTGGGCGGCGCAGCAGCGCCGCCCTACCGGAGACGTAAAGATTTTTCTCCGGCACACGCTAGTCCGCGTAGCCGCGGGGGTGGGCGACGTGCCAGCGCCAGGCGTCGGCGATGATTTGCTCCAATTGGGGATGCTTGGGCTTCCAACCCAGCTCCCGCACGGCTTTCTCCGCAGAGGCGACCAGCCGCGGCGGATCTCCCGGCCGGCGCGGCTTCTCCACATAGGGAACCGGCTGGCGCGTGACTTTCTCGCAGGCGGCAATGACTTGGCGCACCGAATAACCGTCGCCGTTGCCCAGATTGTAAAAGCCGCATTTCCCCGGCTCCAGCGCCAGGATGTGGGCCTGGGCCAAATCCACAATGTGAATGTAATCCCGGATGCAGGTCCCGTCGGGCGTCGGATAATCGGCGCCATAGATTTCGCAATGAGGCGACTGCCCCAGGGCCACTTTCAAGACATTGGGGATCAAATGGGTTTCGACGCGGTGGTGTTCGCCGAATTGCGCGCTCGCCCCCGCCGCGTTGAAATAGCGCAAGGCGGCATATTCCAGCCCGTGAATCTGCCCGAACCAGTAAAGCATCTTCTCAAACATCAGCTTGCTTTCGCCGTAAGGGTTGATCGGCCGCTGCGGCAGGTCCTCGGTCATGGGAAGCCGGTCGGGCGGGCCATAGGTGGCGCAAGAGGAACTGAAAACAAATTTCTTGACGCCAGCCGCCAGCGCCGCGTCAAGCAGATTCAGCCCGTTGCAGACATTGTTGCGGAAATACTTGGAGGGGTTGGTCATGGACTCGCCCACGAGCGCGTTGGCGGCGAAGTGCATGACCGCCCCCGGTTTGGCGTCGCGCATGGCTCCCACGATGGCGTCCTGATCGCTCAAACGCGCCTGGATGAAGACGGCCCGGTGGTCCACCGCCGCGCGATGGCCCTCGGAAAGATCATCATAGACCGTGACATCGTGGCCCGCATTGAGCAATTCCTCCACGCAAATCGAGCCGATATAACCCGCCCCGCCCGTGACGAATACATTCATGGCGTCAGGTTAGGCCGGGGAAAGGTTTGCCTCAACTGTAAAAGGCGTATAATTCTGTAAACGGGTGCAGGACAAAAATCTTCACCTTCCAGGTGGAGCAGAGCTGCCGCTCTGCCCTGAATTCTTGGGCGGCGCAGCAGCGCCGCCCTACCGGCGACGTGAAGATTTTTGTCCTGCACCCTCTGAAAACTGTGATGACGACCGATGCCAATCCGCCGGAGCGCAAAATCAAAGCCTGGTCATTTCTCCCGGCCATCAACACGCCCCGATACCATTTGCTCCTGGGGGCGGTGGCGATTTTCATCCTCGGCCCGCTGGGCGGCATCTCCGCCGCCTACATGAATTTCTCGCTCGGCTTCTTTGTCGGCGGCCAGGTGCTGGCGGGAATCCTCGGCAGCGTCGTCACTTTTGGCTACGGCTCGGAGGGCAAACACGGGGCCAATTACATGCAAACCATGGCCGCGTCCGTCGCCGGCATGGCCGGCATGGGAGTCTTGATCCAGGCCATGGTCTGGCTGGGATTGAAGGAGCCGCCCGTCTGGCAATTGGTTCTGTTTTTCACGTGCATCGGCATGTTCGGCGTCGGCACCGGGATGCTTTACACCCCGATCCTCGTGGACAAGATGCAATTGACCTACCCTTCCGGCTATGCGGTCGCCAATATCTTGCGCGCGCTGACCGACAAAACCCTCCTCAAGCGGTCCATCGCCAAACTGGGCGGCGGGACGCTGGCCGGCTTGGCGGGCGGGTTTGGCTCAACCATTTTGAACGCGGTCGCCGGCGCCAGGGCGGCGGCGGGTTTCGACCATCTGGATTATTCGGGCGGAACGGTGGGGGCGGGGATGGTGGTGGGCGCGCGCATTGCCATTCCCAGCTTGATCCTGGCGCTGGCCGGCAAGGCGCTCACGCCGTGGCTGCGCCAGATTGGATGGCTTGGCCCGGAAGACACCTATCGCAAAATCGGTTTCGTCATTGCCCTGGGCACCATTCTTGGCGCGGCCATCGTTGACCTATCCTTGATCGGCTGCAAATTTGTCTCGCAGTGGCGGGAAAAGAAAGCCGCCCCCGCGCCGCCGGGCGAAGATTGGAAAAAAGTCAGAACATCGCGGCTCGTTATTTGGGAAATTTTCTGGGGAACCGCCCTGGCCTTTGTCGCCAGCCACATCCTGCGCCTGCCGCTGTATTTTGTCGTGGTCTCCATCTTCCTGACGCTGGTTTTTGTTTTGATCAACGGCATTGCCGACGGCATTTCCGATTGGAACCCCATTTCCAGCGCCTTTGTCGTGTCCGTGGTGCTGATGGCTTCCCTGGGATTAAAAGACGCGGGGGTGGGCCTGATGTGCGCCTCCATTCTCCTGATTTCGTGCAGTTCCGGCGTGGATATGCAGCAGGATCGTTCCACCGGCTGGCGCCTGGGGACCAACCGGACCAACCAGTTCCGTTACCAGGTCATCGGCATTCTCATGGGCGCGGTCTTGTCCGTCGCGCTGGCCCGGGTTTTCATGCAAGCCTACCCCGTTCTGCGTGTCAATACTTTTGAACACCACAATGTCCCCGGCGCGGACAAATGGGCCTCGGCTATGACCTACAAATTCGTCGGCGCGCTGCAAAACTTGACCCATCCCAACGCCATTTTCAACACCGCCCTGGAAATCGGCATCGCCGCGGGGTTCGTCATCGAATCCCTGCGCAAGCTCATCAAGGCCAATGCCGGCTATAAAAGACTCGCGCGCTCCGGCCCAAAAGGGCGCGCCGCCGATTTCGTTTTCGATGCCTTCATCCTCTCCAGCCCCTACGCCTCTTCCTTTGGAGGATTTGTTGACTTGCCTGCGGTGGTTTGGTTCACGGCAGGCGGCGTGGCCGGCTCCCTCATGGATCAGATCAAGCAACTCAAAATGGGCCGGCAGCAAAAAGTGCCGGAGGGCGCCGCCGTGCCGGACGACATGAGCGACTCCTCCTTGATCGGCGGCGGATTGATCGCGGGGGATTCCCTAGCCTCGCTCGGCCTGGGCCTCTACGGCCTGCTCGGCACGCTTTTTGGCAAGTAGGCCCGGCCTTGGGGTTGTGTTCTTTGACCAGGTATGTCAATTTGGAGCCATGAATGAAATCACATTCCGGGTTGAACCTTGCCGGGAAACGGGAGGCTTTGTGGCGCGGTGGGACGCGCCGGGCGGCGGGGGAATCACGACGCAGGGTGATTCCTTGACAGAACTCCATGCCATGATTTCCGATGCCGTCGGCGGCTACTTTGAAGCCAATGACCGCCCTCATTTCATCCGCCTCCATTCGCAAACAATGAAGCTGCTGGCAGACGCCCCAAAATAAGTTTGTTAATCAAACATAGTGCGGTTATGCAAGAATCAGCATCCACAAATGGTTCGATGGGCAATAGTGTAATATGTGTCGTGGTGAGCTTCACTACTCTGGTCCTTGGGTGTTCAATCGCGTTCCCTTTTTCGACTCCGACAGCCGTTGGGTTCGTCCAACTACCGGGCGTGCTTATTGGCGTCTTTGTTGCGGGAGTTTGTGTGGTTTCGTTTCTTCTTTGTCCACGTCGCCCGCTGTTTGCGAAACTCATCGCGCTGCTGCTGTGTGTACCGGCCCTTTTTTGCGCACTCGATTTCGTTGCATATTATTGGCTGCATGTGAGATACGGTGGATGAATAGGCCTTTGCGGCAACACTTGTCAAGCGAATTCGTGCGTGTTCGCCCTGTGGGATTTCGAACTTCCGGCGGGCAGGGCAGGGGACCCGCCGCCCGCCGCCAGCGTCTCCAAATTATCCGCCCGATCCATCCGATACCCCCGACATGAAGATAAGCACCTCTGCCACCTTGTTTTCCCGTGTCTGCTGCGCCGGGTCTGGCCGATAAACCCCCTTTGACACATGCTACACCTGTTCGATTTCAAGATTCGTCAGATCGTTGAAGTCATTCTGGTCGAGGGTGAGCAGCTTTATTGCGCCCGACTTTTCCGCCGCCACCGCGTGCAGGTAATCGTGGACGCGCCCGCCGCGGACCCCTCTTTTCCTCGCCTCTTTCAAAGCCTGCAAAACCTCAGCAGCCGTCAAATCATGGAAGTCAAGGTCCGCGGCCAGACTTGCGATGGTTCGAGCAGCTCCATCGGCATCCAGTCGAAAGGCCAGGTTTCCGCCCGTGAAAGTGGAAAACACTTCCGCCAGCGCGTGACTTCGCGTCAAACCACGCTCACCATGCAAGCGAGCGCGCAAGGACGGGCTGTTGCAGGCTTCAATCAACGCCGAGCTATCCCAGTATGCGCTCATCGGGCGTCCCGGTCGGCGCGGAGGGCGGCCCGGATGGATTGCCGGCTGGCTTTCACCGGCAACATCAGGAAGCCTTCACGCGTGCGAACGGGTTTTAGCAACGGCGCATTCTTTTCCACTAATTCCACCACCCGCACGCTTCCGTCGGGTTGCCGGGTGGCGTCAAACGCCGTCCGCGGTGGAAACAATTCAGCAGAACAAATTCGCCCGTTTTTGTCGGCCACCAATTTCATAATGGGATTGTCCCATAAGCGTCGCCAAACTCAAGCGCACTTTTCATAACCGCCGGCCACGTCGTCTCCTGGCGTATCGCCAAGCCGGGCAGGGCAGGGCAGGGGACCCGCCGTCCGAGGCCAACGCATCTCAATTACTCACACATGATGGATTAGAAGCAGGATTAGGATTAAGATTAAGATTAGGATTAAGAATGAGGAGGCGGGAACGGGATTGACTTGGGTTGGAAACGTGGTTTGCTGCGGAGCATGGGCGGACAACATGCCAAAGGTTCAAAGATTTTGCCGACGCTGGGGCTGGCGGTGGTGCTGACGCTGCTTTGCCTCGTCTTGCGCGGACAGCCGCCTCCGACCAACGCGCCGGCCACCAACGCCGCCACCCCCGCCCAGAGCGACAGCGCGGCGTTTGATCCGTTCGCACGCGCCCTGATGCCAACTGACCTGGCTTCTCCCGAGGTGAAAGCCAACATGCCCATCCGGGAAATCAGCCCCGGCATTTTTGCGCTGGGCGAGGTGCGGATTGACAAGGAGCAACGCACCGTCAGCTTCCCGGCGCGCCTGAATCTGGATGAAGGCCCGATGGAATACTTCCTGGTGACCAGTTGGGGCAAGACGCACGAGAGCATCCTCAAGACGGACACGGAACCGTTCCGCATTCACCTGGCCATGCTTTTGCTTGACGCCAAGGCGGGCGCGGCCACTACCGACAGCAACGGCCCGCCGGTCAGCATCGGCGGGTTTGTTTCCCATCCGTCCCCGCAGCGGCTGCCGGGCGAAGCGGTTTCCATCGAATTAAAGTGGACGGCGGGCGGACGGGAGACGCGCGCGCGGGCCGAGGAAATGATTTTCAACACCGAACAAAATGCAGTCATGCGGACGAGCGACTGGGTCTATACGGGTTCCCGGGTGGCGGAGGGGCTTTTCCTGGCGGAGATTGACGGCTCGATCATTTCCCTGGTGACTGACGCCGAGGCCCTGATCAACAATGAGGGAGCGGGCCACGACAACGACACCATCTGGCTGGCCAATACCAACAACCTGCCTCCGAGCAACACGCCGGTCATGGTGAGCATCAAGCTCAATCCGCCAACGGGGAATAACGCGGGGACTAATGCGCCAGGAAGGGGTGGATAAGGATGGTAGGACGGGACTCCGTCGAGCCGTGACTTTTTCCCGAGAAATCGAGTTTCGGCTCGACGGAGTCTCGCCCTACCGTGCCCTGTGGTGACTGACGCATTAAGAAGAACCTGAGATCAATCCGCAATTCGCAATTCGTAATTCGCAATTTGGCGCGCCTGGCGCGCCACGCGCTCCACTTTCTGGCGCAGCCATCCGTTGTTGGCCAGCATGCGATATTTGTGCTGGCCGGGGATGGGCTGGCGCCAAAAGTCGCCTCCCGCCCGCTCGAGGATGAAACCGGCGGCGGCGATGTCCCAGATGTAAATGCCCGATTCCACATAGGCGTCGAACCGTCCGCTGGCCACGTAAGCCAGGGAAAGGGCGGCGGACCCCATCATCCGTATTTTGAGGACGCGCCCCACGAGGGCGTTGAAGACCGGGAGGTTTTCCCGCAAACTTTCCGCGTCCTTGGCAAAGCCGATGGCAACGATGGCCTCCGCCAATTCCTTTCTCCGGCTGACATGGATCACCCTGCCGTTGAGCCGGGCCGGAGCGCCGCGCGCCGCCGTCCATAGCTCGCCGCAAAACGGATCATAGACCACGCCGAGGATGGTCGAGTAATCGCGGGCCTTGCGGTCGCGCTCCTGCAGGGCGATGGAGACGCAGGCATGAGGGACGCCATAAGTGAAGTTGACCGTGCCGTCAATCGGATCCACCACCCAGCGCCAATCGGCCTCCGCCACCCCGGCCAGGCCCTCCTCGCCCAGCAGCCCGGATTGGGGAAAAGCGCCCAGCAAAATGCCTTGGATGATTTTCTGGCAGCGGACATCCAGGTCCAGCTTGATGTCGTGGCGGGACTGGAAGTTGATTTTCTTGGCCCGGGCTTGATTGCGGCGCAGGAGAGCGCCGGCCAGTCGCGCCGCCTTGATCGCGGCCGCCAGGGCCTTGTTGAGTTGGCTGGTTTTCATTCGCCGCCAGGCGCGGTTTGTTGGGCCGGGTCGAGCAACTGGTCCAGGCGGGCTTTGTCCAGACCGGAGATTTCCGCGGCGACCTGGCGGACGGTGCGATTGGTTTCAAAAGCGACTTTGGCAATTTTCGCCGCTTTGTCGTAGCCGATGACCGGGGCGAGAACGGTGCAGTTGGAAAGGCTTAATTCCAGGTTGTTGCGGCATTTGTCCCGATCCGCCTCCAAGCCCGTCACGCAACGGCGCGCAAAGACATCGCTGGCGGTGGCGAGCAGTTCGATGGACTGCAACAGATTATGCGCCATGACGGGCATCATGACGTTGAGTTCGAAGTTGCCAAAACTGCCGCAGAAGGTGATGGCGGCATCGTTGCCCAGCACTTGGGCGCAGACTTGCAGGACCATCTCGCACATGACCGGATTGACTTTGCCGGGCATGATGGAGGAGCCGGGCTGGGTGGCGGGCAATTTCAATTCGCCCAGCCCCAGGCGGGGACCGGAACCGAGCAGGCGAATATCGTTGGCTATTTTGATGAGGCTCACGGCCAGGGTCTTGAGCATGCCGCTGGCTTCCACCATCGCGTCGCGTCCGCCTTGCGCCTCGAAATGATCGGCTGCTTCGCGCAGGGCCAGGTTCATTTCGCCGGCGAGCCGGTCAATGGTGCGGCGGGCAAATTCGGGATGGGTGTTGATGCCGGTGCCGACGGCGGTGCCGCCGAGGGCCAATTCGCCCAGATTTCTCTCGGCGGCGCGCAAACGGGCCAGGCCATGCTGGAGCTGGCTGGCATAACCGCCAATTTCCTGGCCGAGCCGGATGGGGGTGGCGTCCTGCAAATGGGTGCGGCCAATTTTGAGGACGTCGTGAAATTCCCCGGCCTTGCGTTGCAAGGCCTCCTGCAATGCGACCAGGGCGGGGATGAGCCGGCGTTCCATCGCCTCGAGGGCGGCGAGGTGGATGGCGGTGGGAATGACGTCGTTGCTCGATTGGCCGCGGTTGACGTGGTCGTTGGGATGAACCAGTGTCTCGCCGCGCTTGCCGCCGAGCAATTCGATGGCCCGGTTGGCGATGACCTCGTTGGCGTTCATGTTGGTCGAGGTGCCGGAGCCGGTTTGAAAAATGTCGAGGACAAATTCCCCGTCCCACTTTCCATCCGCGACCTCCTGAGCGGCCTGGGCGATGGCCCCGGCCAATGGCGGCTTCAGCCCGCCCAATTCCTGGTTGGTCAGGGCGGCGTGCTTCTTGATCAAGCCGAGGGCGCGGATGAAGGAGCGCGGGAAACGGAGGTTGCTGATGGGAAAATTCTCCACAGCCCGCGCGGTTTGCGCGCCATAATAGGCGCTGGCGGGGATTTGCATCGGACCCATGGAATCGCTTTCGGTTCGGAATGGTTCATTCATAAATAAAATGGTAAAACTATATTAGAGGCTAAAAGGCTCAAAGTTTCAAAAGTTTTTTGGCGAGGGGCGGCGCGGCGCCCCAAAGCATGCCCATGACCAACCCAAAGCCGTGAGCGCCATTGGCGATATTGCCAATCACGCCGAAAAAGCAGAGGAAGAACCACCCCACCATGGCCACGATGTTGGCCGGGCTGAGACGCAGGCCGGAAGCGGGATCGAATTTGCCGCGCATCCAGATGAAGCCGAACAGGCCGTAAAGAACACCGGAGAACCCGCCAAATTGAGGCCCGCTCATCCAAGCCTGGCCGACATTCGAGCCAACGCCGATGACCACCACCATGAGGAGCAACTTGAGCGTGCCCTGCCGGGCTTCGATCATCGAGCCAAAATCCTTCAGACAAAGCATGTTGAACAGTAAATGAACCAGATTCATGTGAATGAAGATGGGCGTGATGAGCCGCCAGACTTCGCCATGGCGGACTTCCGGCAAGAATCCCGCCTCCGGCCTGAGCAGGCTGATATACAGGTGGTTGTAGCAGGGTTCATCGGCCAGATGGATCGCATTGGCCGGCGGAAACCCGGCCACCAACACCAGGCCGATGCACGCGCCCATCAGCGCCAGGGTCAACGGCCCCAGGCCGAAGCTCCCCCACATCGTCTCCCGCGTCAGGACGCGCCTGGCAAATTCGGTTTTTTCCTTCTCTTCGCGCTGTCTGATGGCGCCGGCCTTTTCCGAAGCGCGTTTATATTTCGCGTCATTGGGGTGTTGCAGATAGCCGGCCAGCGCCTGGCGGGCGGCCTCGAGTTGGTCCTCCGAAAAAACCCAGACGCCCCAGTGGCCGTCCGGTTCCGGCTCGACGGCGTTGCGGATTTCCAGGCAGGTCAAATAATCGCCAAAGGTCTTGGCGTTGGATTCGTTATTTAACCGGCCGATCAGTCGCATAATTCAGTGGCCGCGGAGAATGCCGCACTGGCCGCAGAAAACATAGCAAAATCATGTAAGGCCGATGCTCCGAAAGTGAGGGCTTTGGAGTGCGGCGGCTTGCCGCCGCTTTGGCAAAAGCGGGAGCAAGCTCCCGCACTCCATAACGACCACCGCAGACTGGCATTAAATACTTTGCAAGAATTTGGCGTCTAATCCGTATAGAGTGGCGAGGGCGCGAAGGGGCGCGCCCGGCCAGTTGTTTTTGGTTGGAAAGGCAGTGAATTTGAGCTAAATTTTTATGTGGATATGAAAACAAGAACTCTGACGTTTATGAATACAAGAATCTCCACCTTGGCGGCGGCCCTCACGGCTGTGGCGGCGACGGGCTGTTACAATCCGAATGGCACGCCAAACAACACGGGCACCGGCGCGCTGGCCGGGGGCGCGTTTGGCGCGCTCACCGGGGCGGCTCTGGCCGGCCGCCACAACGCCGGCGAGGGCGCGGCGATTGGCGCCGCCTCCGGCATGTTGTTGGGCGCATTGATCGGCGCCGGCGCGGATCAAGCGCAGAATGCGCGTCTTCGCCAGCAATACCCCGATACTTATGCCCGGGCGCAGACGGGCACGCCCTTGAGCGTGGCGGACGTGATCGCGATGAGCAAGGCGCAGGTGAGCGACGACACCATCATCGCCCAGATCGTCAATTCCCACACGGTTTATCATCTGGATGCCACGGACATCATTAATTTGCCGAAGGAGGGCGTGTCGCAGAGGGTCCTTGATTTCATGATCAACACGCAGACCATGATCAACCCCGCCGCGACCGCCGTCACCGTGCAGCAAGCACCTCCGCCCCTTATCGTCGAACCGCGGCCTCCCGCGCCCGGACCGGCTTATGTTTGGACCGGCGGCGAGTGGGTGTGGAATGGCGGATGGTATTGGTCGGCGGGTTATTGGGCGCTGCCGCCGTATCCCGGTTACATCTGGGTGGGCGGCTATTGGGGTCCTGGTCCCCATGGTGGCTGGGTGAGATATGGGGGCCACTGGGCGCGCCGTTAAGGCCCTTGCCCAATTGGGGCCAGTCCGGTTTAATCTGCAAGCCTTGAATCCGGATCTGCCACAGCAAGTCGAAGCGGTCATTCGCGCGAAGAAGCTTTTTCGCGACGGCCAGAAGATCCTGGTCGCCGTTTCCGGGGGGCTGGATTCGATGGCGCTGCTGGCGTTGCTACACCGCCTGGCCGCCGCGCACCGCTGGCAGCTCACGGTGGCGCACTTCAATCATCAATTGCGCGGCAAAGCCAGCGAGGCCGACGAACAGCTTGTCCGCCGCCAGGCCCGGGCGCTCGGCTGGCCGGTGGCGGTGGGCAGGGGGGCCGTCAAGACTTTGGCCCGGCGGCGGGGAGTTTCCCTGGAAATGGCGGCGCGGGAATTGCGCCAGGCCTTTCTGGCCCGGGCCGCCCGGCAGCGCGGCATCGCCACCGTGGCCACGGCCCACCACGCCGATGACCAGGTGGAATTGTTTTTCCTGCGCGTCCTGCGCGGAGCGGGCAGCGCCGGACTGGCCGGGATGCAGTGGGCCAGTTGGCCGGTGGACCAAAGCATCACCTTTGTCCGGCCCCTCCTCAGCCACGCAAAATCGGACCTGGCGGAGTTCGCGCGCGCGCATGGGGTCCCGTTTTCCGAGGACGCGAGCAATGCCAGCTTGGACATCCTGCGCAATCGCGTGCGCCATGAATTGCTGCCGTTGTTGCGGGCCAGGTATCAGCCCGCCCTGGACCGGTGCGTCCTGCGCGAGATGGAACTGGCGCGGGCGGAAGGGGACCTCATCTCGGAATTGGCGTCCCGATGGTTCGCCCGCGCTCGCCGGAAGCCGCTGGACCGGCTGCCGATCGCGGTGCAACGGCGGGTCATCCGGGAACAACTCTACCAACTGGGGCAACCGGTGGATTTTGAGCTGGTGGAGAGCTTGAGAACCAGGCCCGATCATCCTCTCGCCGCCCGTCCCGGCCGATGCCTTATTATGGCGGCGAACGGGATGGTGCGGCTGCAGAAAATGGAGATGAAGATGGGTTTCGACACCGGCTGTCTGCGCCTCAATTTGAAGCGGGGGCGCGGCACGGCCCATTTCGGCCAGGTAAAGGTCTGCTGGCAACTGGCCGATAAACCAGGGATGAAGTGCGCCCGGCGGCCCAACGCGGAGTATTTCGATGCCGACAAGGTTGGCGGGCAGATTTGTCTGCGCCACTGGCAGGCGGGCGACCGATTTCACCTCATCGGCGCCGCCGCCGCAGCCAAACTTCAGGACATTTTCACCAATCTCAAAGTCCCGCGCACCGAGCGCCGCCGCCGCCTGCTCGCCGCCACCGCGCATGGGGAAATCTTCTGGGTGGAGGGGCTGCGCATCGGGGAGGGTTTTAAGCTGGACAAAAGGACCGTGCGCCGGTTGAATTGGCGGTGGCAACGGGCCGGAGGATGATATGATAAGCCGGGGTTGCGGTGTTGGCCGGCCCATGATACACTTAACCAGCAAACATTACTAAAATGCCCGATGTGAACCGCAGCAACGACCCGAATGGGAAACGCAACGGCGATGGCGGCATCCCGCAGCGCACCGTCCTTCTCTGGATCGGCATTATTTCCATGCTCCTGGTCTTTTTCCTGATCAAGCAAAACACCGAGCAGCCGGTCAAGGAACTCTTTTATTGGACCCAACTGGACGAGCAACTGAACAAGACCAACATTGTGCCCAATACCGGGAAGATTTATTACGGAGTGGATTCACTCGACCTGAAAAGAATCACGGGCAGCTACTACGATCCACCCGGCCAGACCAAAACCGCAACCAAATTCAGTTTGGAGACGGATTTGACCGACGCGATGAAAACCAAGCTGATGGCCTCGGGGCTTTTCCAAGACGCCAAAGGCAATAATTTGATGATGCAACTGCTTTACCAGTTGCTCCCCATCGCGCTGATTTTGGGGGTCATTTACTTCTTCATCATCCGCCAGATCAAGATGGCCGGCAAAGGCGCCCTCAGCTTCGGCAAGAGCCGCGCCCGAATGATGAACAAGGAGCGCAATAAGATCACTTTTAAGGACGTCGCCGGCGTCGAGGAAGCCAAGGAGGAGGTTTCCGAACTGGTCGAATTCCTCAAGGACCCGAAGAAATTTCAAAAGCTGGGCGGGCGCATTCCCAAGGGCATTCTCATGGTGGGTGCGCCCGGCACGGGCAAGACGCTTCTGGCCAAGGCCATTGCGGGGGAGGCGGACGCGTCGTTTTTCAGCATCAGCGGGTCGGATTTTGTGGAAATGTTCGTGGGCGTCGGGGCCAGCCGGGTGCGCGACATGTTCGAGCAAGCGCGCAAGAACGTGCCCTGCCTGATATTTATTGATGAAATAGACGCGGTGGGCCGCAGCCGCGGACACGGCTGGGGCGGCGGCAACGACGAGCGGGAACAGACCCTCAACGCCTTGCTGGTGGAAATGGATGGCTTTGACACGCAGGATGGCATTATCATCATTGCCGCGACCAACCGGCCCGACGTGCTGGACCCGGCCTTGTTGCGGCCCGGCCGTTTCGACCGGCAAATCACCGTCAACCTGCCCGATGTGCGCGGGCGGGAAGCGATTTTGAAAGTCCACGCCCGCAACGTCAAACTGGATGCCGCGGCCAATCTGGCCGTGATCGCGCGCGGCACCCCCGGTTATTCGGGGGCCGATCTGGCCAACCTTCTCAATGAAGCGGCCCTACTCGCCGCCCGCATGAACAAGAAAACCATTGGCACGCCCGAACTGGAAGAAGCCCGGGTCAAAGTCCGCATGGGCCGCGAGCGCCGCAGCATGGCCATGACGGAAGAGGACAAGAAATGCACCGCCTGGCACGAGGCCGGCCATGCCCTGGTCAGCGTCTTGCTCGAGCATACTTATCCCTTGCATAAGGTGACCATTATTCCGCGCGGCCAGTCCCTGGGCTCCACCATGTCGCTGCCCGAAGACGACGTGCTGGCCCATCGCCGCAAGCAAATGCTCGATTTAATCGCCGTCATGATGGCCGGACGGATTGCCGAAGAATTGACTTCGGGAGATATTTCCAGCGGCGCGGCGGGCGACATCCAGCAGGCGACCGCCGTGGCCCATTCCATGGTTTGCCAGTGGGGCATGAGCGACAAACTGGGCATGGTGCAATACGGCCACGACAACGACCATCTGTATATGGGCCGCGACATGGTGCAGCGGCAGGATTACAGCGAATTTACCGCCCAGGAAATTGACACCGAAGTCAAGCGCATCATCAACGAGGCCTATCAGCGGGCCAAGAGCCTGATTGAGACGCATCGCGACAAATTGGAGATCATCGCCAACGCCCTCCTGGAATACGAGACGCTGGACGGCGAACAAGTCAAGCATATTGTGGCGGACGGCACGTTCACCCCGCCGCCGCCGGCGCCCAAGGTGGAGCCGCCATCCGGCGCCCTCGCTGCCACGCCGCTGACCGACACGCCCAAGCCCCTGCCGCCCAAACTCCCCGGCTACGGCACTCCCGCGCCTGCCCCGGTATAAACAGCGGCGCCGCTCCTCTTAATCTTAACCCTAATCCAGGTCTACAGCAGAGTTGATGGGTGATTTTTGGGATGTTGCCATGTGATGGCAAGGCTTGGTCTTGACGGCATCTTGTTCCTGATTCTCTTGTTGCCTGCGATCAAAACTGTTTCGCCAGCCGGAAAAACAGGCCCGTTGCCTGCGGCGGGAAGCTTACAC
>Ga0326728_10010841_pt1 | contig 21127 bp, 15 predicted proteins | sample MB3enrmetagenome_FD_207602 | JGI IMG/M metagenome (GOLD analysis project Ga0326728, IMG submission 207602) | Lab enriched peat soil microbial communities from McLean, Ithaca, NY, United States - MB31MN | ecosystem: Environmental > Terrestrial > Soil > Wetlands > Peat | place: USA: New York... | reverse complement strand
AGCGGCAATTACGAGAAGTACCTGGCGGAGAAGACCGCGCGGCAAGCCCAGATCGAAGCGGCTTACAAGAACCAGCAGGAGCGTATCCAGCAGCTCGAAGTGTTCATCAACCGCTTCCGCTACACAGCCACCAAGGCCAAGCAGGTGCAGAGCCGCATCAAGGAACTCGCGCGCATGCAGCGCATCGAGATCCCGCTCGAGGAGAAGGCCATCCACTTCGGCTTCCCCCAGCCCAAGCCCAGCGGCCGGACGGTGGCGGAGTTCAAACAGGTGGCCAAGAGTTACGGCGCCAAGCAGGTGTTCCGCGAGGTGAGCTTCACCATCCAGCGAGGCGAGCGCGTGGCCCTGGTGGGCGTGAACGGAGCGGGGAAATCTACCCTGCTCAAGCTGCTGGCCGGTATCGAGCCGCTGAGCGGGGGAGAGTACAAGCGAGGCCACCAGGTGGAGGTGGATTATTTCGCCCAGGACCAGTACAAGGCGCTGGATGCGGACGCGCGTCTGCTCGACGACCTGACGCGCGCCGCCCCCATGTCGCTCAGCACCCAGACGGAGTTGCGCAGTCTCCTGGGCTGCTTCCTGTTCAGCGCAGATGATGTCTTCAAGCGCATCGGCGTACTTTCGGGCGGCGAGCGCAATCGCTATGCGCTGGCGCGAATGCTGCTGCGCCCTTCAAATTTCCTGCTCCTCGACGAACCTACCAACCACCTCGACCTGCGCGCCAAGGACATGCTGCTGGAAGCGCTGGCGAAGCACACCGGCACAGTAGTGTTCGTCTCCCACGACCGCTACTTCATCGACAAGCTGGCCACGCGGGTCTTCGAGATCGGCGGCGGCGGAGTGAATGCCTTCCCGGGCAACTACGAGGATTACTTGTGGCGTAAGCAGGGGAAGGAAATCGATCTCACCCTGCCGGGACTGCCGGATCTCGTTGGACAGCGTGCGCTCTCGCGCCAAGGACACGACACCGGCCCGCTCCCAACGGCGCCGGCAACTCCCTCCACCGTTAAATCGAAGCGGCTAAATCCGATTCGCCTCCAGCAGATGAAGGACCGCTGCCGCGAGATCGAAGAGCAGGTGGCGCGCCTGGAGGCCGAGATCGAGGGCTATGCCCAGGAATTGACGCATTTCAGGAGCGCGGCGGATTCCGTGCGGCTTGCCAAGTTGATCGAGCAGGGGCGGCAAGAGATCGCGCGGGTGATGCGCGAGTGGGAAGATACGGCGAAGGTGGTCGAGGAGCAGGAAAATGAAAGGATAAGCCCATGATGACTCCACAGCATCTCCTGATGGTAATCGGATTGGCCTCGAACCCCAATGCCCAACTCTTCTGGGCCTGGATTTCGCTCTGCCTGGCGCTGGCTCTGCACGTCATCGACGAAGCCAGCACCGGGTTCCTTTCGGTCTACAACCCAACCGTAATGGCCCTGCGCAAAAGCCGGCCTTGGCTTCCATTTCCGGTTTTCACGTTCGGTGTTTGGCTGGCTGGTTTAGTGCTGGCAACTGTCCTGCTCTTATGCCTCTCCGTCTTTGTGTTGCAGGGCGCGCGCTGGATGCGGCCCATCGGTTACGTCTTCGCCGCCATCATGCTGGCGAATGGCTTGGGTCATATCTTGGGAACAATTTTCGGCCGCACTGTCGCGTCCATTCGTTTTCCCCGCCCGATGCCCGGATTCTATTCATCTTTTTTTCTGCTTTTGGCGTCCTTCTACCTGCTCTACGAGCTATGACGCACCCGGCAAAAGAGGCTCGACCGGGACATGTGACAGAATTCGTAATTCTTCTCCTGATAAACAAGAAAGCCTGAGGAAGCGACTTCCCCAGAAGCCAGATCGTGTCATGCGTTAATGGGGGCGAGGGCGGCCTCCCTGGGCGGCGCAGCAGTGGTCAGCAACCGGCGGGAATTCTCTTGACTTTCGTCGGGTTTGGGAAATAACATATGGCTATGCCATATATGGAGAACCAATCATCTGATCGCGAATGGAAGAAGGGGAGTGCCGAGCTACTGATTCTCTCGCTGGTTGAGGCTCGGCCTCGGCATGGCTACGACATCAGCAAACTGATCGCGCAGCGTTCCCGAGGGACGCTCCGCTTTCACGCGGCCTCGCTCTATCCGCTGCTCTATCGCCTGGAAAAGCGCGGTTGGGTGCAAGGCCGATGGGTGGAGAAGAGCGGGCAACGGCGGCGGCGCTATTACCGCTTGACGCCGCAAGGGCGAAAAGTTTTGGCTTCGCAGCGTCATGGCTGGCAGGTGTTTGTCGAGGCTATCAAGCGCATCACCGAGGTCGAACATGCCTGATGAATTGTATTATGAATGCTGAATTATAAAAGCGGCCTCGGTGGTTAGTTTTCGTAATTCATAATTTTCCGAATAGCTCGGGGAAGGATCATTCATGCGGGACTGGAGCCGGGAAGTACTGAGGCGGCTGGCGAGCTTGAAGCTGGCGCCCGCGCGTGAGGCGGAGATTGTTGAGGAGGTGGCGCAGCACCTGGAGGATCGTTACCAGGAGTTGGTCGCCGGTGGGGCGACAAAAGAGGAAGCGCGTCGCGTGGCGCTCGAGGAGCTGAGTGATGAGAACCTGCTGGCGCGCGGCCTGCGGCGGGTGGAGCACGAGCTGGAGCAGGACCCCACGGTGCCGGGCGGAGGAGGGCGGAGCAACCTTCTGGCGAGCATCTGGCATGACGTGCGCTACGGCCTGCGGATGCTGCGTAAAAATCCCGGCTTCACCCTGGTGGCCGTTTTGACGCTCGCGCTCGGCATTGGCGCCACCACGGCGATCTTCAGTGTCGTCAACGGAGTGCTTCTCCGGCCGCTTCCGTATCCTGACTCCGACCGGCTGATGATCCTCCACGAGACCGAGCCGAAATTCGACGTGATGTCGGTGGCCTACCCGAACTTCGAAGATTGGCGAGCGGGGAACCGGTCTTTCGACCAGTTGGCAGCTTTCCGGTTTAGCGACTTCAACTTGACGGGGAGTGGGGAGCCGGAGCGCGTCTGGGGCCGCTTGGTTTCGGCAAGTTTCTTTTCCATCCTTGGGGCAAAACCGGCTCTGGGCCGCAGCTTTCTTCCTCAGGAGGATCAGCTCGGCGCGACTCCCGTCGCCGTGCTCGCCCACGAGCTCTGGCAACGCCGCTATGGCGCCGACCCGCATGTCCTCGGCAAAACAATCATGATGAATGGGACGGCTTATGCCGTCGTCGGAGTTCTACCTGAAGGCTTCCGGTTTTATGGCCAGCCGAGTGTGTACGTCCCCATCGGGCAATGGACCGACATGATGATGCGCGGTCGAGACATACATCCGGGGATCACGGTCTTGGGTCGGCTGAAGGCGGGCGCCACGCTCGCCCAGGCGAGGCAGGATCTGGCCGGCCTCGCTCGGCACTTGGCCGAAGCCTACCCCAAGACCAACGCGGGTCACGGCGTGAACATCGCGCCGCTCGAGCAGGACATCCTGGGCGACATTCGCCCGACTCTGCTGCTGTTGCTAGGCGCCGTGAGCTTTGTATTGCTGATCGCATGCGCGAACGTGGCCAACTTGATGCTGGCCCGCGCCACGGGCCGTCTGAGGGAGTTCGCCATTCGTGCCGCTTTGGGCGCAAGCCGCCAGCGCGTGGTTCGGCAACTGCTCACCGAAAGCGTGCTCCTGGCTGTGGCGGGTGGCACGCTCGGCGTGCTAGTGGCGTCGTGGGGAACCTCGGTCGTCCTGGCCGCCGTTCCGGTTGGACTACCTCGCGCGGAGGCGGTCCACATGGATGGCCGCGTCCTTGCCTTCGCCCTCGTCGTCTCAATCCTGACCGGGATCCTCTTTGGTCTCGCCCCCGCGCTACAAGGGGCGGGATCCGATTTGCAGGAAACCCTCAAGGAAGGCGGGCGCGGCGCCAGCGGCGCCCGTCATCGTGTTCAGAACCTCTTCGTAATCTCAGAACTCGCGCTTGCCCTGGTGTTGCTGGTGGGCGCCGGTCTCATGATTCGCACTATCTGGAGCCTGTGGGCGGTGAATCCAGGATTTGACCCGCATAACGTCCTGACGTTTTCCTTGGCGCTCTCACCCGCCAAGTCTACGGACCCCAGTCAAATCCGGGTCTTCTACCAACAACTCGTGGCCCGGCTCAAGACCGTGCCGGGAGTCCAATACGCTTCCCCCAACCTCTTCAATATCCCCCTGAGTGGCGACGACAATGAATTTCCGTTCTGGCTCGAAGGGCAACCGCGCCCGGCCTCGCAAGACAAGATGATCTGGGCGCTTGCCTACCTTGTGGGCGGCGACTACCAGGGCGCCCTGCGCATTCCCTTGCTAAAGGGACGCTTCATTACCGACCAGGACAGGGAGAAAACCCGGCCCGTGGTGGTGATTGACCAGGTCATGGCTGATAGCCTTTTCCCCGGCCAGGACCCGATTGGCAAGCACCTCAACATCGAATGGCTGGGGCCCGTCGAGATTGTGGGCGTTGTGGGGCACGTGACACATTGGGGATTGGACTCGGACGCGCGCGCCCGCATCCGCTACCAGCTCTACATGCCCTTCCTGCAGATTCCTGACCAATTCATGACGATCGTCCGCACGGCGAGCGTGGTGGTGCGCACGAGCACGGACCCGCTGGCCACCTTCCCCTCGATCCGCCACGAGGTTTACGGAACAGGGAACGATACGCCCGTCTACGACGTTCAAACCATGGAGCAAATCATTTCCAACTCTCTGGCTTACCGGCAGTTTTTGCGGCTGCTGCTGGTGATCTTCGCCGCTGCGGCGCTGGTTCTGGCGGGGGTCGGAATCTACGGCCTCATTTCCTACTCCGTCAGCCAGCGCGCCCACGAGATTGGAATCCGTATGGCCCTGGGCGCGGGACGCGCCGAAGTGCTGCGCATGGTGGTGGGGCAGGGCATGATGCTGGCGCTGGCGGGAATCGGTGTGGGGCTGGCGGCGGCTTTGGGGCTTGCCCACCTGTTGAGCAGCGTGCTCTTCGGCGTGCGTCCTTCGGATTTCCTCACGCTGGCGGCTGTCTCGGCGGTGCTCGGCAGCGTGGCACTCGCCGCAACTTTTCTCCCCGCGCGGCGGGCGACAAGGGTCGACCCGATGGTGGTGCTGCGATACCAGTGAGACCGACTGGTATAAGTTCCCCTTGTACTTCGACAAGGAAAGGTGTAGAGTCGCCGTGTAGAAGCAGAAGGGGAGGGACATGAGTAACGAACGAATCGATCTGCCGCAGGGGACGCTGGACCTGCTGATTTTGAAGACGCTGGCTCTTGGAGCGCAGCACGGTTGGGCCGTGTCTGAACGCATTCAGCAGATTTCGAGCGACGTGCTGCGCATTCAGCAAGGCTCGCTGTACCCCGCTTTGCACCGCCTCGAGCGGCGCGGCTGGATCAAGGCAAAGTGGGGAGCGTCCGAGAACAACCGCCGCGCCAAGTACTATGAGCTGACGAAAAGCGGGCGCAAACAGCTCGAAGCGGAAGAGACCGCGTGGCAGAAACTGATCGCCGCAGTCGGGCAAGTGCTGGAAACGGCTTAGAGGTGCACCATGCTCAGCGACCTTCTGTATCGTTTGCGGGCTTTGTCCAGGCGCAAGTCAATGGAAGCGGAATTGGACGAAGAGCTGCGCGCTCACCTCGAGCGTCAAGTCGAAAAATACATTCAATCGGGGCAGACGCGGGAGGAAGCTGCGCGGCGCGCGCGCCTGGATTTCGGCGGTCTCGAGCAAGTGAAAGAGGAGTGTCGCGACGCGCGCGGCGTGAACTTAGTCGAAACCCTCATCCAAGACGTGCGTTACGGCTTGCGGATGCTGGCGAAGAATCCGGCCTTCACCGCCGTGGCTGTTCTGACTCTGGCGCTGGGCATTGGCGCCAACACGGCCATCTTCACCCTGGTTGACGCAGTGATGCTCAAGTCGCTGCCGGTGGCGAATCCCCAGGAGCTCTATCGCGTCGGCAACGACGACAATTGCTGCGTGATCGGCGGATTTCAGGGTAACTGGGGGATTTACTCTTACTCCCTCTATCAGCAGTTTCGCGAGCACACCCCCGAATTCAGCCAGATGGCCGCCTTCCAGGGCGGACTGGGAGACTTGAGCGTCCGTCGCGGCGGCGCCTCCCGACCGGCGGAAGCGTATGCGGGCGAGTTCGTGTCCGGAAATTACTTCACCATGTTCGGCATCTCAGCCTCCGCCGGACGCCTTATCGCGCCCGCTGACGACAGGCCTGGCGCTCCACCTGTGGCCGTGATGAGCTACCGCGCCTGGCAGCAACACTTCGGATTTGACCCCTCCGTGATCGGAGCAACTTTTATTATCAATACTATGCCCTTCACCGTGGCTGGTATCGCGCCGCCCGGCTTCTTCGGAGATACGCTGCGGTCCGACCCGCCGGATTTCTGGCTTTCACTCTCCACCGAACCGGCTCTGAACGGCCAATATTCCGTTTTGAACCACGCCGACATGCACTGGCTCTACATCATCGGCCGGCTGAAACCCGGCGCGCAACCGGCAAGCGTGCAATCCGAATTGACGGCTGAGGTGCAACATTGGCAAGGCGCCCAACCGGACCTTACGGCCCAAAACCGCTCGGAACTCGGCAAGCAGCACATTGTCCTTGCGCCCGGCGGGGGCGGTGTGGCCCGGCTCCAAGCCGATTCCACCATGGGTCTTCGCCTGCTTATGGCCATCTCCGGCCTGGTGCTGCTGATTGCCTGCGCCAACATCGCCAATTTGATGCTGGCGCGCGGCGCTGCGCGCCGTACTGAAACCGCGATCCGAACCGCGCTGGGCGCGCCTCGCAGACGCTTGATCCGGCAGATGCTCACGGAAAGCGTCTTGCTCGCGGTGCTGGCCGGAGCCACCGGGCTGCTCGTCGCCTGGAGCGGCGCGCGCGCGATCCTGGAGATCGCCTTCCGCGGTGCGAGCTATGTTCCCATTAGTCCCAACCCCTCCTTGCCCGTCCTCGGCTTCGCCTTTGCCGTGTCCCTCGTGACCGGCATTATCTTTGGCGTGGCGCCCGCCTGGGTCGCCTCGCGTTGCGACCCCGCCGAGGCCCTGCGGGGCGCCGGCCGCTCCACCCATGACCGCTCCTCCCTGCCGCGCAAGTCTTTGGTGGTGCTCCAAGTTGCCCTTTCGGAGGTGCTGCTCATCGGGGCCGGCTTGCTCACTCAAACTCTTCGCAACCTCGAGAACCAAAAGTTCGGTTTTGAAACCCAGGGCCGCATCATCGTCAGGGTGGATCCGACTCTCGCCGCATACAAGCCTGAGCAGCTCTACGCCCTCTACCAGCAGCTCCGGCAGCGCCTCACGCAGATACCCGGCGTGCTGAGCGCCGCTTACTCGCTCTATAGTCCGATGCAAGACGAGAACTGGGCCACTGATATTCCCATCGAAGGCCGCCCGTCCGATGAACGGGATAATGCCTCGTTTGACCGCGTCAGCCCGCACTATTTTGAAACCATCGGCACCCGCCTGTTGCGTGGCCGCGTGATTACCGAAGAGGACACTCCGACTTCGCCCCAAGTCGCCGTAATCAATCAAACCTTCGCGCGCAAATACTTGCCCAATCAAGACCCCATCGGAAAACACCTTGGCTTCCTAAAGCCAAGTGAGTTTGAGATCGTTGGCGTTGTGGAAGACGCGAAATATATGGATGCGCGCGGGCCTGCATATCCCACTTTCTTCCTGCCGTTCCTGCAGACGGCGAAAGATCCTAAGCTGTCCTGGCTGGAGCGCTCCCAGTACATGGGCGATATCGAGCTGCGCGTGGCCGGAAGGCCGGAGAATTTGAACGCAGAAGTGCGGCGAACGCTCGCCGGCATTGATCCCAACCTCACCGTCCTCGACATGAAGAGTCTGAGCGAGCAGGTCGCCCAAAATTTCAATCAGGAGCGGCTGGCGGCACGGCTCACCGAGCTTTTTGGTGCGCTCGCCCTCATCCTCGCCTGCGTCGGACTTTACGGTGTTACCGCCTATTCCGTGGCGCGCCGAACGAACGAGATCGGCATCCGCATGGCCCTCGGGGCTGACCGCAAAAGCGTTCTCGCGCTGGTGCTGCGCGGGGCGCTTGGATTGATTGTCCTGGGTCTGGCGATCGGCATTCCGGCTGCCCTTGCCGGCGGGCGTGTGCTGGCAAGCCTTCTTTATGGGGTTAAAGGGTGGGACCCGCTGACTCTGGGCTTGGGGGCGGTTGCTCTCGCCCTCTGCGCGCTCGTCGCCGCCTTCGTTCCCGCGCGGCGCGGGACGAAAGTGGACCCTATCATTGCGCTGCGATATGAATGAGACAAGGCGCTTGCGGAGGCACAGGGGTGGCCTCTTTCATTTGGGTGTGGCTCGACGCTTCTTTGTCGCCCGTTTTACAAGCTTATTCGGACTGCGCTTCGCGCCCATCGCTTTCGGTCGTGCGTGTCGCGGCTGATAGATGCCGAGCTTCCCGCCGCCCGGCAGCGTAACGTGCGTGAGCAACCCCCAGACTTGGTTCTGCACCGGGCCGCAAGGAATTCCACATTTCTCCATCTCCCCGATCAGTGCTTCCACGTCGTCACACATCAGGTAGAACTCGTGCACGTCATTCTTGCTGGAGGGATGCAGCGCAACTTCCGCCGGCGGCAATCCGAAGATGAGCCATCCGCCGCCCAGATCGACGTGCGGCAGCTTGAGCACGTCACGCAGGAAAGCGCGGTCAAGCTCCGGACTCTTGCTGTAGATGATCGAATGCGCGCCGATAATCATGGCAATCCTCCCTTTTCTGTATGCGACAATGCCCCAGCCAAGGCTACCGCTGTGACTCGGCCTCTTCACAGCGAGAAACCCCGCCGTGTGCATCCCCCACCCTGACGGCGGGAACTCTCCTCAGGCTGGAAGTTTTCCGAGAACTGTTGGCCCCTGGCCGGGTGTAACCAGCCATTGGGGACGCGACCCGAGAAGGCAAATCCAGCTTGGCAACGGCCTCGTCCACGGTTTCCAGTTTGCTCAATTGAACCCGAATTCGCAAATTGAGGGGCCCTGTTCCGTTCTCCCACGCTAGGGGGACGCGACCCGAGAAGGCAAATCCAGCTTCGCAACGGCCTCGTCCACGGTTTCCAGTTTGCTCAATTGAACCCGAATTCGCAAATTGAGGGGCCCTGTTCCGTTCTCCCACGCTAGATTGAAGTCGCTTCCACCAAACCTGCGCAGCAACAGAAGAGTGCGCCTGACAATGGCTTCACTCCAGGCTCCGAGGCCCGCCGAACTAACCCCTCACCCGGCCCGCTCCGGCTGGCGAAAGCGCCGACATCGGGCCACCCTCTCCCCTCGGGAGAGGGCGGTTTTCCTAACTTCGACACGCCCTAGAAATCACAGCCCTCTCCCCGGGGAGAGGGTGCCTGACGGAGGAGGGCGGGTGAGGGGTTTCTCCATTCCATAAAGTTGGGAACGTCGTTCAACTTGCGAATTCGGGTTGAAGAACCCGAGTGACTTGCATTTGGCCGACCTTCTTCCTTCTCCTCCTTTCGTCGGTGTGAATTTGTAAAGTGAGCGGGCGACCGCCCCCCTTTGCCAATCGTTTGCCAGCCTGCCTGCCAGCGAAAAATCTGTAGCGGGGATTTCCTGTCGTCAGCAAAGGACTTCGTATGCCCGATGTCAGGTCTTTTCCTGCGTCTCGTCACAATATATATCCAATCGTGCCATAAGTCAAAAAGCAAGATATTAACTGAAAGAAGGTATTGACAAGCCTATTGACTGGGTGTTCAATACTCGCGTTCAGGTACAACATGTTCGCCATTACAACCGATTTGAGTAACGAATAGGGAAGCCCTGCGCCTATTTCACGAGGGCAAGACCCCGGTTCACTACCCGAAAGACGAATGCCCCGGGCCCGAAAAGGGTCCAGTCGATATGAACTGTTCGACGCATTGTCGGTTCCTCTCTCGCACGCGGACCATCATCCTTGCAGTCACAAACGATTGCAACATGGCATGCACATATTGCTGCCAGGATGCGCGGCTTATTCCGCGGGGGGGGACGGCGCGGATATTGCCTGCCGAGGTTGCACGCGCGGCTGTTTCGGATATCATTCGAACGACATCATCCTCATGGGTCACGGTCATTTTCCAAGGGGGTGAACCGACGCTAGCTCCTCAGGATTGGTATCGAGAGATTATCACACACATATCGTGCGTAGCCGCGAGATCAGGCAAGACCCTCCAGTTCCACATGCAGAGCAACGGCCTGTTGATTGACGATTCCTGGGCATCGTTGTTTCGCACCTTCGGAATTAACGTCGGAATCAGTACAGATGGCCCGGCTAACGTATCATTGCCCTATCGCGCAGGCGACGGAAAGGTGGCGCGTGCCGTCCGCATCATGCAGGCCCACGGACTGCGACCCGGAGCGATCGTTGTGGCCACGCCGCACAACCTTCCGGTCATGCGCGATGTCATGAGTTATCTGGCCGATCTTCAGATGGGCGGTTTTCATATCCTCCCCTTGCTCGCTTGCGGACGTTTTCAAGGTTTGTCCGACGCTGCATATCGGCAGATGCTCGTGGCCGGTTACATTCAGGTGGCCGAGACGCTCCTCGCGCGTCCGAACTATCCGGTTGAGACTCGTCTGGCTCTTTACGTTTCCCGATTTGTCGGAAAGCCAGCCATTTCGATCAATGAAACCGGTTGCCAGAGCATCAGAAAACCTTGCGGCCGGCAACTGATTTACGTGGATGAAATTGGCGGCATATATCCGTGTCAATCGCTCCATTCGGAAGCCCTTCGATTCGGCCAGGCCACAGCCGAGGGAATTGCGTTGTGCCCTCGGGCCTCCTTGCCGAAAACAAGTCCCTTGGCTGGCTGTGAGGAAATTCGCTGCGCCCTGTGCGCGGCCAACAAGATCTGCACCTATGGTTGCACAGCGGACAACGGTACTGAGGCCGGACAATGGCGTTGTGAGTTGGCGCAAGGTCTTTATGACTATCTTCAGTCAGATACTCGTCGCACCGCGAGGCTCCACAATATTCTGTCCGGTTCGCGCAGCGACGGCCAACCGGCTCCAGTCTATCAGGATCACGGCGCATGAAAATAAAGATCAGGACGTTAGACGGTTCTTTGTACGAAGTCGAGGAATCGCTGCTCCAAGCGTACAAAGTTCCTGCAGAGGAGATCGAACGGCAGTTACAGCACTTGAAGAGCTCCTTGCGTCTGGACTTAGCAAAGGAGTTTGCTGGGTCCGCTCGAAGACGAGCGGCCTCCAAACGAGCGAAGCAGCCGCAACGAAGGGATCGATCGCGGCGGAGAGAAAGCAGGTGGTCGCCTGGAAGTCATATGTAGAGGTAAGCGATAGGTGAGGTCGGTGTGTAGAAATCTAGCTAGGAGGGTGAGCCATGTCTTCACTGACCACGGTGGATGCAAAAGGCAACGTGTACTTGATTCCGCAAGATGTGCTGGCAAAGCACTGCAAAAAACTCGGCAACATCAGAGACAGGAACATAAAGGTAAAACCCGGTGTCCTGCAGAGTGATTGGCCCAATTGTTATATCTGGATAAACGATGACAATACCCCTTGGGTTAATTGTCCGGAGTTGCCTGGGGGGGACAAGGCTCTGTGGGCTGAGGTTCGGAGGGTTAGGGCTCAGAAGGTTAAGGCTCAGAGGGCTAAAGCTAAGAAGTGATCCGATGCGCCCAACAACCGATGCACGGATTGTACGAGGATGAATAATGTGCCGCCCTTCGGGGTTTGGCGGATTGTAGATCGTCCCAGTAACTTCTGTCGCGGAAGGATTCGGGGCGAAACTAGGGGGAGTGGACTGGACGCCCTGGGGGTACGTAAGGAGCCCAGGGGCCCCCCGCAGGCATAAGGGTGATCGGCAATGGTATCGCAGATACCGGCGACGTCCGGAAGGTACATGAAGAAGGTGAACTTGCTTCACCTACGAGTGTGCGACTGCTGTAACTTGGCCTGTTCCTACTGTGTCATGTCGGCGCGTCACGGGCGCTTGGCAGCAGACGCCATGACGTCGGAACAGGCCTTGGAAATCGTGCGCCTGTTCCTGGTCCATGCGTCTGCACCGAGGGTTTCGGTCGAGATTTCCGGCGGCGAGCCCCTTCTTTGCGGGAGCCGCTGGTTGGCCGCCGTGTGCGGTGGTGTTCGTGAGATGGAGACGAAGTACGCCAAGCATCTTTATCTCCGGATCACTACTAACGGCACGCTACTGAACGAAGAAGTCATCGCAATATTCCGGGACTGTAAGGTCGGCCTCTGCATCGGCGTGGATGCCCCGACGGGCGTGTCAGGTGGTATCAAGACGCTGGATCGGCGGGTTCGGAAGGGGATTGAACTTCTCCAAAGGTCGTACATAACGCCTGCCATCAATGCCGTGGCCACATCGCCGGCCATGCGCTGCGCCGGACGCTTCATGGACGAACTGAAGCGGATGAACATCTGGGTGTTTCGGCTCACTTCCGTTAACACCCGAGGCCGCGCGTGCTCGACGCCGCAACTGCTCCCCACGGCCGAGGAGGCCTTCAACTGCACGATGCAGCTGATCCAGTACATGGACCGTTGCGATTTCTCCATCGTGGAGAAAAGTGCGTTGGATCGTGTTTACCGTTACATGGGAGACGTATACGAACCCAACTTTTGCTACAACACGACCTGCCCTGCCGGGAGCGGATTCCTGGCGGTGGATGCAAAAGGCGACATCTATCCTTGCGGGGATGAAACGCGAGAACGCTTCATCATGGGTAACGTCTATGACGGTTTCGACAAAGCGCGCAGTCTTCGCGTCCTCTCCGCCTACCATGGCCAACTCGCCCCTTTCATTCGCTGCGCGTATTGCAGGGCAGGGCGGATATGCCATTATGGATGTCCGGGATGCTTGCACGAAGGGGACTCGAACCATTTCGACGCCGAATGCCAGTTGACGCAGATGCTCTTCGAGCGCTTTGAGCACGATCGCACAGTATTGGAAAAGGTATATGGAAGGGCGAAAAACAAGGCGCCGAACTAGGGGCACTTCAGGGGTTCGGCCTGCTAGACCCTGGCGATTGGCGTGGAGAGGCGAGCGGATGCCATGAGTCTGCTGGAACGGCTGATTGCCTTGTTCATCGAGCGGGGAGCACCGGGTTACCCTCGCTCCGATAACGGTTCAGAATTCACGGCTGGGATAGTTCGAGACTGGCTCAACCGAGTGGGAGTGAAGAGGCTGTTTATCGAGCCGGGGGGTTCTTGGGAGAACGGATATGTGGAGTCGTTCAACGGGAAGTTCCGAGATGAGTGCCTGAATGGCGAGATCTTCGACAGCGTGGGGGAGGCGAAAGTGTTGATCGAGCGCTGGCGGCGGGAGCTTACAACGCTGGGCTTATAGCGACGTTCGAGCTTCGCGATAAGCACAACGAACTCATACAGTCAAGCGCGCGGAATGTTCTATTCAGGTACAAATGGCGGAAGACGGGTCCCGGCGAATATTCAGACATCCCTACACGTCGCAACCACGGCGACGGCGGCCGTAGTTTTTGCAGCGAAAATGTCACAAGAAACCGACCAACCCTCGATTTAACGAACGTGGCCACGGTCAACGTTTTACTGACCGTAGGCCTTTTCCTTGGATTTGCGAGCCCACGGCCAATTCCGATTGCGAATTGACGGTGGCTCGCTCGTGCCGCTTGATCCTGAGTGGGATCAGACAGGAGGTAAGCCCCAATGAGTCGTCGAATCTTGACTGGGCGCGCGCCTAGCATGATGGCTGGCTCTTCCGGAGCCTCTGGTGTGGACGATTATCTCGGGAGATTGGTCAAGTATATCCCTGCTGAAATAGTCGGCTTCTATTTGACGGCAGCAGGGATTATCCCTCAAGGACCCAACAAAGAACCAAACTACACTGCGCTTTGGATTGTTTTCGCTTTAGGCCTTGTTCTCGTTCCCGTTTATTTTTGGTTCGCCACAACACGCGGCGGGACACCTCCTCTGTGGTCCCAGGTGATATTAGCCACCGTCGCCTACCCTGTTTGGGTCTTCGCGATTGGGGGACCCTTTGCGTCCTTAGATTGGTACAAAAGTTGGATAGCGTCATTGGTTTTGCTCTTCGTCACCGTCGTGTTCGCTATGTACAAGCCTCCGCAAGGGAGCTAAACCTAACGGCTTCCATTTCGCGGTGGAGTCTTGGGACCACCCGTACCGGCGATCCCGCGCCTGCGAAATTCTCGTGCAAACCTACAACAGCTTCATTTGATCCGGGTCCCAGCGGGCTGGCTTGCCGGTTTCGTAGCTGACGTTGCTTAGCAGCGCGGTGCCGGCGGCGCGGAAGCCGAAGACGGGATCTTCCACGATGGGTTGGCGGGTGCGAATGGCGTCGATCCAGTTCTTCACATGGTCGTAGTGGTCACTGTAACCTTGGGGAACAACGTATTTTTCTTCACCCAGCAGGGCTGCCCCAGTGGGATGCGTGATCGGATATTTCTCGCGATATAATTCCAACATACGCTTCTGAATCGCCTCCGCAAACGGCTCGACGCGAACGCCCGGCTCCTGCTCTCTCGGCACACGGGTGATGGTGACTCCGTCGCCACCGATAATCATCGAGCCTTCCGAACCGGTAAAGACGAACCCTTCACTTTCCGAGCTCCCATCGACGAAATTCGTGCGCACGCTGAGGTTGAAGCCCTGCGAGTAGTCAGAAGCGGATCCGTGTCTCTTGACAGGGGATGGAAGATAGGCTAGAATTGTAGCAGGATTCAGGATTCAGGATTCGATAGATGGAAGAGCAGGGACAGACGATAACGGCAATTATGAATGGTGAATGGTGAATGCTGAATGGTGAATTGTGAATTATGAATTGCTGCGCTCTACATTGGTATCCACTGCCTTCTGCTTCCTGCCAACTGCCTACTTCGTTTGAGGGCAGATCCGGACAAGATGTCACCCCCGACAGGGAAAGAAAAAACTGGTAACTTCAAAAAGTGAAGGAACGAGTCGGGAATGTTATTGAAAACAAAGGACTGCCGTGGAAAACTCAGGGGCTAAGCGGGAATGCCGTAGAAAACAAAGTTAGTTGCGTGTTGAAAGCGGGAATGTTGTTGAAGCGAAAGGTAGTTCTTAGGTGGTAGGTCGTAGGTAGTATGCGGGACGTAGGGAATGAAAAACAGGAGCGAGGGACTGGAGGCTAGGGGACTGGGGGACGAAGGCCTGCACATCGCGGGCGCGTGCCAGCATCACTCGTTCAATTTGTCCTGCGGCTCAAGAAAGCTTACCAACTTTGAAAAAGAATTCTTTTTTTTAACGGACGACGCGGGAATGTCTATGAAAACAAAGGACCGCTGTGGAAAACTCTGGACGAAGCCGGGAATGTTATAGAAAACAAAGGTAGTTAGATGTTTGAGGCGGGAATGTTGTTGAAAAGAAACAGGATTCAGGATTCAGGAGTCAGAATGAAGAGCATCTGCTCTCCGCCGGCTACCCTCTGCCTACGGCCTACTGCGGTCGTAGGTGGTAGGTGGGGAAGAACAGGATTCAGGATTCGGGATAAAACCACGAGAGCAGGTTCCAGGCGGTAGGTGGTAGGTGGTAGGTTGGGGAAGGGCCGTAGCCACCCTCCAACTGTTGACTCTCGCAGTTGGTGGGGGAAGAAGGACTGGGTCGGGGTATCAGGTGTCTGGTAACAAGCGCCGGGGAGTTGAGGCAATGCTGAGTTATGAATTCTGAATTGAGTTGCCCACCGCCTACTGCTTACTGCCTTTGAAGAGCCGCAGGTCTGGAGAGCGGGACCTGCGCTACCTCTGCTTTCTGCCTACTGCGCACTGTGGGACCAAACAAGGCGTGTCGCTGGCCGCGAAGAGGTGTAGAATGACGCCCGCTGCTAAAGTTGAATCGGGGTCGCCGCTCATCGCGACCTTTAGGGGGCAAAGGATGTACCGATTTGTGAAGTGGCTTGCGATCAGTTTGCTCTGTTCCGTCTCTCTAGGCTTTGCTGAGGAGATGACCGAAGGCCGCCTGATGCGCTTTCCGGACATTTACAAGGACAAGATTGTTTTCAGTTACGGTGGGGATCTGTGGTTGGGCTCAACTTCCGGGGGTATGGCACGGCGGGTCACTTCTCATCCCGGCCTGGAATTATTCCCCAAGTTCTCGCCTGACGGCCAATGGATCGCCTTCTCGGCGCAGTACGACGGCAACTTCAACGTCTACGTTATTCCGTCGGAAGGCGGCGAACCCAAACAACTGACTTTCTTGCCGGATGCAGTGAGCATGCCCGAGCGCATGGGTCCGAACAACATGGTGATCACCTGGTTCCCGGACAGCAAGCGCATCTTATTCCTTTCCCGCCGCGACACCTATAACGATTGGTTCGGGCGGCTGTTCAGCGTGAGCATCGATGGCGGCCTGCCGGAGCGGCTTCCTCTTGATAAAGGCGGGCTCACCTCCTTTTCGCCGGATGGCACAAAGATCGCCTATAACCGCATCTTCCGTAATTTCCGTACCTGGAAGCGTTACACGGGCGGCATGGCCCAGGACATCGCCATCTACGACTTCAAGAACAACACCTACGAGCGGATCACGGATTATCCCGGCACCGATACTTACCCCATGTGGCACGGCGACACGATTTATTTCGGTTCTGACCGGGGCCCGGAGCACCGCATGAACCTTTACAGCTACAGCCTGAAGAGCAAGCAGACTCGCCAGCTCACCAACTTCAAGGATTACGACGTCAACTGGCCAAGCCTGGGGCCAGACTCCATCGTCTTTGAGAACGGCGGGTTCCTTTACGTCTTCGACCTGAAGACCGAGAAACCACGCAAGCTAGAGTTGTACCTTCCCGGTGACCGTCCCCTGGCGCGAAAGCACTGGGCAGAAGTCGCCGGGTTGATCACGGGCTTTGACATCTCCCCCGAGGGCAAGCGCGCCGTCTTCGCCGCTCGCGGAGACATCTTCACCGTGCCCGCCAAGGAAGGCAGCATCCGCAACCTGACCCAGACGCCCGGCATCCACGAGAAAAACCCGGTATGGTCGCCGGACGGAAAATGGATTGCCTACTTTTCCGACCGCACGGGTGAAGACGAGCTTTACCTCATGCCGCAGGACGGCATGGGGAAGGAAATCCGCATCACCAGCGATGGCAAGGTGTTCAGATTGCCTCCTGTCTGGTCGCCGGACAGCAAGAAGTTGCTTTTCGCGGATAAAGAGACGCGGCTCTTCTATGTGGATATCGAGGAGAAGAAGCCGGCGCAAATCGACAAGGGCAAGTATGCCGACCTGACCGATTACAATTGGGCTCCGGACAGCAAATGGGTTGTTTACGCCAAGACCGCTGAAAATCAAAATGGGGTGATTTACCTTTATTCGCTGGCCGACAAGAAAATCACACCGGTCACGACGAGCTTCACGAACAGTTGGAATCCCGTGTTCGACCCCGGCGGCAAATATCTTTATTTCCTTTCGAACCGTGACTTCAACGAAGTACTGGGCGTTTATGACTTCGAGTTTTCCAATCCTAAGGCAACGCGCGTGTATGTGGTGACGCTGCGTTCCGACCTGCCCTCGCCTTTCGCTCCCCAGAGTGATGAGGCCGGCGCAAAGAAATCCGAGGGCCCAGCGGCGGAGAAAAAGGAGGAGAAGAAGCCCGAGGAAGCGCCGGCGGGCAGGGAAGTCCCGAAGGATTTCCGCATTGACCTCGAGGGCATCGCTGCGCGCGTCGTGGCTTTGCCCACTCCTGCGGAAAACGCCGGGACGCTGAACGCTGCGGAGGGCTTTGTCTATTATGTGACGATGCCTGTCTCCGGTCTCTCCGGGCCGTTGCCGGACGAAACGGCGGCCATCCACGCTTACGACATGAATGAACGAAAGGACAGCGTCTTAATCACTTCAGCGACCCACTACGCGCTCTCCTTTGACGGCAAGAAGCTCCTCTATGCGGCGCCCCGAGGAGGCGGCGGCGGTGGTGAAGACGAAGACATGCCGGGGCCGCAGAACTACGGTATCATCGACGCCAAGCCCGAAAAGGAACCCCATAAAGCCGGTGAAGGCGCGCTGAATCTGGCTTCGATGCGCCTGGAAGTCGATCCGCAAGCCGAGGTGTGGCGGCAAGAGCGCGATTACTTCTTCGAAGCCTCAATGAACGGCGTCAACTGGGAAAAGGAGCGCGAGCGGTATGCTCCGCTGCTGCCTTACGTGGCCGACCGGTACGACTTGACCTATGTCCTGGGCGAAATGATCGGGGAACTTTCCAACTCCCACACCTATGTGGGAGGTGGTGACTACCCGGATTTGAAACCCATCAACGTGGGCGTGCTGGGCGCAGATTTCGAAACTGACACGGCGCACGGACTCTACCGCTTCAAGAAGATTTATTCCGGAGAGAACTGGGATGCCACGCTCCGCTCGCCGCTTACCGAGCCCGGAGTGGACGTGAAGCCGGGCGACTACCTGCTGGCCGTAAACGGAAAGTCCTTGCGCGCCCCGCAGAACCCTTACGAATCGTTTATCAACACGGTGAATGAGAACGTCACGCTGACGGTGAACTCCAAGCCCAGCGAGGAAGGGGCGCGGAAAGTAGTGGTGAAACCCCTGGGGAGCGAGTATCCCCTGCGCCAACTCGACATGATCAACACCAACCGCAAGAAGGTGGAGGAGGCCACCGGCGGGCGAGTGGGATATGTCTACATTCCCGACATGAGCGCTTCCGGGTTGAACGAATTCGTGAAGCAATTCTTTCCCCAGGTCCGCAAGGAAGGCCTGATCTTCGACGTGCGCTACAACGGCGGCGGCTTCGTGGACCAAATCATTTTTGAGCGCCTGCGCCGTGTGCTGGCGGGTATGGAGTCAGCCCGCAACGCCGAGAGCGGCACCATTCCGGACACGGTCTTCCATGGTTACATGGCCTGCGTCACCAATGAGTATGCCGCCTCCGACGGAGACTTCTTCAGTTATTACTTCAAGAAATACAAGTTGGGGCCGCTCAATGGCGGCTACATTACGCGGCCGGAATTCTCGCTCTATGGCTTGAATAGCGAGTGGCTGATTGAAAATCAGGGTGTCGCCCCGGATATCGAGGTCGATAACACGCCGGATTTGGTGATGCAAGGGCGCGATCCGCAGCTTGAAAAGGCAATCGAGCTGGTGATGAAACAGATCCAGGAACACCCCAAGAAGCTGCCTCCGCGCCCCGCCGATTTACCGGCCTACCCTGCGGGCCCGGGATAGCAAGCGATCATGGAAAGCGCCGGCCGGCGCAGGACGGCAACCGGAAAATCGGCGTGAGGCTGGCCCAATCGAACCGTTGAAAGCAAAGGGCCTGCGCTGCGACGTTCGCGAGAGCGCCCGCTCACTGTCATGCTGAGCGCAGATGCCCTGAGCCTTCGGCTCACCACTAGAAGATGAAAATGCTCCCGCTGATTCCCCTCCTTGATAAGGAGGGGGCCAGGGGGTGGTTGACCTGCGGGCTTGATCCCGTGCCCACCACCCCCTAACCCCCTCCTCGGCCGAGGAGGGGAGCTATTTTCATGGCAGTGAAGCATCTCGCCCTGCTGTCCGTCGGCGGAAAAGTCCAGAGCGAGATTCTTCGCTCCGCTCCGCTGCGCTCAGAATGACAGCACGGCAGACGAGTCCACGGATGTCACGCTGTCATCCTGAGCCCGCCGCGCTTGGTGGCGGGCTCAGGATGGCACTCACCCCGTTCGGAACCCTGCGCCTGCGCTTCTTTCCGCAACCCAACCGTTGACTAGACGTGTCAAATCGTATAAATATGAGCTCCTAATCATATTGAACCTGAATTCGAAGGTCGGCAGCCGAGGTTCGAGCCGAATCACTCGATTCGAGGCCCGCTTGACGCAGATACAGGCGGAACAAGATGTTGCGGGGCCGAGCGTAGGGGCACAGCGCGCTGTGCCCCTACAAGATATACGTCGCACCCACGCTAACTTCCGAATTCGGGTTGAACAGGGGCAATCCTGTATGGAACTTCTCCACGTCCCGGAAGCCGCGCGGGAATTGGGCGTGAGCTATCCGACTTTGAAGCAATGGATCTACAAGCGAAAGATCAAGACCGTGACGACACCGGGGGGCCATCATCGCGTTCCGCGTTCGGAGGTTGACCGCCTGCTTTTTCAAAGAGGCGAGCGAGGGCAGGGCGGAAAGGCGACTTCGGCGGCTCAGCCTGCGCGCGCCGCGCCGATTTCAGGGATGGGGGCGGGGCTCGAGCACGTGATCAGCGGGCGAAATCAGTTGGTAGGCCGCATCGTCAAGCTCCAAACGGTTGGCCTGCTGACCAAGGTGGTGCTGGATGTGGGAGGGCAATCCATCACCTCCATCATTACCAGCGACGCCTCCCGGGACCTTGATCTGAAGGTTGGAGAGACGGTAGCGGCGCTCATCAAGGCTACCGAAGTGATGATCATCCGGCCCCTGCAGAGGAGGCCTTGAGCTTTGGGCGTGGCAGCGAACGTGGAGTCACGCGGCATGCGGTGGCCCCTGACGCGCTGGGATGTGGCCGGCGCCTTCGGCGACATCGGGGTGCTGTTTCCAATCGCGATTGCCCTCATCTCCCTGAATCACGTGAATCCGACGGCGGTGTTTCTTGCCGCCGGCGTCACTTATGTTTTGGCGGGCCGCTATTTCCAAATCCCTATGGCCGTTCAGCCCTTCAAGGCCGTAGCGGCGATTGCACTGGCCATGGGGCTTCCCCCCTCGTCAATCGCCAGCTCCGGACTCCTGATGGGCGCGCTGCTGGGGTTGGTCGGAGTTACCAACCTCGCCACCAAGCTTGCCAAGCTGTTCACCCTGCCCATTGTCAGGGGCATTCAATTGGGTCTAGGGCTCTTGCTGGCGCGTGAAGGCTTGCGACTGATGTTGAGCCCGCGCTCCGCGGTGGTTTTAGGGGCACGCCGAACGGTGGCCCCTTGGCAAATCGCGCTCGTCGGCGCCCTTCTTTTGCTGGCGTTTCAAGGCTCGCGTCGCCTTCCAGCGGCTTTGGTCCTGTTGACGGCAGGGATCACGCTTGGCCTCACGGCGCAATGGGGCAAGCTGCCCGCGCTGGGCTGGGGACCACTGCCGCTCACTCTCCTGCACCCACATCTTGCCGAATTTCGACGCGTTTTGCCATTGCTGGTGGTCCCGCAATTCGCGTTGACCTTTGGCAACTCCATTGTGGCAACCGAGAACACCGCCCGGATTCTCTATGGGGCGCAGGCTCGCCGCGTCA
>Ga0326728_10010839_pt1 | contig 21127 bp, 16 predicted proteins | sample MB3enrmetagenome_FD_207602 | JGI IMG/M metagenome (GOLD analysis project Ga0326728, IMG submission 207602) | Lab enriched peat soil microbial communities from McLean, Ithaca, NY, United States - MB31MN | ecosystem: Environmental > Terrestrial > Soil > Wetlands > Peat | place: USA: New York... | reverse complement strand
AGGTCTACGAGGACGGCGCGCGGCAGCAGATTGAATTTTATAGTCATGACGATATTCCCGTCACCGTGGGCCTGGTTCTGGACAACAGCGGAAGCATGGGACCCAAGCGTGAGGTAGTGATTGCCGCGGCCCTGGCGTTTGCCCGCTCCAGCAACCCGCAGGACCAGATGTTCGTGGTCAATTTCAACGAGCATGTTTCGCTGGGCCTTCCCGCCAACCTGCCCTTCACGGACCAAACGGCGCAATTGCAGGATGCCCTGTCGAGATTTAAAACGAACGGCGAGACGGCGCTCTATGACGCGCTGGCGGTGGCGCTCGAACACCTGAAGAAGGGCAATCGGGACAAGAAAGTGCTGATTGTGGTGAGCGACGGGGGCGACAACGCCAGCCATTACAAGTTGAGCCAGATCCTGGCCCTGGCGACGCAGTCCGACGCCATCATTTACACCATTGGCATCTATACGGACGAAGATCCCGACCAAAATCCCGGCGCGCTCCGCAACCTTTCCAAATCCACGGGAGGCGAGGCTTTCTTTCCGCAGTCCATACCGGACGTTGTCCCCATTTGCGAAAGAATCGCGCATGATATTCGTGAGCAGTACACCCTCGCTTACTCGCCCGCGAACCGAAAGCAAGACGGGGCTTACCGGACCATCCAAGTGAAAGCCAAGGCGCCGGGTCATGGAAGCTTGACTGTCCTCACGCGTGCCGGTTACTACGCGCCCTTGAAACCTCCGCCCGTAGCCCCCCCTGATGGCAGCCCGAGCCACCGGCCATGATGTTCAAACTTAACCGCCCGCCGACGCGACTGGCCCTGTTTGTCCGTTGGGCTCGATTCTTCTTTCTGGTGGTGGGCGTCCTGGCGTTGAGTTACTGCGCCGTCGTGCTGGTTGACCGGTGGGCCTTTCAGGCCTACCAAACTTGGCGATTTGAGCGCGCCTTGAAGGATGCGCAGACGTCCGCCCCCGCCATTCAACAGCCTGGTTCGCCTCCTCTCCCTGCCCCAGCAGAGGCGGACCGTGCGCGCGCGGTGAGTTTTGGCATTGACGGCGTGGCGGGCTCTCCCCTGGGGCGAATCGAGATTAGATCCATTGGCCTTGCGGCGATGATCATGGAAGGCGTCGATGCAGGAACCTTGCGGCACGCGGTCGGGCATATTCGCGGCACCCCGCTGCCCGGTCAGCATGGCAACGTCGCGCTGGCGGGACACCGCGACACGTTCTTTCGGGGACTGCGCAATATCCACAAGGACGATGAAATCACCCTGACGACACTACACGGATACTTCCGCTATCACGTGGACTCGACCCAGATCGTCGAACCGGAGGACATTGGGGTGCTGCGCGCTACGGCGGACGACACCCTCACCCTGGTGACCTGTTACCCGTTCTATTTTGTCGGCCCCGCCCCCCAGAGATTCATCGTCCGCGCGCACAGGATTTCTGAATAAGGGGAGACTGCATGCGATTCTGTGGACCAGTCTGTAGAGGTATGATCGATTGCATAATGCACCGAATCGAATTGAAGTACGCCTGAACCATGTGCTACGGACGGTACGTGGGTTCGAAAGGGGTTCAAATCCTTGCTTTACCAGGGCACTAACAGTCCCCGATTTCGGACCTCAGGGGAGTGCCAGCGGTCGTGAAGCGCAAGTTTCGGAGTCAAAGCTGAAGGACTCCAAAGTGCAGAGAAAGCCGACCCCAGGGTTGATCTGGAGTGGATGCACATTCGCCACGAGATGGATCTTAACAAGCGCTAGGAACATTGAACTTGACTGTGAATCTTATCTTCACCAAGCAGGAGAACTTAGCGAGTACAAGATAGGTACAACTTAAGCGTTCCGAACGTGCTTTTGCGTGCTTTTGGGTTGCCAACCGTGCCGCAAAATCAACCAGATACCCCATTTAGTATCCCCCCATAACCCAAAGGTCGCTGGTTCAAATCCAGCCCCCCCAAACAAGCTTTTACCCGTACCCAAGGAGTTACGGCGATCCGGTGGGTGGCGTGACTGCACCCTCTCACGATGCTCGCATCGTGCACACAAGCCCTCGTGAAGCTCGCCGCAAGCCGAACAATGTGCGGGCTCGACAACTCGCCAGCAACTGATCGGCGAATCAGTGACCACAGACCACTTGAGCCGCGCACTGACATGGCCGTACCGGCTCAAGCGGTAGACGAAAACCACTACCGCGATTGTGTGCGAATCGCGAGACAACTCATCAAGACTGGCGATCCAGTCGATTGGCCCGCCGCGCAGCGGCATTATTGCTGGACTTGTCTTGTCGTTTAGGAGGAGTAGGGAGGGAAAACGAGAAGCTCCCCGAAAATCAGTGGGCTTAGTATTCGATTGCTCCCACAGCTACTAAATGGTGTTCCAAAAGTGTTCCAAAAGTCTACAGAATTGGTGCTAAAGGGGATCTTCTTTTGAGCGAAAGCAGACGCCCCGAGTTGGTGTAAAGCCATGGAAAACATGGAAATGGATGAAAGGTGTGGGAAATAGCCCGATTCCTGGCAGTCACGAGGTCGAGAGTTCGAACCTCTCCAGGTCCACCAATAACCCTTTTTTTCATGAATCCGGGTAATCCGCGAATCCTTAGCTACATGATTTCGATGAAATACTTGCCAAAGTAGATTTTTGCCGGCTCACCCTTGGCGGTGTTAACCGTCAGCGGCTTGGCTTGCTTAACGCTATCGTCTTTCTTGGCGGCGCATTCGCCCACCTTTTCGCCCGCTTGGTTATAAATCCTGAACAGGGCGTCGGCCTTGCTGGTGGCGGCAGGGCGTTCCAGCCCAAAGCCGTAGCTGCCCACGCCGATGGCATTACCGCAGACGGAGATCTTGGTTTCCGTGATCAACATGCCAAGGTACTTCTGCTGGATTTGCGAGGTGTATCCCGAGGTGTCGATGAGGGCTAGAACCAGACGCGCTCCCTTGGCGTCTTTCAATACGGCGGCGTTCCGTTTTTCGACCGGGATGTGTTCTCCCACCAGGTAAAAGTCCGTGGGCACAGCGCGATTGAAGGCATCGCCGGTGACTTGTACAAACCCGCCTTGGGCGCGCGCCGCATTCGGCCATGCCGCCAGCAGGCAAACCATTACGACGAATTTGATGACCATCAATGATTTCTTCACGGGTTTCCTCCCTTGGATTCTCCATGGGTATGCTGTGATGGCCTGGGGCCATCCAAGACGGGCGAAGTCTATCACGAATGGCTCACCCACAATAGCCGGACCTCGAACGGTTTCTGGAGAGTTGCCGCAATCACTCCCTTGCGATAACCTATAACCAAAGATCTGGGACGAAGGAGTCCCGCTCGCGCTGGGGACGGACGGCCCCCTTCTTATGCGGGAAGAGACCAAGGAATCGGCAAAAGCCTCCGCATCTAGAAAGACGGGCCAGGACCTGCGTTTACCGGAGTCAGCGCACGATCTTTTGCGTGAAATCCCCTCGCCCACGCAGCGCCTCTGGCTGGGCTTATGTGTCACGCTCGCCATCTTTGTCATCTTCGCCACCTACACGATTCACGAAATCCGTTGGCTCGAGGATTTCCAGGTGAACGTGGTGCAGAAGAATCGGAAGGCCTCATTGCAGCTTTTGCGACTGCAGGACGACACGTATCAGCTCGCGGTCTCCCTGCGCGATATGACTCTTCCGGAAAGCCGATACCCGATCTTCTACTGGAAAGGCGAATTCTCCCGGGTGCGCGAGGACATGAACAGCGCGTTGGCCTCGGAAGCTCAACTCGCCGTCAACACTTCCGCGGGCGACAAGCAGCGGCGGCAACTGCGGGATGTCCTTGACAACTTCTGGTTGCTCGCCGACGAAGCGTTTAATCTCGCCGACCAGGGCCACGAGGATTCCGCTCGCTACCTCATCCGGTCACAACTCGAGGAGCAGCGCGAAACGATTTCCCGTGTCGTTTCGCAATTGCTCAACCTGAATGATCAGGCGCAACAGGAGGCAGGCAAGCGCGTCAGCCTGGTTTATGGGCAGGTCTCGAAAGACATCCTGCTGCTCATCGGCGTGCTTTTCCTTGTGGCGCTGGGGACGGGTCTCTACACGCTGCAAGCCAACCGCAAAACCTTTGAGCGCTTGCAACACCTGGCAGAAAAACTGCAATCACAGTCGGAGCAACTGCGGATGCTTTCCTGGAAGCTGATTGAATTGCAGGAGCAAACCCTGCGGCAAGTGGCGCGCGACCTGCATGACCACTTCGGGCAGATTCTCACGGCGATTGGCGTCATGTTGGGACGCGCCGGGCAAGAAGCCGGGGAAAGTGACCCGGTTTTTGTGCAGGACGTGCGCGCTGTCAAAAAGATCGTGGAAGATACCTTGCAGAGCGTGCGTGATGAGTCCCAGATCTTTCGCCCCGCCATCCTGGATGATTTCGGTCTGCAACAGACTCTGGAATGGTTCGCGGAGCAGTTCTCGCACCAAACGGGTGTGCAGGTGCATTACGGGGGAAAGTTGGCGGACGGATTTTTCCGCCCCGAGGAGGCCATCCACATTTATCGCATCGTTCAGGAAGCGTTGAGCAACGTGGCGCGCCATTCCGGCGCGCGCGAAGCATGGGTAACGCTGGGAGAAAAAGAAAACCATCTGGACCTCGAAATCCGCGATAATGGCAACGGTTTTGAAGCCCCTCCGGAAGTGAAAAGAGGCGCAGGCCAGGGCATGGGGCTGATGGGCATGCGGGAGCGCGCCGAGCACCTTCAGGGCTCGTTCTCGATACGCTCCGCGCTCCACAAGGGCACAACGGTCAGCGTGCGCGTTCCACTGCGGCGGCCCTCAGTGCATTCCGTTTCCGAGGAGGTGAACTGAACCGTGGCTGCACTCGATACCCAAAAACAGATTCGCGTCTTGCTGGCCGAAGATCACACCCTGGTCCGGCAGGGCTTCCGCCGCATTCTGGAAGACGATCCCCAGGTCACTGTGGTGGGAGAGGCCCGCACCGGCTTGGAAGCCATCGAGCAGTGCAGGACTTTGAAGCCCGAAGTGGTGGTGATGGATCTTTCCATGCCGGACCTCGGCGGCTTGGAGGCCACGGCGGAAATCCTCAAAGCCGATCCGCAGGTCAAAATCCTAATCCTTAGCATGTACTCGAACGAAGCCTACATCCGCAAAGCCTTCGAACTGGGCGCCAAGGGTTACATACTGAAGAATGCTATCGAGGTGGACCTGAACCGCGCCGTGAAGGCCCTGGCGGAAGGCGAGGCCTACTTCAGTCCGGGAATCTCCCAAATCGTGCTGGAGAGTCTCAAGACGGGATCGTTTCGAGACGCCACGACAGACCCTTACGAACGCCTCAGCCTCCGGGAAAAGGAAGTCCTGCAACTTATCGCCCAGGGGAAATCCAATAAAGAAATTGCCGTGCTCCTCAACATCAGCACCAATACCGTGGCCGTCCATCGCGCCCGGGTGATGGACACCCTGGGTCTCCACCGCACCGCAGAACTGGTGCTTTTCGCGGTAAAAAAGGGGTTAGTGCAGACGTAGGCAGTGTCCTAATGAACCGCCGGGGCGAGGGGTGGGATGAGTGCGTAGCCGGGGCGCGTTTGATATTGGAGCAGATACTGCCGATACTCCGGCGCGCTCGGGACGTGGTCGCTGGGGCTTGGGGGGTAATTGGACATTCCGCTGAACGGCAAAGGCTCGACGGTCCACGCAAACGCGGTGTTGGGCTCGCCGTCTTTGGCATAGCCGCGCAGGTACAAGAAGAAATCGCGCTTCCATCCGGGTTTTACAGCGGGCAGGGCGCGGGGGCTGAATTTCACCGTCATCTCGTCGCCCGTGGCCATCACCACCATTTCATCGTCGGGCCGTGCCAGCAGCTTTTCCACGGAACCATAGCGCGTGTAGTGGCCGCGCAGGGGGTTCCACGGCGCTGCGGTCATGACCTGCTGATAATCAAAAGCATCGGGCTTCACGTGCTCGGGGTCGCTCGCCAGCGCCGAGAAGCCGCGGTAGTGCAAGTCCGCAGCGATGAGGGGCAAGGCGATGGGCGCGGGCGCCGGAGCTTCGTGGGTGGTGAAGAATATCTGATCCCAGTACACGCAAAGATTGGTCACAATCCGTACGTGGCGATCAGCGGAAAGAAATTTGCCTGCCAGATCCACGCGCATGGTGCGGTTGGTGGCGCTCGGCATTCCCATGTCCGCGATGACCGTCACCCACTTACCGCTCGCGTCGCGAATCTGCAAATAGGGCGAGACCATTTGCAGTCGGCGGTTGGATTCCAGAGCGCGAGCGCCGTTGGAATCCGTCCAGAAAACCCAGCCGTTGAGCCACAGACTTACGGGCGCATTCGCGGGCAACTTACCCAAGTCGAGGGTGAGCGAGTGCAAATCCGCCATGCCCAGAATGCGGTGGCGCGCGAAGCCGATGGGGTAACGGCCATCTTGATTCAAAAGCAGCGGCAGCACGTCGTGGCCCTGATCGTCCACGGCCGACACGGGAAAACGCTTGTCACGCACCGCGTAGAGTGCGGGCGGACCCGGATTGGTAGCGTAAACCTCATTCGCGTAGATTTCTTCGCTCTCAGGATGATCCACGGCGACAAGTTTGACCTGGTCGAAGAAGTCGGCCTCGCGCATCTCATCGGTCAACTGAAAATCGTAATCGCCCTGGGAATCGGGGACGAGGTTGGGCAGGCGCACCAATTCCTCGGGGAAAGGTTTGATGCGGGTGCCGTCCGGCGCGAGTTCGCCGATCGGAGCCACCCCCAGCACATCAGTTGCATACACGAACCTTGACCCGTCCCACCTGTAAAGGAACGGGCAGGAGCTCGCCAAGCGCTCAGATTCGCGGACCTCAATCTGTTGGTTGGTGGCCACGTCAATCCAGTTTTGCACCACCGCATTAGGCCAGGTGACGCGGATGACGTCGAGTTTCGGGAGATCGCCCGTAAAAACCCGCACGGGGCTGCTGGTGACCATCACCTTGTTGTAGTAGTCGCCCGCCTTGAATTCCACCACGCTGCCGATTCCCCCGCTGTTGCTCTTGAAACCGTTCATCTTCACTTCCACCCAGTGCGCGGGCGGGCCCTGCTTCTCAAAGGCGCGCAACTGGCCGCTGCGGGTCACGGCGAGCAGGTCGAACTGGCCGGGATTCTTCAGCCCGGCGGAGATCAGCGAAGTGAACGCCGCAGGGTCGCGCGCAGGAAGCGTGATCAACCCGTCCCGGAATCTTCCCTGGTGGTTAACCAGAAAGTGAAGCTTGCCGTGCGCGTCGGCCGCCAGAAGATCTGGAAAACTGTCTCCGTTCAGGTCCGCCACCGCGCCGCGGAAGGTGAACAAGCCAGGCGGGGGTGAAATAGCCGGTGCCGCCGCGGGCGAGAATTTCCAGTCGCGTTGGTTGAGCAGCACTTGATACCCGTCCGGAGACCAGACGGCCAGGTCGAAGTAACCATCGTGGTTGAAATCCGCCACTTGCGCATCGAGTACCACGGCCTTCGCCAACGCCGCGCCCGTTTCCCGGTGGAGCACGAACTTGTTTTCACCCTGATTCTCGTAAAGCAAGGGAGGGCCATCATCACGAAATAGAAAGAGATCGGCGTAGCCGCGATTGTTGAAATCAGCAAACACCGCCCCGCGCATTCGTCCCTTGGCGGAGTCGAGCCCGGCAGCGGAAGTTTCTTCCGTAAACGATCCATCGCCGTTGTTACGATAAAAGTGCAGCGTGGCGCCGGAAAAATCGTTGGGAAAAACGAAGGGCTCTCTCTGGGGAGGCTGGCTGAGGTTCGTGTAGGCGGTGATGACGAGGTCCAGAAAACCGTCGTTATCGGCGTCAAACAGCACAGCGCGCGTGTCAACTTCGCCGGGCTCAGCCTTCAGCCCCGCCTTTTGCGTATCATCCTGAAACACACCTTCGCCCGAGTAGCGATAGACTTTCACGCCATCGAGGCCGGCCACGAACAAACTCATTTTGCCGCTGTTATCAAAGTCAGCAAACGTGGCGGACAGGCTCCCGCCCGGCCCGGCGACTCCCGCCTTCTCCGTCACGTCACTAAAAGTTCCATCGCCATTGTTGTGAAAGAGATGATTCTTGGCAGAAGGAATTACCACGTATAGATCCGGATGGCCGTCATTATCGTAATCCCCCACGGCGAGGGAGGGGCCAAAGAGCGGAACAAGATTCTGCCGGGCAAATTCGGGTGAGTAATCGGCGGCCTTGATGGACTGATGCGGATCGAACGCCACCGCACTTGCCGGAGGAAGGGTGAGCCTGAGCTCTTGGGTGATTTCCGCAAACGTAGCCCTCTCCAAATTCGCGGCGGGAGCAATCTCCACGGGCGCGGTGGAGGGCGTCATGATACCCCCGTATTTGCCCCCTTCGAGAGCGGCCTCCTGAAGCGCGATGTTCGGAACCTTGTCATGCACGCCTTCCCACTGTTTCAGCGCTTTCTGGGCGTCGTCCTGGCGTTTCATGCGAACGAGCGCCGTAAACGCATGGAACAGGGAGGTGACGTAAAAATTCTGGGCGCGGCCAAAACCCATCTCGATCACGTGGTGGTAAGCATCGACGGACGCATCCAGCTTCTTTTCGGCGAAATACACGGTTCCCAGATTGAACCAGGTGGCGGGGTCCTGGGAATCGGCGGCAATCACGCGTTCCAGAGCCCCTGCGGCGTCCGGATTACGGAGTTCGCGCTTATAAAGGATGCCCAGATTGTAGTCGGCGGCCACGAGGTGCGGATCCATCTGCCTGGCGGTGGACATTTCGCCCAGCGCGCCGTCCGGTCGGTTCGCCTGCATCAGCGCCACACCCAGGTTCAGGTGATCAGCAGCCGAGGCCTTTCCCGAAGCCACCACCTTCTGAAGTTGCTCGATGGCGTTGTCATACTTACCCTGCTCAAAGTAGGCTTTGCCGAGGTTGCGGAGGGTTTGAAGCGATTCGGACGGCGCCGTCACAAATCGCTGACCGGGGCGCGAGCCGGTCCCCAAGCCCGCGGGCCGGGTCTGCGCAATGAGCAAAAAGGCGGCGAAGATCGCGGCCGCACTCATTGTCCAGCGAAAAATGGATGCGCGAATGGATCGCTGCATTCTTCCTCAGGTTTAGTGAGCTTAGTGCACCCCCAGGACTGCGGGCAAACGTATATTATACATTACGAACGAATCGAACAGTTCCGGCGACCACGGGCCAGCCGGCGCTGGACCGGACGTGGCCGCAAGGGTTGTAACGCCCCCCTTGCTCGGGTAGAATCGTTGCGGTTTTCACACACAGCGGTCGCGGGCGCCCATCTCCAAACTCATTGATTTGCCTTGGAATTTCAAGGGCTATGGCGCCATCCAAAGGAGTCCCCCGATGAAAAGCTTCTGCGTTCTGATCCTCTTCCTTTTGGTTTCGCCTTGGCGCGCGGGCGCTGCCGGACAGCCGGCGAATGGTGTCCGCGACCTGATGCAAGCGGGCACGGGGAGCTATGGCTGTACCGCATCGGATATTGCCCATTACACGGCGCAACGGGCAGCCGGGCCGCTGGTGATTAATGGCCGGCTGGATGAGCCGTCCTGGCAGAAGGCCGAAAAGTCCGGGCGGTTTGTCGACATGGTCACGGGCGCGCCCGCCTTCTTCGACACACGCGCAGCGGTCTTGTGGGACGATCAATACCTCTACATCGGCATGTGGCTGGAAGAGCCCTATGTGGAAGCCCATCTGACCAAAACCGGCTCGCTGATTTTTCAAGAGAGTGACGCCGAGGTCTTCATCGACGGTGGCGACGCCTATTCGGAGTTCGAGGTCAATGCCCTCAACACCGCCTACCAGGTTTTCTTTATCTGGCGCGACGCTTATAAAAAAGGAGGGCCGTTCGACATTCCGGAATTCGATGTGATGAAGCATCAAGCCCTGACCTTTGGCGGAAACTTCGATCGCTCGGCCGAGCATTTCTGGGTCGGAACCCACCCGCGCGGAGTACGCTGGGCATTTCTTGATTGGGCGTACCCGGGGCTGCTCCATGCCGTCCACGTGGACGGGAAGATCAATGACAACTCGACGCCCGACAAAGGTTGGACGGTGGAATTGGCTTTCCCCTGGAAGGATTTGAAACCTCTGGCTGCGGGGCGCTCGCTGCCTCCGCGCGACGGAGACACATGGCGGATTTTCTTCGGGCGGTTCGAAAAGCTGGAAACCGGGGGCCGGGAACTGCAACACCCGGCGTGGGTCATGAGCCGCCACGCCGTCCTTGATACCCACATTCCTGAATGCTTCCCGTATGTCCAGATGTCCACGAAAACGGTGGGGCAGTAGTCTGAAATCTGATATCTTAGAATTCCGATCTGGAGACAGGGGGAATTCGACATGAAAATTGAGCGGACGTTTACGCGGCGAAAGTTTCTGGAAGGCTCATTCGCGGGGGCCGCGGGACTGGCTTGGACGCAGGCTGATCCCTCGCGGGCTTCCGCAAGTCCTCGCCCATGGAAATTCGGGGTGGTGGGGACCGGCTACCGTGCTCGCGGATCGCATCTGCCCATTCTCCGCGACTCCTGTCCCGAGGTCGAAGTGGTGGCTCTCTGCGATATCACTCCCGAGAATCTTCAGGAAGGCCTTAAGGTTTATGGAAAGCCCGTGGCCGCATACAGCGACTACCACAAAATGCTTTCCGAGCATCCGGAGATGGACGCTGTAGTCGTCGTGGTGCCGAATTTCCTGCATGCGCCTGTCACCATCGCCGCGCTGGAGGCCGGCAAACATGTCCTCACCGAGAAGCCGCTTGCCACGCATGTGGCCGATGCCACAAAAATGATCGAAACCGCGAAAAAACAGCAGCGCATCCTGGAAGTGGGGTTCGAAATGCGCTACTCCCTGCTCTTCCACCGCATGGCCGAACTCCTCGGCCAAGGCGCGATTGGCGACCTCGAGTTGGTGTTTGCCGCGCTCTTTCGCGGTGACTGGAACCCCAAGAGTTGGAAATATACCGATCCGCAAACCGGGGTCAGCACGAACTGGCGATTCCTCACCTATACGTCCGGATGCTCCCTGATGGAGGACGGCATCCACGAACTCGACGTCATTCACTGGCTGGTGAATGCCCAGCCGAAGCTCATCCAGGCGCAGGGCGGCAACAACGTGTACCGCGACCGCGAGACTATTGACAACGCCGGCCTGCTGATCGAGTTCGCCAACCATGTCCGCTGCAACTTCGGCTTCTCGCTTTTTGCCCCTGCCCAGGACGGCCTGGTGATGCGTTTCTACGGCTCGAAGGGCGAGATGACCTTCCGCCGCGAACCCGAGAAGCAATATGTTGACGTGCAGCCTTACCATGGCAAAGCGGAGAGCATCGAGGTCCCTTACGCCCGGCCCGGTGAGGAGCAAGTTTGGAATGACCTGTTGAAGCGTCCCCACTCCAACGGCATGTCCAATGACAACGAGATCTCAACGTATCGAGTGCACCGGGAATTCCTGAGGTCTCTGGAATCCGGCGCCGCGCCTTTCGCCGACGGCGAGGTGGGCCGCGACGCGATTCACATCGCTTTGGCGGCCGAGCACGCTGTGCGGACGGGACAACCCGTCCCTTGGGATTCCTCAGACATCACGCTGTAGCGAAAGTTGTCGGCCTCACGCATGCCTCGGTAACTTGTGGAACCAAACGAGACCACGCCCTCACCGGTCACCTCTGCCACCTTCCACGCGTGGTGGATTGCCATCCTTCTTCTCGTTTCCATGACCGTTAATTTCATGGACCGGCTGGTGCTGGGTTCCGTGGCGCCCACGCTTCAGTCCGCGCTCCACTTCTCCAGCACGCAATACTCCTACATCGTGTTCGCTTTCACCCTGGGGATGACGCTCGGCCAGATCCCCGCCGGGGCGCTGATCGATCGCATCGGCTTTCGCGCCGGCATGCCCAGCCTGTTCACGGGGTGGTCAATCATCAACGCGCTTCAAGCCCTGGCCCGATCGGTGAGCACCTTCAGCGGCCTGCGACTCGTAATGGGGATGTTCGAATGCGGCAATTACCCCGCCGGCGTAAAGGCAGTGGGAGAACTTTTTCCCGCCGACCAAAGCGCTTTCGCCCTGGGGATTTTCAATAGCGGGAGCATTCTGGGATCAGTGATTGCGCCCCCCGTAGTGGTTTTCATTACGATCCATTATGGATGGCGCGCGGCGTTCTTCCTCCCCAGCCTCGCCGGGCTGATCTGGCTGCTGCCCTGGTTTCAGGCTTGCCCCCTGGGCGCGAACCAGCGCGCCGCGATTATTCCCCCGCAGGAAAGGATCTCCCTCCTGAATCTGCTGCGGCCCCGGCAGGTTTGGGGGTCCATCCTCATGCGCGCCTTCACCGGCCCGCTCACCACCTTTTACTGGTTCTGGCTTCCCCTCTATCTGGTGCGGGGGCGAGGTTTAACGCTCGGGTCCATGGCCGGAATGGCAAGTTTGGCCTACTTCCTGGGAGGGGTGGGACAGGCGGGCGGCGGATACTTTTCCGGATGCCTGATCCGGCGGGGTCACAGCGTCGATGCCGCGCGCAAGTTTACCTTCACGCTGGGCGGATTGGTGGCCACCGTTTGCACCTTCCTGGTACCCATGGCGGCATCAGCGCGCTTGGCCGGTGGGTTGGCAGGCATGGGAATCCTGGGCGCCAACGTCATGAGCAACATCCAAATCGCCGTCATCACCGACGTTTTCCCTCCGTCTTCGCAAGCCCGCGTCACCAGCCTGACGGGCGTCGGCGAAGGAGTGATGAACATGGGGATGACCCTCGCCACGGGCTTTCTGGTGGATCATTTTTCGTTTCTGCCCGTGTTTATGGCGGCCGCGCTCCTGCCGGTGGCAGCCATGGGGGGATTGTTCTACGGGGTGCGCAAATGCCAACCCTTGTCGCCCGCTGAAATAGTGCGCGGCGCGGCGTGCGAATCGTCAACTTGAGGGAACATCGCCGGCGTGCTATAGCGCCTGGCACGCATCAGCCCTTGTGGTGAGGTTGCACCTACTTGAAATCCCTCAGGCGGAGGCACTTTTCCGCGCGCCAGTCACGTGCTCCTGCCCCCGCATGGAGTTCAGCAGGCGCGCGCGCACGGTGCGAATATGTTCGGCCATCAGGCTTGCCGCATCATCCCTTTTTCCCTTTTCGAGAGCTTCGAGGATATCCAGGTGTTGCTTCACCGAAGTGTGGCTGGACAGTTCAAAGGTTCGGGCGCGGACGATGAGCATCTGGTTGCGCATGTTTTCCAGGATTTTTTTCAAGCGCGAGTTGCTGCTGGCCTCCGCCAGAGTGGTGTGAAAGGTGGCATCCGCGCGGATGTAATTCACTTTGTCGTTCTCTTCCCGGTAACGCTTGGCCGCCAGCACCGCCGCCCGCATGCGCGCCAGGATCTTTTCGTTCAGAACAGCGTCCTTGGCCACCAGCGCCTCCAGCGCCTCGCGCAATTCGAAAATTTCCTCGATATCATGCACGGAAAGTTCCACCACAAAGGCCCCGCGCCGGGGAACAATGGTGATAAGCCCCTCCGATTCCAGGCGATTGAGCGCTTCCCGAATGGGTGACTTGCTGATGCCGAAGCGCTCCGCAAAGTAGTTCTCGGTCAAGTGTTGCCGTCCGTCGATCTTTCCCCGAATAATTTCATCGCGAATATAACGAAATGCCTGTTGCGTCAGGTTTTCAGGTATTTTTAGGCCCAATTTCCCTCCTGGTCACTATTATGGGGTACCCTGCATTTGGACATAAGCATATCGAGTATTATATATTAGGAAAAAGCCGGACTACTCGGAATTTTCGGCGAGATCTTGCCCTGGGACGCCTGCGCGTCGCCCTAGATTCCTTTTGATTTCACTTATTGGCAGGAGGTGGAGGTCCGGGATTTGGCAATTGACAGGCGGATTCTTTAACCTCTTGCGCTCCTCGGGGATGCAATATTTTGGCACTACGGTGTGGCCATTCCGAGCTACACTAAAGTTACTCACGAGGAGCGATAGGGCTAAAACCAAAAACGAAAGGGGCGCAAAGATGGCAGCACACGCGGAGAAGGTTACCAAAAGCCAGGGTTCCAAACCCCTGACAAAACGGAAGGCCTGGAAAGCTCTCCAAGCCCACTACAAGAAAGTCAGGAAACTACATCTCCGCGATATGTTCGAGGATGATCCCCGGCGCGGCGAGCAAATGACCGCCGAGGCGGTGGGCCTTTTCCTCGACTACTCGAAAAACCGCATCACGCGCAAAACCCTCAAGCTCCTCCTGCAACTGGCCGAGGAATCGGGCCTGCGCGCGCGCATCGACTCGATGTTTCGAGGGGAAAAGATCAACGCCACGGAGAAGCGCGCGGTGCTGCACGTGGCCCTGCGCGCGCCGCGCGGGGCATCCATCATTGTCGACGGCGAGAATGTGGTGCCGCAGGTCCACGCCGTGCTCGATAAGATGGCCGACTTTTCCAACCGCGTTCGCAGCGGCGAGTGGAAGGGGCACACGGGCAAGCCCATTCGCAACGTCGTCAACATCGGCATTGGCGGCTCTGACCTGGGGCCGGTGATGGCGTACGAGGCGCTGAAGCATTACAGCGAGCGTGCCCTGACGTTCCGTTTCGTTTCCAACGTGGATGGCGATGACTTCGCGGAGGCGGTGCGCGATCTCGACCCGGCGGAGACCCTCTTCATCGTCTCCTCGAAAACCTTCACCACGCTGGAGACCATGACCAACGCCCACACGGCGCGCGACTGGTCGCTGGCGGGTCTGGGCGGCGACGAAAAATCGGTGGCCCGGCACTTTGTGGCCGTGTCCACCAACGCCGCGGAAGTGGCGAAGTTTGGCATCGACACCGCCAACATGTTCGGCTTCTGGGACTGGGTGGGCGGGCGCTACTCCATGGACTCGGCCATCGGCCTTTCCACGATGCTGGCCATTGGCCCGGACAACTTCCGCGCCCTGCTCGACGGCTTCCACCAGATGGATGAGCACTTCCGCACCACCCCGTTTGAGCGCAACCTGCCGGTCCTCATGGGCCTCCTGGGAATCTGGAACACCGATTTCCTCGGCGCCCAAACGGTTGCGGTGTTGCCTTACGAGCAGTACCTGAAGCGCTTCCCGGCGTATCTCCAGCAGTTGACGATGGAGAGCAACGGCAAACACGTCACGCTCGACGGGAAAGAGGTCACCTACGCCACAGGCCCCGTTTACTGGGGCGAGCCGGGAACCAACGGACAGCACTCGTTCTACCAACTGATCCACCAGGGCACGCGGCTGATTCCCTGCGACTTCATCGCCTTCGCCGAGGCGCTCAACCCGCTGGGGCGGCACCATGACATGCTGCTGGCAAACGTCTTCGCCCAAACCGAGGCGCTGGCGTTTGGGAAGACGCCCAAGCAAGTCAAGGCGGAGGGCACGCCGGCGTGGCTGGTGCCCCACCGGGTTTTCGAGGGCAACCGCCCGTCGAACACCCTCCTCGCCGAACGGCTCACGCCGGAAATTCTGGGCAAGCTGGTGGCCCTTTACGAGCACTGCGTGTTTACCCAGGGCACCATCTGGCAGGTTAATTCGTTCGACCAGTGGGGCGTGGAACTCGGCAAGGTGTTGGCCCAGCGCATTATCCCCGAACTCGAAAGCGCGGCCGAGCCCACCCTCGGACATGACAGCTCAACCAATAACCTGATCCGGCGCTACCGGAAGTCCAAGGGCGCATAACGATTCCGCCGGGCGCGTGATCGGGTCATCGGCTCATCGGGCCATCGAGCCATTGGTGATTGGCGATTGGTGATTGGTGATTCTCGAGTTTCGATTTTCCAGTTTCCTGCGGCGAAACGATGAACGGCGCAGTGGTCGGTGAGCTTCCGGCAAGCATGCGCGGCGAAAGGAGTTTACCCAAATCAATGTTACGGAGCCTGCTCCTGCAGGTTAAGGGGCCAGTTTGCGATCGAAAAGATCAGCAAGAAAGAGGCAGCCAACCCGGCGATCGGGTGTAACCCTGTAAATGAACTGCCCGTTTCCGTTGTATATACGGCGGTGAGACCAACTGCCGAACCAAGGCACAGAACCAGTATGCTGCCTACCGCCAATAGAGCAGCCCACCACCGACTCGAAGTCCACGCTTTTGCAATGACAGGTATACGGAATACGAGACCCACCAGTAGTGCCGCTCCTACAAGAATGGAGCTCGCCACCGCACCGATAATTGGCTGAAAGATGAAAGATAACAGCCCGTCGTATACGGTCATCATCATCGCGATCATGTAAACGATCCAGCCAATGATCCAAGCAGCGAAGATCATCTTAGACCGCGTCAGCGATCTCCCGGAGTTCTTCGTCATTTGTTTCTACCCGCCAAGATCTGCCTAACAGCGAGGTAGCGCAGACGTACGCGTTCTATGCGTTCGTCTGCGGCTCTTCGCCCGTCCATGGGATTTCGTGCTTGGATGTTAAGATCATGGTTGATGTTTCCATGTTAAGAACCGCGGAGGAAGTCAAAATGCGACTGCCTCCGCGCTGCCCGCTCATATCAAAAACTGGAGAAGACGGTAACAACGCCTATCTATGCGCCACCCGCTCTACGTCCGGAGCGCTCGGCCTACATAGGCGCACGCCTCTTTGAGTTCATCACAATTGGCAACTTTGGCTTGTTGAGCGGCCGCAGCAGAATACCATTTCAAGGCGGCCACTGGATCGGCTGGGACTTCCTCGCCACTCGAGTATAGGCGACCGAGTTCGACTTGGGCATAGAACTCACCAGCTATCGCTGCCTTCTCATAAAGTCGGATCGCCTGAGTCGTGTTTTTCGGAACGCCTAGTCCGTCCGCGTGGATACGGGCGAGGTTAGCCTGAGCGCGCGAGGCCCCCTTCTCTGCTGCGGCAGACAAGAAACGAAATGCTTCCTTGTAATCCATTTCGACATCGATTCCCTCAAGGTAGCATATTCCAAGAGTTGTCTGCGCCACGACGCTGCCAGAGTCAGCATCTTGGCGAAGACTAGCGATATTCATATCAAGCCTCCACGACTGCATTCAAACCTCGAGGATTCACTGCTTTCATTTCAGGGGGGATCGAGGTCGGGGACAGACGGGAAGTTATACAGGTTTTTTTGTCCATGTTCCGTCACTCGAACCGCAAAACCTCAGGGTTGCTGCCGTGCGGGTTTCTGCGGACGTCCTCCTTGAGGTACCCACTACCTGCCTGCACGTTATCCCCGCTTTTTCTCCTATGCGCGACGAGCGCGACCCCTCATGTAGCAGATGAGCCGCGTAATCCATATCTCGCCTAAACGGCTCAGCAAGTACCACCATAACGTGCCTATCGCTCCGAACAGGATGAACGGATGGTCAAAACTATATGACGCGCTCAATACCAATACGGACACCGGGAAGTCCATGTACGTCAGGTACTCCCAGCCCGAGCTCAACCGTCCAAAGGCTGCTACAAAGCAGGCGCATAGATGTAGTAGAGGCAACAGATGAATTAATCCAATCCTGTGTGTTCTCCCGGGCATCGCTACATCCCCATATTCTAGCCAGAGAAAATGTACCAGGTACCTTTTCTCCCTCCTAATAGCTCGTCCAGTCCGGGAGGATAATCTTTCTTTCCACGACTTTGCCATCCTTCCCAAGGCTGAAGTCGGCCACGCACATGTGAGGTGCGGGTCCAGCGAACTCACCGGTTGCGTCTTGGTCCGGACCTATATCTATCCCGAGAGAGAAACTATACTCGGTGGGTTTGATCAGATCCCTCTTAACACTTTCCGCGATTGATGGCTTTACCTCAAAATTCTTGACCTCCAGTACGATCTTCATTCCTCGCACCAAGAACGTTCGCCTCTGCCCGTAGTACGGATCGTCGCTGCATTTGTCATTCAGGCCAGAGTTAAACGTCGCACGGGTTGTGGACCTGGGCCATTGGGCATTCGGGCTGAAGAAATCCTCGAAGTGGCTCCCTTCACCCTGGGGGCCCAGCTTGCATTGAAAAAGCAGGTTGTATGTACCGGTGTTGGCGTCCTCGAAGTCCCCCTCATGGCAGACAATTCGATAAAGAGGATTACCGCCCGGGCTAAAGATTGTTGTCTGAATATTGGGATTTTTCTCGCTCATGTCGAACGTTGCATGTAGTTTGGACACGGTCGGCCAAACGCGAGAATTCACGTCCTGCCCATGACAGTCATACACGATGCAAGCGGCAACAATGAGTACCATAATCAGAGCTTTCATATTGGTAACCTACTTTGCCGGAGATGTTCCGCATGGACAGGTCCAACCATCGGGAAAACCGGGACACCCATTCCCGGTTTTCTAACTTGGGTCATTCGGAGCTTGGCGGCGATGTCACTTGCGTCCGAATCTCCTCGATTGTGTAGTCCGGAGGCACCTGGAAGAGCTCGGCGGAGGGAAAAAGGTACCAGGAACCTTTTCTCCCCTTTTCCCCTTCCACCGGCTGCTACCATGACCAATCGCCGTACTCGTTCAGTACATCGCCGTCCGTTGTCATTAGAATCTTGATTGGCGCCCACCTGACTGCAATCTCCTCGCGGTTGAGAAACACCCTTCCGTCTCGTAGCTCTAGTGTATTCTTACCGCCTTTGACAGTACCCTCTCCGGAAATAATGTAGGTCCGATTCTTAGCGTCATAGCTGGATTTCAGATTAGGCCCGGCGAAAGCCAGCCCTGAAGGGTTTTGTTGCCCCTGGAATCCAACCACGCACTGGCAACACTGGATCGTCGTGGAGCCGGGAACCTTCATTCTGCACTTGGGTATGTCGAGTACGACCTGCGCAGATCTGCTGAACCTGTACACTTGAAACACAGAATAAATGATGGGTGACAGGAGCCACATCACGAAGCAAGAGCAGACCCCTACCAACAGCGAAACAACCCATATGCGTTTGATTGCCACGGTTCGTCCACTCCATCCACTCTGCGGGAAATCCGGGACACCATATTTCTAATTTTTCGAGAGCGTCGTTGATAATCCTGGCTCAGAAAAAATCGGTAATATGGCCTGTCTCGCTTTTTCTGCCGCTTTTTCCTCCGCGTAGCCCCCTACTCGCTAACAATAATTTCGATTTCGTTTGACTCCAGCGGCTTGTGGCCGATCATTTCAACATGGAGGAGCAAGCGATATCTTCCAGGATTAATCGCCCTAGAAAACCTGAGCGACGGCCATACTGACGATTTAGTCGGGGCCCACAATAAGTCGTCCGGCGCCACACGGATTTGGATCCGGGAAGCCCCACTCTTCCACTTGACCTTCGGCGTCGCAGGTAGAATCGGTTTGCCGTCCAAGTTGAACGGCGCCCAAAAGTTATCAGTTTCTCGCCCGTCTAGTGGAACCAGGTCCAGCCAAAAAAACACAGAGAAAGGAATATCGATAGGATTTCGTGAACCAAACTCGACGGTTACTGGAGACATCCTGCCCCTTCGCTTCCAATGGGCGTCTGTCACAATGATCTTGCACGTGAGGGATGTGGCCGAGTCCCTTTGGGCGTCCTGCAGACTCGTAAGAGCTGCTTGGTGATACCAGTCCGATGGTGGTTGATCCCGGGTCTGGGCAAGCAAAATGCAAAGTAAGCATACGGGTAACATATTATTCTTTTGAAAAAGGGTCAATGTGCCTGAGCTGACATCATTTCCCCCTGAAGATTTATTTGGATTCGTAGGCGCGCTGGAGAGCGGCGATATCGAACTTCTTCATCTTGAGGAAGGCCTGAGTGACCCGCGCGATCCTCTCCTTATCTCTGCTTCCCAGCATTTCGTTCATGACCGTGGGAGTGACTTGCCAGGAGAGGCCGTACTTGTCTTTGAGCCAGCCGCACTGCTCGGCTTGCGGATCGGCGGACAGCTTTCCCCAAAAGTAATCAATTTCTTCCTGGGTTTCACAAGGCACCATAAACGAAAGGGCTTCGTTGAATGCAAAGTGGTGTTCCCACGCCGAATCCATAGCCCGGAATTCCTGGCCGAGAAGCGCAAAGGAAGCGTATTTTACCGTACCTTCTTTGTCCGGCTCCTCGCCTTTGCCATAGCGCGCCAGGATATCCGCTTTCGTGCCCCCCGCAGCTTTGCCGCCCTCGAGTGAATGCCCGAACACCGACGTGTAAAAGGCCATGGCTTCTTCCGCCTTGCCGCAGACCCTGCCCACAAACATGAGCATCGGGGTAATCATCTGGCCCGTCGCGCTTTCACCGGCCGAGATCACCTGCCAGGAAAGCCCATACTTATCTTCCACCCAGCCATACCGTGCGCTGAACGGATACGGGCCGAGCGGCATGAGGATATTCCCGCCCGGAGAGATCTTTTCCCACATCGCGTCAACCTCACCCGGCGTCCGGCAATTCAGGTGGAAGGAAACCGAGGGATTGAACTTGAAAAGTGGTCCCGCGCTGATGGCCATAAACGGCTGGCCCGCGAGCTGGAACGACACGACATCGCAATCGCCTGACGGGGTGTTGTGCAGCGTCGTGATATTCCCGATTCTTGACTGGGGGATTAAACCCGCATAGAACTCGGCCGCTTCTTTCGCTTCTCGGTTGAACCACAAATGCGGAGTGATTTTTTGCATGCGGTCATTTTATTACTCGAGGGGAAACGGTGTCACCCCCGAAAATGAGGGGAGAGGGGTGGAAAGAGGTGTCAGGGAAAAGGTGGGACTGCACCCCTGAGTTGAGACAGTGAAATTGGTGACAGTTTACCATTCGCTGCAAAGATCTTGGCATAGAACATAAACCCTAGCATGCTGGCGCTGGCTGGTGAAGCGGAGGCAGGCTCTGCGGGAGCGCAACCTGCCGAGGAATAGCCAGCTGGAGACTCATCGTTGCGATGAGCGAGGGCGTGGTCCTTCCGGGTCACGCCCTCTTCGCAATGATAGATTTCCTCATGCCTAAGAAAACTCATCAGGGAAGCTGCCGCGCAGCGGCCTCCTTTTTGTTTGAGTCGTGCCAATCGCGCTCGAACTCGGCCGGGGGCTGGTAACCCAGTGCGGAGTGCAGCCGGCGCCGGTTATAGACTTCCTCGAGAAAGTGTCCGATCGAGCGGCGGGCCTCCTCCAGGTTGCGATACTGCTGCAAGGACACTTCCTCGGCCTTGAGGGTTTTCATGAAGCTTTCCACGCGCCCGTTCTCCCAGGGGGAGCCTTTGCGGCTCATGCTGATTTGGAAGCCGCACTCCAGCAAGCGCAGGGGGGAAATGGTGTCAGCGGGGGGAAATGGTGGGGGGGAAATGGTGTCAGGGGGGA
>Ga0326728_10010837_pt1 | contig 21132 bp, 16 predicted proteins | sample MB3enrmetagenome_FD_207602 | JGI IMG/M metagenome (GOLD analysis project Ga0326728, IMG submission 207602) | Lab enriched peat soil microbial communities from McLean, Ithaca, NY, United States - MB31MN | ecosystem: Environmental > Terrestrial > Soil > Wetlands > Peat | place: USA: New York... | reverse complement strand
CGGATCTTCCCTTACGCCGCCCGAAGAGCCATCGCGTTGCGCGGAAACGCCGCCCAGGTTGCACTGGCCGAGTGGCTGTTTCATCAGTTGGGTGCGCCGGCCAGTGAGCAGATTCGCCCAAAATGATCCGGTGAGCGGTTCATAGCTCACGGTTTGAAACCGCACGCGGCGCGTGGCGTTTAAGAAATCGGGCGTACGACGCTTTGACCGGCCTGCTCGGGCGCGGGAAGAGCCGGACCAAGAGGGTCCGGCGCGGACGTGGGCGTCCGCCCCACGTTGCGAAAATTCACTGATCCGTCATTCTCCTGAAATCGTTATGGCGTGATTCTGGAGATTGGCGGAAGGTCGTAAAATCGCTCTCATCTACATCGATGCCGGCGGAGGGCACCGGGCCGCGGCCACCGCTTTGTGCGACGTCATCCGGGAGCAGCAGCGTCCCTGGCAGGTGGAGATGTTCTCCATCCAGGATTTGCTGGATTCCATCGACTTCGTCCGCAAATGCACGGGCATCCCCTTTCAGGACGTGTACAACATCATGCTCCGGCGCGGTTGGACGCTGGGCACGGCGCAGACCATTCCGCTGATGCACTTGCTCATCCGGCTGTCCCACGGCTCGCAAGTCCGGGTGCTGGAGCGCCATTGGGCGCAATACCGGCCGGACCTGGTGGTGTCGCTGATTCCGCATTACAATCGCGCGCTCAAGACGGCGCTGGACCGCGCGTGGCCGCACAGCCCGTTCGTGACCGTGCTCACGGACATTGCCGATTACCCGCCGCACTTCTGGATCGAGCGCCAGGATCAATACGTCATCTGCGGGTCGAACCGCGCAGCCGCGCAAGCGCGGCAGCTTGGAATTCCCGACCATCGCGTCCTGCGGACCTCCGGCATGATCCTCAATCCGAAGTTCTACGCGCCGGGGGTTGGCGATCGCCATGGCGAGCGCATGCGGCTGGGCCTCAATCCCAGTCTGCCAACCGGACTGGTGCTCTTCGGCGGCGAAGGCTCCCGCGAGATGCTGAGGATTGCCAAGGCGCTGAACCGCTCCGAGAGCGGGGTTCAGCTCATTCTGCTCTGCGGCAAAAACGATTCGGTCGCCGGCGAGTTACGGGCCATCGAAAAGCGGATTCCCATGTTGGTGGTGGGGTTCACGCGGGAAGTTCCGTCCTTCATGGATCTGGCCGATTTCTTCATCGGCAAACCGGGACCGGGATCGATCAGCGAAGCGCTGGCGAAGCGGCTGCCGGTCATCGTAGAGCGCAACGCCTGGACCATGGCGCATGAGCGCTATAACGCGGAATGGATCGAGGAACAGGGTGTCGGAGTGGTGGTCCGCAACTTCTCCTCCGAGATTGGCGATGCCGTGCGCACGTTGCTGGCGCCTGAAAACTATGCACGATTCCGGCAGCGTGCCGCCGCATTTCGCACCTCCGCGGTCTATGAGATCCCGGACCTGCTGGAACACATTCTCGTCAGCGAGGAGCGCTTCGCCGCAGCACGTATCCCAGCGTGAAATAGAGAAGCACACCCATGGGAATCGAGATGCAGACCCACCCGGCTACGGCGCTGAAGACGGCGCCGCCGAATCCGGCACGGGATCCGAAGATCCACGATCCCGTTCGCGCGAACGGCAGCAGTAGCGCGATCTGCACGGGGGTCGAGATCTGACTCACTAACTGAAGCGCCGGCAGGTTCAGCCGCAGCGCGACGGCGGCCAGGCCGCACAGAATGGTGGGACAGCCGTAGACGGGAAAGGCGCCGAGCACCAATCCGACCGCGACGATCAAGGCGATCTTGTGCGGAGAGAGTCCAACGGTAGCGGCCGCCAGCTTCGAGGCAATCTTTCTCACGTCAGCACTTCCCTAACGACCCAAGGCATGCGGTGTTTCCAGAGGATCGAAAGCGGGGTGGCGACGCCATCCGCGGCGCGGTAGAAGATGCGGTCGGTCCAACGCTCGCGGCCGGGATACTCGGGGTAGCGCCGAAGTACGTCCCAGACGGATTCCAATATGCGGACCGGCAGGGACCTCCGGTAGTGCGGCATGAACAGCACCACGCTGTACCCGGAACGGACCTCGCCGGCAAATTCGGCGAACGACGTGGCGTTGGTCAGGTTGAGGCACGCCGCCGGCTCGCAGGCGTGCCGGTCGCCGCCGGAAATGACTGGCCGCGACCATTGCCGCGCCAGATCCACCACGGCCCGGTTCTCGCTCCAGCGCCGCGTCCCATTCAGCTCGAAGGCGTGAAACAGGTGGTTGCACTCCCGCAGAACCCGGTCGAGCGCGCGCATGTGATCGTTCTGCTCCACGCCTTCTTCCAGCCAGAACGGGTGGTTCAGAACGATCAGGACACCCGGAATCCGGCCCAACTCGCCCAGAATCTCCGGCAGCCAGCTTTCGACCGGCGCCGACGTATAAGCGGCCATTACGGACATCCACAAGCGCGCTGCGTCCGGCGGCAGGTTGTGAATCCCGAGGTGCAGGATGGATCGCTTGTGCGGCACGGTCCATTCGACCGAAACCGGCTCGTCTTCGAGCTCGAGGCCGGCGTCGATGTTGTCGTGGTCGGTCAGCGAGACGAGCGGGCGCAAGCCCAGATTTGCGATCTGCCGCCGCTCGAGGCGCAGGGCGGAAGCGGGCGTCAGCGGCGGGGTCCAGTAGGCCCGCGAGAAATCGACCCCCGGCCGCGGACCGCGCTGGTACCCGCGGACGATCTGTGAAATGCCGGGAACGCTGCGCAGGTAGCGCGGCAGAAAGGACAGGCATTCCTCGGAGTGCATGGTGTGGCCGTGCAGGCAGACCGCCGTGGCGAATCCGCCCACCGCCCCTGGCTGGTCCCAGAACGGTGACACCCTTGAGTGATCCATACCCGCAGCTTAGGGCGGATGTGGTTACAGTACGATCTCAAATGCGTGCTGTTTCTGCAAAACATCTCGTCAAAGAAATGTTTCGCGGGGCGAGTCAGTGCCCAAACCAGCCCGGCCCAACTTTGAGATGGTGGCTGACGGAATCCGGAACCACCAGGAAGAGCAGAAAGCCCACCGTGGCGTGCGCCAGCCCCAGAAAGTAGAGATTCCGGTACCGGCAGTAGATGCGCGTCGAGCAGTAACCCGCGGGAAAGGCCACCAGCATCAGAAACCAGTTGGGCGTGTGAACGCCGCAGAAAAGAGCCGCCGCAACCAGGGACGCCGCCCGGCGGCCCAGCACCGCATCGAGCCGGTTCAGAAAATAGCCGTTGAGGACGTACTGCTGGAACACTCCCCACGGCAGGTAGGCGGCCCATGACGCCATCGCGGTCCCCACGCCGATGGGCCGTATGGTGTGAAGCAGGATGCCCGACGCCAGCATGAGCAGCGTCAGGAATGCCAGCAGCGGCCCGATTTCCCGCCAACACTCGCGCATGTGGCGCGTGCGGAAGCCCAGGCTGGACGCGCTTTCCCGGCGAACCAGGTGCGAGAGCAGCATCAGCCCGAGGATTCCCACCCACGCGCCGCCGTGGCTATAGCGCCAGTGCCAGATGTACGCCAGGATCATGGCGTAAACCAGCACCGGCTCCAGAATGGCGAGCTTCCGAACCGTGGTTCCCTCCCTGCCGGATTGCCCCCCAAGGTGTTCGAACTCGAACGCCCGCGTCTCAAAAAGGGACACCGGCCCCGCCGCCTTCCACGCCCCCATGGTCCCATGGCTAGCGGCGAACTGGAAAGCCGGATCGGCCCTCGGATTGCTCCCTCCGGCGCGTGTACCCGTACCGAGCAAGACTATTCCGACTGGCTTCCCTGGCGCTGGTTGCCTGCCACGCCTTAGCCCAATCGTCCCACATCGCCGTGCTGCCTCCCGAGCCGCGGGCGCTGGGCTTTTTGACGCGGCCCTATCGACAGAGGATCGTCCCCCCGATCAATCTGGCCAATTCCAGCCGCCTGGCTTCCCTGATTCGCGCCGGCAATTTGTATTTGACCTCGCAGGACGCGATTGCGTTGGCGCTTGAAAACAACATCGATATCGAAACCCAACGGTATGGCCCGCTGCTGTTTCGCGAGGACCTTCGCCGCGCGCAGGTGGGCGGCAATCTGCGCGTTCCCAGCACTGCCATCGCCGCCGGCCCGCAGAGTGTGAGCCTGGCCGGTATCAACGTGGGCAACACCAGCCTCTCCTCGGGCACCGGCGTCGGCTCGAGCGGGGGACTCACGCTGTCGTTCGGGTCCGCCATCCCCAATTTGGATCCCCTTGTCTCGATGTCGGCCAGCCTGGGCCACTACACCTCTCCGGAGAGCAACATCATTGTGGACCAAACCAACTACCTGGTGGAGGGAACGCGATCATTCAGCGTCGGTTATAGCCAGCAGTTCCTGCCGGGGACCGGTGTCTCCGCCTCGTACGGCGCCTCGCGGAACAACAGCAACAGTCCCAGCAATCTGCTGAACCCCATCGATTACGGCAGTTTGAGCGTGAGCGTGACGCAGAACCTGCTGCAGGGCTTCGGCTCCTCGGTGAACAGCCGCTACATCCGCATCGCCGGAAACAATGTAAAGGTCTCCGATTTGCAACTGAAGTTTCAGGTGATCACCACGGTTGCCGCCGTCCTGAACCTGTATTGGGACCTGGTGACCTTCAACGAGGACCTGCGCCTCAAACAGCAGGCGCTGGAGGCGGCCCGAAAGCTGTACGAGGACAGCCGGAAGGAGGTCGCTATTGGCGCCAAAGCGGCCATTGAAGCGACCCGCGCCCAGGCCGAGATTCCAGCCCGCGAGCAGGATGTGCTGCTGGCGCAGACCAACATTCTGCAACAGGAAATCGTCCTCGAAAACGCCTTGAGCAAACACGGAATTGAAGACCCCGTGCTGGCGGACATCCACATCGTTCCGCTCGACCATATCGAAGTGCCACCGGTGCTCAACCTCCCTCCCACCGGGGAGTTGGTCAAACAGGCGCTGACCGAACGCGCGGACCTCCAGCAAAACCGGCTCAACATCGCCAGTCAGGCCCTGGTTCTCAAGGGAGATCGAAGTGAGCTGAAACCCCAGTTGACAGCCTTCGCCACGTTTACCAATCACGCGCAGGCCGGAGTTCCCAATCCCCTCAACGTAGGGTATGAATACGGCACGCCCGACCCGTTTTATATCGGCGGTTACGGCACGGCCTTGGGCCAACTTCTCCGCCGCAACTTTCCGGACTACTCCGCCGGTGTGTCCCTGACGTTTGCGCTCCGCAATCGCGCGGCGCAGGCCGACTACGTAACCGACCAGTTGCAGCTTCGGCAATTGCAACTGGGGATCGAAAAGAGCGTCAACCAAGTGGGCGTCGACGTCCGCAACGCCGTGATCGGCCTCCAGCAGGCGCAGGTCCGCTACCAAACCGCCGTCCAGACCAGAGAGCTGGCCGAGGAAACCCTGACGGCGGAGCAGCGAAAATACCAGCTTGGCAGCTCATCCAACGCGCTGGTGATTCAAGCCCAGCGCGACGTGGTGACCGCCGAAAGCGAGGAGGTGCAGTCGATGGCGAACTACACCCACGCCCGTATCGCCTTCGAGCAGGCGCTGGGAATCACGCTGGAGAGAAACAACATCACCATGTCGGAAGCCGCTTCCGGGACGGTCGAGCGCCATTCCGCCTTACCCAAAGCTCGTCAAGGGGGGAAATAGAGACTATGCGTTCGTCATTGCTGGCATGCTTGCTGATCGGCGCGGCGCAGGGGCAGCAACTCTTGCCCATCGCCCCGGTCAAACCCGCCGGCATGCCCTTCATCCGGTCCTATCGGGCGGACACCGTGCCGCCGCTTCGGGTGTCCGATTCATCGCGCCTGCATGGGATGATTCGGGCCGGGAACCTTTATCTGACGGCGCCGGATGCCATCGCCATCGCCATCGAAAACAACCTGGACCTGGAGGTGGAACGGTACAAGATTCTCGCGTTCGGATGGGATTTACAGCGCCTCGAATCGGGTGGGGCGCTGCGGGGCGTCCAAAGCGGGAGCGGCGCCGCCGTCACGCTGGCCTCGGGGCAGGGCGTGGCCGGCAGCCGGAGTGGCGGCGGTGGGGCGGCGGCGCAAGCCGGGGCCGCCAACATCCAGCAAATCGGCCCCGTCACGCCGCAACTCGACCCGATTTTCACTACCTACACAGTCTTGGGGCACCAGACGTATTTTCAAGACCAGCTTGTGCAAGCCGGCACCAACGAACTGGTCTACACTACGCGGTCTTACTACGGCCAGATGTCGCAGGGCCTGTTGAGCGGCGGCACGGTGCGCATGACGTATTCGGGGGCGTACCTGAATGAATCCGCGCCCACCGACGTTCTGAATCCGACTTCCTCGGCGAGCCTGGGGGTGGTGGTCGGGCACAATCTGCTGAAGGGTTTTGGAGAACGCGTCAATGGCCGCTTTATCCGGGCGGCGAGACGGCGCGCGGCCAGCTCGGATCGCGGATTCCAGATGCGCCTGATGGCGGTGGTGGCCAACGTCCTCGACCGGTACTGGGATCTTTCGGTGGCGTCCGACGATGTGAAATATAAGCGGCGAAACCGCGACATCGCCCGGGAGTTCGATGAGGCCACGCGGAAGGAAATCGCCGTGGGAGCGATCCCGGCGGTCGACCAGATCCGAGCCAAATCGGCCCTGGCGCTTCAGGAACAGGCGCTGGCGGTGGCCCTGAACGCCGCCGAGCAGCGGGAAAACGCTCTCAAGGACGCCCTGAGCTGGCACGGGCAGGCCGACCCCGCGTTGGCCGCCGCGCACATTATCGCGGTCGATCCGCTAGCGGTTCCCGAGGCCGACGATTTGCCCCCGTTGCGCGAGCTTCTGGCGACCGCCATGAACCGGAGGCCCGATGTGGCCGACGCCAAAATGAGGGCGGAACTGGCGGAAATGCAGGCGTCCAGCATTTCCAACGGCCTGCTTCCCAGCTTGCAGGTCTACGCCGCCAGCACCAACGCCGGGCAGACGGGCCAACCCGTTCCAGGCGCCAACCCGGCCCCGTATTTTGTGGGCGGCGCCGGCGCGGCCCTGGGACAGGTGTTCCGCCGCAACTTTCCCAATGAGCGCGTGGGCGTGCGCTTCTCGGCCCCTCTGGAGAATACCCAAGCCCAGGCGGATCATGCCATGGACCAGTTGACACACCGGCAAACCCAATTGAATGCGCAGAAAATTTTCAATCAGCTTGCGGTGGAGGTTTCCAGCCAGGTGATGGCTCTTCAGCAGGCGCGCGCCCAATATCAGGCGGCCGCCGAACACAGAACTATCGTGGAGAAACTGCTCCAGGGAGAAGAGAGGAGATTTCAGATGGGGGCCTCGACCATCGCCACTGTGGTCGGAGCGAGGCGCGATTTGGCGACGGCTCAATCCAGCGAACTGGCGGCGGCCGCCTCCTACATCCACAACCGAATCGCCCTCGACCAAGGCCTCGGGCTGACCCTGGAGGCGAACCACGTTTCCCTCGAGGATGCCGTCTCCCTGGCGCCTTAAAAGAAGAAATGCTTGGTCCAGTCCACCATGGCGTGCAGGGCCGCGGAAGACAGCACCGTCGATGCTTTCTGGAAGACCTTGCCGTATGCCACGCCCGCAATGGTCGCCAGGATCATGTAGCGCCAGTTCGGCAACGGCTGCGGTCCGTTGTCCAGGTGCGCGCAGCCGAAGATCAGACTGGCCGCCAGCAGCGTGCGCCAACTCGCGCCGAAGCGCAGCATGATGAGGTTTTGAATAAGCGAGCGGAACAGGATCTCCTCCGGCAGCGCCGTCCCCACCAGGATCAGGCCAAAAGCTCCGGCCATCCTGCCGCCGGTCGCCGCACCTCCCGGCCAATGCGGCATGGGAATGAACCCGATGGCGATCCCAACCACCATCAACACCGGCGCCGTGATAGCGAAAGCCGCCAGAGGCAGCCCGAAATCAGACCTCCGCCGCGGCAAGTTGTACTTCATCCCTGGAAACGATCGGAATCCGGTAAACAGCACCAGGCCCAGGAGAATGGCGATGGCATACGCCACGCTGTGCAGGAATCCCTGCGCCGGACGCGGAACCAGGCTGGCGCCAGCGGCGAATTCGAGCGGCAGCCAGAGCAGCAGAATGGCCACGAAGTCGAGCGCGGCCGGCCGCTCAATGAAGCCCGCCCCTCCCGCCCACGCGCAAACCACCGGCGCGGCCGTATACGCCAAGACGAGAAGCGCCAGCGAAACGCTGAACGCACCCGCCAGCGCGGCCGCGCCGCTGAAGATGGCGATGAGCAGAAACGGAACGGCCCAGATGGCCGCTGGGCGGGTATGCAGCGCGTCGCGCACACGATTCCGCACCGTGGGCAGGAAGAACGTCAGGACCGCTGCCAGCAGCAGCGCCAGAACCAGAGTTTGCATGTAGCGCCGGCGGTCTTGCCGCCGGTCTCTTTTCAAGTCCGAACTGCACCGGCGACAAGATCGCCGGCGCTACTTAACTACGATTCCCCGCTCGTCCAGCAGTTCGCCCGTCTGGGTCAGCAGGTTCAGCAGATTCATTCGAACGCCGACCTGATTGGTGACCACCGCCGATTCCGCCTGCACCAGCACGGTCTGCGCGTTGATCACGTTTTGGTTGGTTTCGGTGCCGAGCTGAAACTTGGTGTTCTCGGCGTCCAGGTTCTTCTGCGCGAAATCCATGGCGGTTTTGGCCAGCTTCAACTGTTCTTTGGCGCCCTCCAGCTTGGATACGGCAGTCAGGATGTTCAGCCGGATGGCCTGCCCCTGGTTGCGCACGGTGAGCATGTCGGTTTTCTTCTGGACGATGGCGGTGGCCATGGCCGCCGAGGCGGCGCGATTCTTGATGGGAAGGTTGAGGGTAAGGCTGGCATAGTAGGCCGGATACCCGAATCCGAACATCTGGTCCAGCGCATCGGCGATGCCGCCCGGAATCACCGTCGATACAGCGCCGGCGCCGGTGATGGTCGAAAAGCCGGGGTTGTACATGCCGCCGGTGCCGTTGGATTGGTAATACATGGAAAAAGAGAGGTTGGGAAGAAGTCCGTTCTTGGCGGAGTGTATCCCGAGGTCGTCCACATCCAGCTTCTGCAAGGCCTGTCTCATGGCCGGATGGTTCAGCAGCGCCTTGGCCACCGCCTGCTCCGCATCCACGGCGATGGAATCGGCCGGCCCCAGGTCCACCGCCTCGGTAAGCGAGATGGGGAGTTTGCGGACCTCCGGGTCGAGGTCGGCGCCCATCTGGTGACGCAGCACATCCTCGGCCTGATCCAGAGAGAATTTCGCCTGCGATACACTTAGCTCGGCGGTCGCCAGCGACTGCTCCGGGTTATAGATATCGAGTGGCGAGAGCGCCCCAAGCTCCAGTTCTTTCTGCATGTATTTCAGAAACTCGGAGGCATTGTTCTGGCCGCTTTCCGCCACCCTCACGTTTTCGCGCGCCGAAATCACGTTCCAATAGGCGGTTTCGGCGATGTTCACGAAGTTCAAGAGCTGCACCCGCATGGCGTAATCCGATATGCGGTAATTGCTCTGGGCCGTCATCAGCGGAATCCGGTTCACGTACGAGCCGAAATTCTGGATCAACGGCTGGGTGACGCTGAGCCGCAAGTTGGCCGTCAGTGCCGGGTTGTAGTTGTTGTAAGAGTTGGTCTGGGAGGTCTTCGCCCCGGAAAAGCTCGCCGTATAGCTCAGCCCCTCCGGCACCGTCTGGGTGTACTGGAGGTTATAAGGCTGGTTGAGCGATTTCGTCAGGGACGCGGCATTCTGAGCGGTGGTCGCATTGGTAGGCACGGTGGTGGACCGCGTGGTGGCAAAGCTCGCCAGGGCCTTTGGATCCCACACGCCGAACGCCGCCAGAATGTTGTTCTTGGGAATCTCCAGACTGATCAATTGGAGCTGGATGTCCGTGTTGTTGGCCATCGCCAGCTCCAGGTAGTGCTTCAGGGAAAGCTCCAGCTTGCCGTCGGCCACAAAATCCTTCAGCCGTACCGGGGCTCTCAATTCGACCTTGGTCTGGGTCCTCTGAAACGTCTCGCGAAAGTAAGCCGACTTGGGGAACGACGACGTCTGCGCCAACGCGCCCGCCGCCAGGAGAATGCCTGTAAATAGAGTTCGGAACAGCATAGTTCTACTCGTAGCGAATAGCCTCGATAGGATCCAATTTGGCGGCCTGAACGGCCGGATAAATGCCAAACAACAGCCCGATGAATACCGACACGCCGAAGGCAATGGCAATCGAAGAACCGGTCACTACCGTGGACCAGCCCGCGGCGGACGCAATGATCTGCGACAACGTGAACCCGAACGCGATGCCGATCAGACCGCCGGCAATCGAGATCAGGACCGCCTCGGTCAGGAACTGGCGCACGATGTCGCTCTGGCGGGCGCCGATGGCGCGGCGGATGCCGATTTCGCGCGTCCGCTCCAGAACCGTCGCCAGCATGATGTTCATAATGCCGATGCCGCCCACCAGCAGCGAAATGCCGGCGATGCAGATCATCACAATGCTGAAGATGAACTGCGTGCGCCGCCGCTCCTCGAGCAGCCCCTCGGGCACCACCAAGGTGAAATCGCCCGCATCCTTATGGGTCGCTTCGAGAATGGCGCGCACTACGTTGGACGTTTCGATGGAATCGACTCCCGGCTTCACCTTCATATAAATGCCGTCGATTTCGTCCTTTAGATAGCTGGTGTTGTCCTCGAACCGGCGCATCACGGTGTTGAGCGGCGCAATCACCATGTTGTTGCGGTTGACCGACTGCACGCCTTCCACATCCGCGTCGCTGCCGGCCTGAGGCGTCAGCACCCCGATCACTTGCAGCCACGTGTCGTTGACCTTCACGTACTTGCCGATGGCATTGTCGTAACCGAGCAGGTTCACTTTGGCGCTCTCGCCCAGCACACACACCGGCGCCGACGCCTGGTTCTCTTCTTCCGTAAAGAACCGGCCGGCCACCAGCTTCAGGCTGTTGATCTCCACGAAATTCGGCAGCACGCCGATGAGCTGGGGCGGTTCCTGGGCTGTCTTGGGCAGCAGCTTTTGCGGCTTGAAGCGTTTGCGCGGCGTGATGGCCACCAGGCCCTGCACGTTTTCCGAGATGGCCCGGTAATCGCGGAAACTGAGCCCCGGCGAAATGGCGCGGACGGTCTGCAACTCGTTGCGGTCCACCGCTTCATGCGCCTCCACGATGATGTTGTTGACGCCGAGCTGATCGATGAAGCTCATCATCTCCTTCTGCGCGCCGGCGGTGATGGAGAGCATGGCCACCACCGCGCCCACGCCAAAGATCATGCCGAGCATGGTCAGCAGGCTGCGCAGTTTGTGCGCAAAGAGGCTGGCCATCCCCATCTTCAATTCGGGAAGAACGTGCGAAAAAAGCGTCATGGTTATTTCCCTCCTCCCATGCCGCCCATAGGGCTGCCCTGCGATTTCTTTTCGCCCGTTTCCTTCTTGCCCGACTTTTGGGCCGTGGGATCGGAAAGCGCCACGATATCGCCGGCCTTCACGCCGGAGGCCAGCACCATCATGGATTCACTCTGCTTGACGAGCTGCACTTCACGGGGCTCGAATTTCTTGTTCTTCAACTGCACGAACACCGTCGGTTTTCCGTTCTTTTGAAAAACCGCCTGCGCCGGGACGTGCAAGGCATCCGGAATCTTCTCGACCTGGATTTCCACGTCGGCCAGCAGCCCGGGCCGCAGCAGCACCTGCACCTGCGAGTCCTGCTCCGGAGGAAGCGGCAGTTTGGCGTTGTTGCGCTCCTCTTCCGTGTATTGCGACACGGTGTACCGTTGGACCAACTCTTGCAGCGTGTTGTCGCCCACGCGGCCAACGGCTCCCGGGCCCTGGGCTGCGCCGCCGGCGCCCCGGCCTGCGCCGGTGGCCGCGGCTTCACCCTGCCGCCCGCCGCCGCCGCGGCCTTCACCGCCGCGCCCCGGGGCTCCTTGGCCGCTAGCCATCGACTGGGTGAACTGATCGATCAGCTTCTGGCGCTCGGCCGGTGTGCTGTTCTGAGATTGTTTGATCAAATCCTGCATCTTCTGGCGGTCTGCCGCGGACATGCCTCCCCCGCGTCCGCCGCGTCCGCCACGTCCCCGCCCGCCGCTTTGATCCTGGTTGTCCTCCGCGCCTGGCATTCCGCCCGGCATTCCACCCGGCATTCCGCCCTGGTCGCCCGGCCCGGCGCCGAACATCGAGCCGGGGTTGGTGCTCCCCAGGTTCTTCTTGGCGTTCTCCACCGCTGTCGCCATGATGCCATCGATTTCGGCGGGCTTCATCCCCAGTCCCGCGAGCAGTTGCCGCATGTCCACCGCAAACACCACGTCGAACTTCTTGGAAGGATCGCCGGAGAACACGTCCGAGGTCGCGGTGCCGCTCATGCTCTTGATCTTGCCGTGAAACTGCTTGTCCGGAACGGCGTCGAGCTGCAACAGCGCGTCCTGGCCTTCCTTCAGGTTGGCGCGGTCGAGCTCGCCGATCTTGGCCCATACCTCGACCTCGGAAAGGTCCAGCAGGTCCACCACCGGCATGCCCGGCTGGAGCGTGTCGCCTTCCCGAATGTCGGGCATCTGCTGGCCGAAGTTGAAATTCCCGGCGCGGTTCTGCCGGATGGCCACCAACCCGGTCATCGGCGCCAGGGACTTGGTCATCGCGATGTGACCCAATTCCTGCGTCACCGTCAGCAGGCTGCGGTTGCGCTGCTCCTGGTAGACCGCGAGCTGCGAAGCGAACTGGTCCTGCCGCGACTTGGCGTCGATTTCCAATTGTGTCAGCGCCCGCTTGGCTTCATCGAGCGCCAGGATGTTCTTCTTGGCGTCAATGGCGTCCAGGATCGGGTTCTCCTGCACGTTCAGCTCCGCCGTCCGAATGGCGTAACGCGCCGAGAGCAGGGCCAACGCGTCCTGGCTCGCCTGGATGTCCTGGGTGGCTTTGACCTGTTTGATCTGCTCGTCCACCAGTTGCACCCCCAGCCGCGCCTCTTCGAGGGCCGCTTGGCGCTCGGAATCGTCGTACTCGATGACGAGGTCCTTATCGTGGGCCAGCGATCCCACCGGAGCCAGCCGCGTGATCTGAACCGTGCCGTTCAGGTTGGGCGCCAGCATGGCCACCGACCGCACGGCGTGCAGTTCTCCGCGCGAGAAAGCGCGGATGACCACCTCGCTGCGCTGCACTTTGGCCGTGGCGATCTGTTCCTGCCGTTCCGGCAGTTGCTGGAAAAACCGGTAGCCGCCATATCCCAGGCCCACCAGGATCGCCAGCCCTAATAACCGAAAGATTACCTTCTTAAACATGTAGAACCATTCCCGCCGTGGAAACGCTCCGCCAACCAGAGCGCTCACACGCGCGTTTACAGCTTCTTCTTAGCCCTCTTGGCCGCGTCCGCCGGGCTTTCGAGCGTCACTGTTTCGCCTTCCTTCAGGCCGCCCGTCACGATGATGTCTTCATCGTTGCGCCGGCCCACCTGGATGGGCCGGACCACAAACTGCTTGCCGATCTCGACGTAGGCCGCGGGCTTGCCGTTCTGGTCGAAGCTGGAGCGAATCGGAATGAGCAGTTGATTCGGCTGGCGCTCGATAATGATCTCGGCGGTGCTGCTCATGCCCGGCCGCAAACGTTCGTCCAGGTTTTTCAGCGTGGCGCGCGCCGGGAAAGTCTTCTCCGGCGTGGAGCCGCCCCTGTAGATCAGGGCGGCGATGGGGCTGATCCAGGTGATTTCCGCCGTGAATTCCTTGTCCGGAATGGCGTCCACGCGCACCCGTACGGTCTGGCCGAGCTGAAGCTTGCCGCGATCCACCTCTTCCAGACTGAGATCCACGTACATCTCGGAGATCTCCGGGATCTCGGCGATGGCCGCTCCGGTCCACACATTGTCGCCTTCCTTGAACGGCGGCGGCGTCTGGCCGAAGGTGCCTTGCGAACGGAAATTCTGAAGCACGTTCACCACGCCGTCGGCTGGCGCGCGAAGCTGCATCATGGGCAGGTAGCTGGCGGCCAGGTTCAGATCGGAGACGGCCTTGTCCTTGCGCTGGCCGACCCGGGCCAGGTCCGATTGATTCCCCACCTGGTGCGCATTCATAGTGGACTTGACCTGCTGCAGCGATCCTTCCATGACCCCCACCTGAATGCGGTTCTTGGCGCCATCCACCACCGAGAGCACCTCGGCCTTGCTGGCGTCCAGCCGGGCGCTTTCCACTCCGTACTCGGCCTGCATCTTGCTCATGGCGTCGGCTTCGTCGTTCATCACCTGGGTGGCCTTCAGTTGCTCGATGTCGCCGTCGGCGGAGCGCACGGCAGTGGTCCGGGCAATGACATTCAACTCCTGCTGGACGGCGTCGAATTCCACGACGACGTCGCCTTTCTTGACCGGCCTTCCGTTGTCCGCCAGGTGGACAATGCGCAGGCCCGGCACTTGCGGAGCCGTGAGGATGGAGGAATGGGCGCTCTTGACGGCGCCGCGCGTGCGCACGCTGATGATGAAATCCGCGCGTCTCACGCGCGCCACCGCGACTTCCACTTCGGTGGTTCCCGTGTAGCGATAGGCCGCATACAGGCCGCCACCGCCCAGGGTCAGCCCGATGATCCAGGTGATGATCTTCACCCTCGTCGGATGCGACCGCCCCAGACGCTGCTTGGGTCTCAGATCTTTGGATGCCATAGTCTTTGCTTTCGACGGGTATCGCTTCTGGAGGCTACATGGGCCGTTGGGTTGCGATCACGTCCCCTTTCTGCACACCGGACTGGATCGCCACGGTGGTGAAGTTCTCCAGGCCCAGTTCCACCGGTTTTCGGATCCAGCCCTCGGGGCCTTGCAGGAAAACGAACGGACTGCCATTCTCCTCAAAAACCGCTTCGCGCGGCGCCAGCAGCGTGTCTCTCTCGGAATTCAGCACGATCTCCGCGCTTCCCGTGAGATCCGGGATGACGCGTGGGTCGGTCCGCTCGATTTTGAGCCGGATGGGGATCTCTCCCACGTAGCTGGCGCGGAAGGTACTGGTCTTGGAGAGTGCGCCGATGCCGATGAGCGTGCCCGGCATCTGGATATCGGGGTAGGCATCCAGCCGGATATTGCATTTCATCCCCAGCCGGAGCTTCTCGGCATCCACCTGGTTCACCGTGGCGTCCAGCACCATGGAAGTCGGGTCCACAATCTGCATGAAGGGCTGGCCGGCGAAAACCTGGTCGCCTTCCCGGATCTGTCCGAACTCGCCATTGCGCACAATGCTCTGCATCACCACGATGCCGTCCATGGGGCTCTTGATGGTCATTCGCTGGACGTTCATTTCGGCCCGTTTGAGCTCGATGGCGGATTGATCCAGGTTCAGTTGCTGAACCCGGATCTGCGCAGCCTGCTGCTCGATCACCAGGGACGCCTCGTACAGGAGTTGCTTATAAGTGGCCTCGGTTTGCTCGGCCGCCAGCTTGTACTCCTCCGCCTGGATGGCGGAGCGGATGGGCGCCGTCTGCATGTCCAGCACCGCTTTGTCCCAATTGGCCTTGGCGGTCAGCACGGTCTGATCGTGCGCCTCTCGGATCGATGCCAGGTTGGCGATCATCTTGCGGACGGAGTTCTGCGTCTGGATCACGGAGTCTTTATAGTCGTCCAGCCGCTGCTGCTGCATCTGCGGATCGAACTGGCCCACCACGTCTCCGGTTTTCACATGCAGGCCAGCATCGGCGAGCTTCATCAGCACCAGGCTGAAATCGTTCATGGGACCGCCCCCGCCCACACCACCGCTGCCGCTCCCGGCGCTACCGAGGCTGAAGTTGCTGTCGGTGCCGCCGCGGTTCATTCCGGACCGGCTGCCCATGATGCGCGGCGCCAGCAGGGCCGCGAAGTTCTGCGCGGCCACCGTGCCACTCACGCGCACGGTAGCGTTAAGATCGCCGAGCGAGACCGCTACCACCGGCACGACCGCCGCCGGTGGCCCCCCTTTTCCCAAAGCCTTCTGACCGGATTGGGTGTTTAGATAGAGTGCCATACCTCCGCCTAGGATGGCTACCACCAGGAGAATCCCCCAGATGGCAACCCGCCGCTTCGCCGGTTGTTTGGGCGGCACAACTGCCGGACCGGGAACAGGCAGGGTTGGGATGGTCTGTGGCTCGCTGCCAGAGCCGGGCGCGGGGGCGCTGCTTGAGAAAGATTGCATTTTTTTCCTTCCAGCCCAGTGGGCCCCGTTACAACTGTTGGTGTTGCTTCAACGGTGAAGACGATTCAGGGGCACCAAAGGTTATCGGTTTCGGGGCAAAAGTTCACTTTTTTTAAGACAGCGGGCACCGATTTTCGGCAGGGCCAACTTGTCGATTGTCGAAAAACGCTACATGGGGCGGTGGGGCCGTGTGGAAACGCGGCGACTGGCAAAAGTCCAGCCGGCAGAAAGGCCCAGGATTCCGTTATTCTGTAGAGAGACACGATGTCGTTGGCAGAACAGCACGATTATGAAGAACACGCCGCAAAGTAAGCTCAAGGCGAAACGAGGCAACGGACTTCGGCCTGAGTACCGTTTCGATTACACAAAAGCCAAGCCGAACCGGTTTGCCGGGCGTGCCCGGCCGGGATCGGTGACGGTCCTGCTGGACCCGGACGTGGCGCGGGTGTTCCAGAGCGCGAAATCTGTAAACGCTGTTCTGCGCGCGTTGGTGGCCACGATGCCGAGTCGCCGCACGCCGACGGAGCGGGCGCTCTGACCAAGCACGAGCGGTGCGAATATACGGCTGGGATACCGGCGCTACCAAGAGCGGCTAGAATAGGACATCGAAATCGGCCGTGAACCGGCGTCCGCGGTGGCCGAAGAAGTAGCCGAACGCGGGGTCGGCAACGTTTGAGTGCAAGGCTTCCGGATTGAAGTGGTTGGTCAGGTTGAAGCTGCTCACCGACAATCGAACCGCGTATTTCGGATTGACCTGGATGTCTTTCGAAATGCGGGAATCCAGCGAGAGGAAGTGCGGGAACCTGTTCTGGTTGGGAACTCCGACGTAGTTCTGGGCCGCGTCCGTCACGAAGTACGGGAATCCATTGCGGTACTCCACCACCGGAGCGATGCGGAATTTCCACGGCAGTTGCACCATACCCCAAGCCAGAAGGCGATTGGGCAGATCGGCCGGCAGGTTGCCGAATTGGTTGCCGCGGATGATGGGAACGGGGAAAGTGCCCAAATAGTTGCTGAAGTCGTTCAAATCGCCTCGGGCGCGGCTGTGGATATAAGAAAAGAACAACTGGCGCCCCTCGCCCTTGAGCCGCATGCGCGCGGTGACCTCGAGTTGGCGATAGCGGGACTGCCCCACGCCTGAGAGCAGATAGGCGCCGGTGTTGGTATCGGGGTCCGGAGCCACGGGATTCAGGATGACCAGGCCTTGGGAATCGTTTTGCAGATACCCCACGCGGAGCTTCAGGAATGGCGTCAGGGGTTGCTCGACTTGCAGGCTCCAGATGGCGCTTTCGGGCGAGAAATTACCGTCCTGGGGGCTCTGAAAAACGAATGGATGCTTGACCTCAACCTGGCCCAGGGTATTCAGATAGAGAAATGGCCCGGCCGAAACCTGGCCGTCGGCGCCGTACATGGTGATGTCCTGGTCGGGGTATTTATTGAAGCAGTAGACGTTCAGGGGGACGCGGTCGAAAAACAATCCGTATCCCGCCTGCACCAGGGTGCCTAGACGGGCAAACGGGCTCCAGGCGAGGCCCGCCCGCGGCGCCACGCGGACCGCTCCCGAAACCCGCTGCGATTCGATGCGCTCGCCCAAATCCAGGGCCAGCCGCGACGAAACCACCCAATGGTCCTGTACGTAAAGAGAGTATTCGACATCCGAGATCTGAAACGAGTGGCTCCTGGGGAAGTCAATGCGTTCGATCCACTGTTGCGTCGATCCTAGGATGTCTATCGGGTTCGCGTCCAAGTGGCCGGTCTCCGAGCTACCCGCGAAATAGGAGCCAATCTTGAGGTTGTGCGCTCCCCATCCGGCGAGGGAACGAAAGGAGTAGCTCGACGCACCGCTGTATCGCGACGCATCCCGGGTCTTATTGGCGAAGTAGCTCCCGCGATTGCCCATGGGAGTGATGGTCAGGTCCTGGTCGCCTTCCGCCCAGACCCCGACGTCGAAACGCATGGCGGAGAAGGTGCTCTCGAGCAGTCCTCCGAATAGGGTGAGCCGGTCGGCTACGGTCCCGGTATAGCTGTGCGTGCTGGCGTCGGGGGTGGTCGGTAGCGGGTTGAAGTAGTCCATGTTCACGTGGCCCAGGCGCTGCGGGGCCACGTGAACGGTGGCGGTGACCAGGTGCTTGTCGGAGACGATCCAGTCGAACTGCGTGAAGGAGTTGATTCCTTGCTCCAGTTTCTGGTTGTCGGGAAAGGGCAGAGTATAGACTTCGATCTTGCGGGTCTCGTATTCGAAGCCTTCCGACAGGTACAGCCTGTGCGGGATGATAGGCCCTTCGAAATTGAGCCGCGGCGTGGCGTCCTTGACACCTCGCATGTGGTAGCTGCGAATTCGGAAGTCCGGGAAAGGGTCGTTCAATTCCCATTTCCACTTGTCGCCGCCGCGGCGCGTTTCCACCGACACCAGGCCCGCCGTGAACCTGCCATACTCCGAGAGAAACGGCGTCTGGTAGACGTTCATGGTCTCGACGCTGTCGATCGGTATGGTCAACCCGAACTGACCCGTGGCGGGGTCCGTGACGTCGGCTGAGTTCACGATCATGGCGCTGCGTTGCTCTCCGCTGGCGGAAATCATGAGCCCGCCGCCCGGCTCGCGGACCACGCCCGGGAGCATGGGCAGGGCATCCGCCACGGTTGCCGGACGGTTGGGAAGTTCCTTGGCGGCTTGCCCCGCCAACCGGGTGGGGGCCGACGCGCCCACTTCCACGGCAGCGGCCGTGTCCTTCACGTCGATACTCTCGCGTTGAGTGAGGGGAACGAGGGTCAGCCCGATGGAGAGGGAGCCGGCCGGCGCCAGGTCGAGGCCGGCCTTTTGGACCGGCTCGAAACCCTCTTTCGTAGCCACGATGGCGTAGCGGGCGGGCGTGAGTTGCGTGAACCGGGCGCGACCGTTCTCATCGGTCTCGGCCAAGGCCACTAGCTTGTCGCCTAGCTTGAGCTGAATTCGAGCGCCGGGAACGGCCTGGCTGGTTTGATCGAGGACGGTGACGTCAATGGCAGGCGCCGCCGGGGACTGGCCGGTGAGCACGGCCTGACCGCACAACAGCATCGCAATGCAAAGCGCGCGCAACCCTATCACCCTGCCTCGATCCTTTATCCGGTTTAACACGAAGCGCGGGCGGCAAGGTAGCGTCCGGCCCATGCTATCGTTGAACAAGGGTGTCGTCGCCGCTAAATATCCATCTGGAGCAGTATGAGGGGCCGCTGGACCTGCTGCTGGACCTGATCCGCAAGCAGCAGATCGACATCAAGGACATCCCCATCGCCACCATCACGGCGCAGTACCTGGAATACATGGAACAGGCGCGCGAAATGGATATCGATCTCAGCGCGGAATTCGTCTACATGGCGGCCACCCTGATCCACATCAAGTCCAAAATGCTGTTGCCGCGCGATCCGGCCCTGGGACCGGACGGCGAGACCGCGGAAGATCCCCGGCAGGAGCTGGTGGACCGGCTTCTGGAACACGAGCGTTTCAAAAATGCCGCTGAAATGCTCCAGCAGAAGCGCATGATCGAGGAGAACGTCTGGTCGAATCCGCAGATGAAAGCCTTCGTTTCCGAGGACGACGACCCGGGCCTCGCCATCACGCTCTTCGACCTGGTCAAGGCCTTCGGCGAGATGTTGGAACGCGCCCGCAACCGCCCCGCCTACGAAGTGGAAGCGGCCGACGTGACGGTCGCGGAAATGATGCACTATCTGAGGGACCGCTTCGTGGAGGCGGGGGAAGGCCAGCCGGTCTTCATCCTGCGGATCTTCGAGCAGCAGCCCAGCCGCCGCGCCATGATCGCGCTGTTCCTGGCGGTGCTGGAGATGGTGCGGATGCAAGCCGTGGTAGTGACTCAGAAGAACCTGTTTGGCGAAATCGCACTGAAGCGGCACTTGAACTTCGACGCCGTGTTCGCTTCCGATGAGCCCATCGCGGCCATCGAGAAAGACTACATCTAATAAGGCATGGAAGAACTGGAAACACGCCCGGCGCTCGACATGGATGAATTGCTGGCTCCGGAGGGCGCGCCACCGCCCGTTCCCGTGGAAGACGCGCAACTGAAGGCCGTGCTTGAGGCCATTGTTTACGTCGCGGAGGAACCGCTCACCGCGGCGCAGATGGCCGCCGCGCTCGAGCAGCCCATCGAGCGCATTCAGGCGCTGCTGGGCCAGCTTGTGGCGGAATTCGACCAGCCGGAGCACGGCGTCAGCATCCGGGAAGTGGCCGGCGGCTTCAAAATGACCACCAAGGCGGAGCACCACGAGGCCGTCCGCAGCTTCGTCAAGAGCCTCAAACCGCCGCTCAAGCTTTCGCTGCCGGCGCTCGAAACCCTGGCCGTGATCGCCTACAAACAGCCCGTCACCGCGCCCGAGGTCATGGGCATCCGGGGCGTCCAGGGGGCCAGCGTTCTGAAGACGCTGCTCGACCGCAAGCTGATCGCGGCGGCCGGGCGCAAGAACGTCATCGGCAAGCCGATCCTATACGAGACCACCAGGGAGTTTCTGATTCAGTTCGGGCTGAAGGACCTGAGCGAGCTGCCATCGCTCAAGGAATTCGAAGAGATCCGGCGCATGGCATTCGCCGACGGGGAGCAGGTGGAACCGCTGCCCAGCCAGGAAAAGTAATGCCGGAAGAGCGCATCCAGAAGATCCTCTCGCAGGCAGGCGTGGCCTCGCGGCGCCAGGCGGAACAGATGATGCTGGCCGGCCGCGTCGCGGTAAACGGCGCGGTGGTTACCGAACTCGGATCCAAAGCCGACCTCGATCGCGACCACATCAAAGTGGACGGCCGGTTGATTCACGCGCCCCGGCGGCTGATCTACATCGTCCTCAACAAACCCGACAACACGGTGACCACGGTGAGCGACCCGCAGCACCGCGCCACCGTCATGGAATTGCTGCGCGGGGTGAAGGAGCGGGTGTACCCGGTGGGGCGCCTGGACTATCACAGCGAAGGCCTGTTGCTCATGACCAACGATGGCGAGCTGGCCAACGCCATCATGTCGGCCGCCACGCACTTGCCCAAGACCTACGTGGTGAAAGTGAACGGCTCACT
>Ga0326728_10010836_pt1 | contig 21133 bp, 15 predicted proteins | sample MB3enrmetagenome_FD_207602 | JGI IMG/M metagenome (GOLD analysis project Ga0326728, IMG submission 207602) | Lab enriched peat soil microbial communities from McLean, Ithaca, NY, United States - MB31MN | ecosystem: Environmental > Terrestrial > Soil > Wetlands > Peat | place: USA: New York... | reverse complement strand
ATCGGCCCGCACACCCTCCGGCACAGCTATGCCACGCATCTCCTGGAAGCCGGCGCCGATCTGCGTACTATCCAGTTGTTGTTGGGCCATCAGGAATTGAAAGACACGATCATCTATCTGCACCTGTCGCAGCGTCACCTGCACGCCGCCATCAACCCGCTGGATCAAATCAAGCTTCGCGCTTATGGCGAAAAACCGCCGACGGAGGATCAAGATAAGTGACGCGGCCACCCTGGGAGGTGACCGATGTCGTCCGCAGAGCCGGAAGCAAGTTCCTCGAACGCTATCGCCAATCGCTGACTTGGGCGCAGCTCAAAGTGCTCGCGGCCATCGTGCGCTGCCGTACGGCGGCACTCGGCGGGCACCGCGACCAATGCCGGCGCTGCGGCTATCAGGCCATCTCGTATAATTCGTGCCGGAACCGGCATTGCCCGAAGTGTCAGACCCAAGCGCGGGAAAAGTGGCTGCACCAGCGGCAACAGGAACTCCTGCCGGTGGGCTACTATCACCTGGTCTTCAGCATCCCGCACACGCTCGTGCCGCTGGTCTGGCAGAATAAGAAGGTCTTGTTCACCCTATTATTCGAGGCCGCGGCGGCCACCTTGCTGGAAGTGGCGGCCGATCCCAAACATCTCGGCGCGGAGATCGGATTTCTCAGCCTCCTACACACTTGGGGACAGACCTTGCAGCCGCATCCGCACGTCCACTGCGTGGTGCCGGGAGGAGGACTCTCGCCCGATCACCAACGCTGGATCGCCTCCCGCACCAACTTCTTCTTACCGGTGAAAGTCCTCAGCCGGGTTTTTCGTGGGAAGTTCATCGACGGATTGCGACGCGCGGCTTCTAACCATCGGTTAGCCTTCCATGGAGAATGTCTTCCCTTGGCCAACCCGCAAGCCTTCGCGGCGTTCTTGCGCACCCTGTTTCATGAGGATTGGGTGGTCTATGCCAAGCCCCCGTTCGGCGGGCCTGAGCATCTCCTGCAATATCTGGCTCGCTACACCCATCGCGTCGCGATTTCCAACCACCGCATTGTTGACGTCACCAACTCCCACGTGACTTTCCAATGGAAGGACTACGCGCATCACAGCCGGCAACGCACTATGACCCTTACGGGCGAGGAGTTCCTGCGCCGCTTCCTACAGCACGTCTTGCCCAAGGGCTTCCCGCGCATTCGCTACGTCGGTTGGCTGGCCAACCGCCGCCGCAAAAACTTGCTTCCGCTCTGCCGCGTTCTCCTCACGCCGAGGCCGCCCGCGACGCCGGTTGCTCCTGCTGCCGAGCCCGCTGTCTGGCTGTGCCCCTCTTGCCACGGACCTATGCACGTGGTCGAACGGCTAACTGCCTTACAGATTCTCGATGCCGAAATCAGGAAGGTAAACATCCATGACAGCTCTTAACGACCTGCTCCCACCCGGTCTCCCCACCCGCGCTTCTGCACGCCGGGCGGAAGTGTCTTCGGCCCCCGAAAAGCTTCACCCTCCCAACCCCAAAACCTGCTCAGCCACACCCTCATCTTTCCGCATGGACCTCCTTCACGAACCCTACTTCCCGACCTTTGCTGCTGCGCATCCACGCCTTGCACATTCCCTGCGATTCAAAACCCATAGGCCCTAAGTTGGCGGACGCCGCGCCAGCGGCTCACTTCAAACGTCTCTATCGAAAATGCCCCGAACTCACGCCTCCGCCCTCATCACCATTCACCCGTCGGGGCATTTCCGATAGAGACCTAACGTTTTTCAGCCAAGTGGTTGGCGAGCCACTTTCTGGTAGGGCCACATTAATGCCTTCGGGTCAGAACTGCTTCGCGCTTGGTTTCTTCGCGAGCATCTTGACGGTCCGTCCCATTCGGTGTCCATGCGACACCTGCCAGTCCGATTCCTCTTCGACTTCCTCGTAGCGCATTATGACGAGACTTCGAAAGATCTCCTTCAGTTCACCCTCTTCAGGTATTCCGAGGAGGGGGGCGGTGCCACTCCGGTCTACGCCCTTCTTTAGGACTCCGTGCTGGAACGCGAGTAGGCCTCCAGGCCGCATCGATCCAACGAGACGATTTATATACACGGCATCGCGAATGGGGAAGTACACATACGTCATCACGATGAGATCCCATTTTCTGTCTCCGAAATCGAATTCCTGATAGCCCGAGCGGACTGCGGTGAGCTTGACCCCGGCTTTGTCAGCCTTCCTCCGCGCGTTCATGACGGCTACGTCCGAGACATCGAAACCTGTGACATTCCAGCCACGGCTGGCAAGGAAAATCGAGTTGCGTCCTTCGCCCATGCAAACGTCCAGTGCAGCTCCGGGCGTGAGATCTTTTGCGACTTCCACCACAAACGGCGTCGGCCAATCAGGGCCAACTGCGCCTTCCGGTCCGTACATGCTATTGAACCAGAGGCGCATCGCTTCCGGCCGCCTGAACGCGCGTTCAGAGATAATCCTCATGCGTCGGTCTACTTCTGCCTTCGCAAGTCCCTGCTCGATTAATGCTTTTCGGTAACTATCGAGTCCGACCGCATCACCGACCACCCGTCCCTTCAGCCATGAAAGGTACTGAGACCAGACCGCCTCGTCATCGCTAGCACGAGCGCCAGCAAGCGGCCAGACAGCGGCAGTTGAGAGAAAATCCCGGCGCGTGAGCCCATGGGAACAACCGCGAAACTTCTCGACCCACATGGTGGTGTTCTCCAGTTCCTGATTCTATCCGAAGTTCAAGCCGACCATAACAATTTGCGGTTTCAGCGGGTGGGCATCGCAAACTGGTGAGCACCGCCCATGCCGGGTTGACACTACTTCTCTACGGTGGACCGAGTTAGATTCTAGCCGTTCCCGCCGAAACACCGAGTTGCCGGATATATCCCATTCCACCTGGACGAATCGTCGCCTTACCGCCTATCTGGCTTTTGGTGTCATCTCCGAGGACCGTGCCTGGATGACGTGTGACCCAGAACTTAAGGCTTCCCCGCACTCAACTCTGCGCTCATTCTATTTCCAGATCCTCTTCCAACCGCTGCTTGACTTGATCCACCAGTTCATTCACATCCACGGGGCGTAACAGGATCATTTCGAACCCATGGCCGCGCAACCCCTTCTCGACGATGTAAGTACGGCTGGCGATGATCCAGATGGGAATCTTGCGGGACCAGGCGGAGAGGGCTTCCACGTCGGCGGAAGGGTCGTCGCTGGCGGAAATATCCGCGATGAACAAATCCGGAAGTTTTGTGCCCGGCCCCAGCGTAGCCAAAGCATCGGGAATGGTTTCGTAGGCTTCTACCTCAAAACCCTCCTCCAGCAGTTGCGCGCGCAGCAGAGCGCGTGCTTGCCAATCTTTTCCGGCGATGAGAATTTGACTCACCTTGAGCCTCCTGAGCAAGTCCCGCGCCCTCGAAGGATTCGATTATCCCACAGGCAAGAGAAATGGTGATACCGGCCGACATTAGTTACGCGGTTTGATTAGGGGGGGTCCATGACCACCGGTTGTCGTCGGCTGACAGAGGCTGCGACAGAGAAGGCAACAGCGGGCATTTGGTCGCTCCGGGTGAGTAGTTTGTACCTTTTGGTTAAGTATCTCTTCGATTAATGGAACGCAAATTGCAAGGCTTTCAGAAGAAGGAGTGTCTCTGGGTGAAATGACACAACTAGCCTTCCGTTCGAGCGTCGGGGTTTCTGGAGCGAGGCCGGTGCGCCGGTGAGCAGAACAAAAAAGATTTTAAAAAAAATACGAACGAAGCCGGAATGTGTATGAAAACAAAGAAAATGGGTGGCAGAATGTCTGCTTTTTCTGCACAATTATTATGCAAATTGCAGGTTTTTCGCGTTATTTTGGCGAAACTGAGGCGTAACTGTGATGTTCTGGTATCGAATTGGCTGAAATTCACTCCGAAACGGAACGGCATAGAGTATTCTGCTTTTTGAAGAGATTCGTAATCCTCCGCGCCTCTCAGCGGCCGGTAGGAGGTTACTTCGATGCGCATTCTCCTGACAGGTTCCAGCGGATTGATTGGTCAGGCGCTGCTTTCCTTCTTGGCGGCCGACGGCCATACGGTGGTCCGCCTCACCAGGTCGCCCGCCACTGGCAGGCATATTTTGTGGAATCCCGATGCGGGCACTATCGATCCAGAAGACCTGGAGGATTTCGACGCCGCCGTGCATCTGGCCGGAGAAACGATTGTCGGCCGATGGACGGCCGAGAAAAAGGCTCGCATCCTCGACAGTCGCGTCAAAGGCACGCGGTTGCTCTCCGAATCCCTAGGGCATTTGCGGAAACGCCCCACAGTGCTCGTGTCTGCTTCGGCGATCGGTTACTACGGGGACCGTGGCGACGAAGTGCTGGACGAGAAAAGCTCCCCGGGCTCGCTGTTTCTTTCAGAGGTAGCGACGGCCTGGGAAGCCGCGACGGAACCCGCGGCGCGCAACGGCATTCGCGTGGTGAACCTGCGCGTCGGCTTTGTCCTTAGCAAAGCGGGTGGCGGCCTGGCCACTATGCTTTTGCCCTTCAAATTGGGTGTCGGCGGGCGTGTGGGAAGCGGGCGCCAGTACCTGAGTTGGATCGCCATCGATGATGTTGTGGGAGCCGTTTGGCACGCTGTTCTTTCTGATGCCGTGCGCGGTCCGGTCAATGCCGTCGCGCCACATCCCGTCACCAATCGGGGATTTACCAAAACCCTTGGCCGGGTCTTGTGGCGTCCCACGATTTTCCCCCTGCCTGCTTTTGCGGCCCGCCTCGTGTTCGGTGAAATGGCCGACAACCTGCTTCTGGCTAGCACGCGGGTGGAGCCGGCGCGGCTGCTGGCTACGGACTACGAATTTCGATTCCCTCAACTGGAAGACGCCCTGCGCCACGTGCTCGGAAAAGATCGACGGGGTGCCGAGATGTAGCGCAAGACGGCGGAGCCTCACCTCTGCTATGAAAATGGCTAGGAGTCAGGATTTTATGCGTTAGATAAGCGTTCCAGGAGAAAGCGTGGCGAGATTCCCATGTCCTTCGTCGGCAAGGCCAGAATGTCATTCAAAATAAAGGCTGTTAGGCGTGACTCGAGGGAGTTTTCTTACCTCGCCGGATTTTTCATCATACTGAATTTAAAGAGGTTGTCAGGTTGCGGCGGCGAGGGGCATGCATTCATAAATCGCTACGTTCGAAGCCCGAATGTTACTGAAAACAAAGAAACTTGAAACCGCAGAAGCTCAATGACCCAGAACGTTTATGAAAATGAAGCACTTATCAACATATGCCAGAACGTTACTGAAATTAAATGAGATAGCAGTTGAAAAGCAGCGACGAATGCTAGGAGCAGTGAAGATCCAAGAGTGATAAGAAGTAGACAAAGTCCGAAAGGGGAAGAGCTGGCAAGGCGAGATCCTGCGCTGCTGACCAAGATGGCAGAGAGGCGGGCATTGCCGGAAGGCGTAAGAACGGCAGAACCGACCGGCAAACATCCGGCTTCCCCACATCGTCTATCGATTGTCTCCGGCAAAAAGATGAATCCATTTCCTAACATGGAAAATCATCAATCGCCAATCTCAAATCACCAATGACCCGATGGCCAGATGGACCGATTCCCCGATTTCCTCATCCCTCAGGATGACTGCGCAGCCGGCGGGCGGGTTTCGCCATGCCTTCGGAACACCCGCCGTGTATACTGAATGGGCGCAGGGATTTTTGAATGGGAGCGCAGTTTCTAACGCATCATGAAAGTCAACGTCCTGTTTTTCGGTATCACTCATGATCTGACGGGTTGCGCGCAGGAACAAGTGGAGCTCGCCGAGGGAGAAACCCTGGAGGGGCTGCGGCGCCGTTATGAAACTCGCTTCCCGCGCCTGCTGTCGGTGGGGAGCTCACTCCTCCTCGCAGTCAATCAGGAAATCGGCAAGGGTTCCACCCCCTTGCACGACGGTGACGAGGTGGCGTTCATGCCTCCGGTGAGCGGCGGCGCGGGCAGCGACTTTTTTCGCATCACGCGCGGTCCCATTTCGGCCTCCGACTTCGCGAATCAGCTCCGTGCTCCGCAAGACGGAGCGGTGGTGGTTTTCGAAGGGGTGGTGCGAAATCACTCGCGCGGCCGCGCCACGCTTTACCTGGAATATGAGGGTTATGAGCCCATGGCGATTCGCAAAATGCAAGAGCTGGGGGGCGAGGCAAAGCAGAAGTTCGCGATTGATGCCATCGGCATGATTCACCGCCTGGGTCGCCTGGAGATCGGCGAGACCAGCGTGGCCATCATCGTTACTGCTGAACATCGGCGTGCCGCTTTTCAAGCCTGTCAGTACGCCATCGACCGGCTCAAACAGATTGTGCCGATCTGGAAGAAAGAATACTTCGCCGACGGCGCCGTGTGGGCGGAAGGGGAAGGCCAATCGCACATCGTAACCAAGGGAGGCCCTTAAAGGTGTTCAAAGCGGTAGGACAAGTCAAAACGCAAAGCGCAAAAGGCAAAAGTGAAAAGCCGAAATTCGAAAGTCGAAAATCGAAACTCGCATGTGCTGTGCCGATTTTCGAGTTTCGAGTTTCGTTCTTTGCTTTTTTACTTTTGCCTTTTGCGCTTTGCGTTTTGACTTTTGACTTGTTCTTCACTTAAGGTGGTGGAAAATCATGGAGGATTATCTCAGCGCGGCGATAGAAATCTCGCGGGAAGCGGGTGCCCTCCTCGCCGAAATGTCTATGCAGCCTCTGGAAATCAGCTACAAGCGCCGGTCGGATCTGGTTACGGTGGCGGATCGCCGTTCCGAAGCGCTGATCGTCGGGCGTTTACGTGAGCGCTTTCCCGATCACGCCATCGTGGCCGAAGAAGGGGGCAACCATCGTTCTTCCTCCGACTATTGTTGGTATGTTGATCCCCTGGATGGAACGACGAATTACGCCCACGGCTTCCCCGTGTACTGTGTCACCCTTGGTCTCGCTTATCGTGGCGAGGTGATTGCCGGTGTGGTTTACGATCCCACCCGCGACGATACCTACACGGCTGAACGCGGCGCCGGCGCGTATCTTAACAACCAACGCTTGCAAGTTTCCCCCACGCAGGAATTGAGCGAGAGTCTGGTCGCAACGGGTTTCCCCCCTTTCGCCACAAATCACGACCTGAACATTCAGTTCTATTTCCGCTTCACGGAGCTTTCCCACGGCATCCGGCGCGCAGGCTCAGCGGCGCTCGACCTCTGTTGCGTTGCGGCGGGCCGCTTCGAAGGCTTCTGGGAGCTGAAGCTCAATCCCTGGGACAAAGTCGCGGGCACGCTGCTGGTTACCGAGGCGGGTGGACGAGTAACCGATGTACGGGGAGGGGCGTTCGACTTGCTTGGCGACGATGTGTTTGTCTCCAATGGTTTGGTTCACGATCAGATGTTGGAGGTTTTCGCTGCCATCCTGGCTCAGTGGGCCAGGTAAGGGACGCGGGGGGGTGGAATCGCGGCATCGAGAGGGGAAGCACGGTGAAGAAACTGCCTCGGTGGATCGCGCGGCTGGTCGTCACTTCCGGTATTCTCGTCATTCTTCTCATATCCGTGTCAGAGGGCCTGAAACAGAAGACAAAGCCCGCGAAATCGGGATTCCCGAGTTGGATCACAGCGGGTGCCGATCAGCAACGACAAGCCGCTTTTAACGTCACACCGGCGCAACCGTTGATGGATGAACGGCTGGCCATTACCGTTTCCGGACTGCCTCCACGCCGCTCTATTACGATCCGGGCCAGGTCCCAAGCGCACGACCGACGGTATTGGGAAAGCGCCGCCGTCTTCACATCAGATTCGAATGGTTTCATCAACCTCGCCGCGCAGGCCCCCCTTTCCGGTACGTATTCAGGCGCGGATGGGATGGGCCTTTTCTGGTCGATGCAGCCAGACATGGAATCGAAAGAGGGAGACTCTTCGTTCTTCGCCGTCAGTGGTTGGTTTGAGCCCATCTTTACCGAAATCGAGGCAATTTGCGACAACCACGTGTGCGGATCGGTTCGTGTGGAACGCCACTACGCTGCCCCGGGGACGAAAGGCGCGTCCGTCCATACCGACGGTATCATGGGTGTCCTTTATAAACCCGATGACGGCAGGCGTCACGCCGGCGTCATCGTTCTCGGCGGTTCTGAAGGCGGCTTCGGTGGACCGGAGGCCGCGATGCTGGCCGCTCGTGGTTTCACCGCTGTTTCCCTGGCGTATTTTGGTACGAACGGGCTGCCGCCGACCCTGCAAAAAATCCCCATCGAGTACTTCGGGAAGGCCATCCACTGGATGCGGTCCGTTCCCGATGTGGATCCCGAGGCAATCGCGCTTTATGGTATCTCTCGGGGAGCCGAGGCGGCACTGATAGCAGCATCGATTTTTCCAGAAATCAAGGCAGTTGTGGTGAGGTCGCCAAGTCATGTGCGCTGGGAGGGCGCTACCGCAAACCAACTACCAGGGGGTCCTGCATGGACGTATGAAGGCACGCCTTTACCCTATGTCCCAATTCACATCGGGGCCGCATTCGCGTTCGGGTACGTGTGGGGTATGGTCACGCGGACTCCCGTCGCATTCGCTCCGATGTTCCGCGACAGCCTCGCCCACTTTGATCCGCCTTCCGTAGAGATCCAAGTTGAGCGCATCCACGCCCCCTTGTTTCTGCTGAGTGGGACCGATGACCAGATCTGGCCTTCTTCGTCGATGTCCAGCCTCATTGTGGAGAGGTTGAAGCTGAACCGGCATCCCTATTCCGATGAACAAGTCACCTACGACGGAGTTGGCCATTGGCTACCCATCGCCTATGAGCCGATAGCGGGCTCGCGGCAAAACATGAAGCTCAGGATAGGTGGCACGCCGGAGGGCACATCGAAAGCCCAAGTTGACGCTTGGCCGAAGACCGTCCGTTTTCTCTCCACACTTCCAGTCCGGCAAGCGGGCGGTAACTAGGCGACGACCTTTGCGGAAGTTCATGAACAGCGGCCACCCGCTCACCTTAACAAGGTGACAACATGCCTTATCGTAAATGTAGAAACTCCAGTGTCCCGACAAATCGGAACAGACACCGCCCCGCCCTTTCGGCCTGTGACGAGCAATGCGGGGTTAGTGCTTACTGGGAAGCTTCGGTTTGGAGGCTTCTTCCTTTTGCTTGATCGCCTTGATCGCCATGCTCCGGATGACCTCCGGAACATTGCGGTTGAGGGAAAGACCCTTCAGGTCTCGGTCGTTCATCCGGTTTACCAGAGGCATGGTGACGTCGATGGGGGCGCGGGGATTATTGATGAGGGCTCTCATCACCACGTAAGACTTCATATACTTGCGGTTCGCGGCGATCAGGCGCAGCACTTCCTCGGAAACATTCTTGGCGGCGGCGTAACCCTCAGCTTCCGTTTCAGAAATCTTGGGCGACTGCAACACCGCGCGCGATATGATCTTATTCGAGTCGCGAACCAGGATTGAGCGTGTTTCCAGGTTGCCGGTCAGCGCCGCCTTGATTTTTTGCACGACGGACATGTTATTGATCTTCTGGATCAAAGTTTCACGGTCTTTCTGGGTGAGTTCATCATCATGCTTGGTGGCTTCGGGCGGAGCCTCGACTTGCGCGCCCGCCACATCGTCCACCTTCTCACCAGCCGCCAACTTGGCCAGAATTTCAACCGCTGCTTCTTCGCCGACGGGTTCAGGGACGGGCTCGGGCTCAGGTTTGCTGGGGGATTCTTTCGCGGCCTCCTGCACGGGAGCTGGAGGGAGGGGTTCCGGCGGAGGCTGGCTGGGCACTACTTCCGCTGCCTCCACTACTACAGGTTGGGGGGCAGGCTCCCGTTCCAGCAGATGGCGGGATTCAGCCGGAAGACTGGGGTTCCAAAGCAGTATTTCCCTCAGTTCTTCTCGCTCTGCGAGGAGGTGCTCCGCCGCGAAGCGTAGCACCTCGGGCGCCGTCTGCGGGCTGGCTATAACCCGGCGGACCTCGGCGCGGTCCCATCCCCGCAACGTTTCGAGCGCCTTCTCGCGTAGGTCCGCTTCCGAGGCGGCCGCGAGCAACGTGAGGACCTCGATTTTATCTTCCACTGGCAAAGGCAGAGTTCCCTCTGCACCCTTGCGACGGATCACCTCGGGCGTTTTGCCGGCGCGGATTAAATCCACCAAGCGTTGGAGAATGTCAGGAACCTCACGGTGCGGAGTTTTTCAGATCCTCACGCGTGAGATGAAGGGACTTCACCTCGCCGCGCCGGCCCAAAGGTTTCAGCGTCTCGCCGTTCAACGTGAGAATAACCGATTGCGCGTTTCCCGTCGTTACGTCGAAAGACTTGTGCGCCTTCACGGTTTCCACTTCGTGGGGATTCAGCACGCGCTGGAGCACGGTCTTCCCGTCTGCATCCACGGCGACCCAGGCGCGCTCCGTCGCCGACACTTGCAGCACCAAGTCAGTATCGGCAGGGGGGGGCGTTGCGGGCGGATTTCCCGTTTGCGGGCTGGATTGAGTCGCGGAGCTTGCTTCTGCCGGCGGTCCCCCCGGGGGATTGGTGGTGGCGCCCGCGGCTGTGGGCGTGGTGGGGGCCGCTCCTGGTGTCACCTCGCCCGCAGCGGGATTCACGCCGGGGACCGTCGTCGCCTCCCCGGAACTGGTGGGAGCAGGTACGGTCGGAGGGGAAGCCGGCTTGGGCGTCGCAACCGGAGCGGGCGGGGGCGGCGCCGGAGTTTCTGCGGCTCGCGGCGAATAGCGGAAAAGCACATAGCCCCCCGCCAACATAACCACCGCGACCAGTGTGGCGATCAGAGGAGTGCGGGCCGTCGGCCGCCCGGAGTTGGATTTGCCCGCGGCCATTCGATGCAAGTCAAAATCCGCCTGGGGATGGGCGGCAAGCTGGTATTCAGCCACCACGCGCTCTTCGTCCAAACCCAGATAGCGCGCGTAACTGCGGATGAAACTGCGCGAGAAAATCCCCCCGGGAAGTTTGGAGAAATCTTCGCGTTCAATGGCTTCGAGAAAACGCAGGCTGATTTTCGTGGCAGACGAAATTTCTTCCAGGCTCACGCCTCGCATTTCTCGTTCGCGCCGAAGATTCTCACCGAAGGCGGGCATAGGGAGGGCCTTGTTCGCACCTTATAAACTAAGCCAGTTTAATCATATTTTCCCGCACATAACAGTGTCAAATGCTTTAAAAGGACACCCTCGTGGTCTCCCCCCCGGGGGAGGCTCCCTGACAAAAGGGTTGAAAAGCCTGGCTCAATGGTTTAAAAGGTCTATACGCACATATTTCCGGTGTTAGTTTGGAAACATAATGGGCCCAGAAGAAGAAATTGGTGAACTGAAGCGTCAGGTCGAACGCCTCTCACTCTTTCACGAAGTGGGGAAGGCACTTTTCTCTACGCTCGACTTGCAGAAAATTCTTCAGACCATCATGGAAAAGATCAGCGATCTGCTCCAGCCGGACACCTGGTCGCTGTTGATGCTGGATGAGAATACGCAGGAGCTGTACTTCGAGATTGCCATCGGTGCCGGCGCGGAAAAGCTCCGGGATGTTCGCTTGAAGCTCGGTGAAGGGGTAGCGGGGTGGGTGGCTCAGACCGGCGAGCCCGTTCTGGTTGAAAACACCGCCAACGATCCACGCTTCACCCCGAAGGTGGATGAGTTGACGCACACGGAGACGCGCTCGATCGTCTGCGTACCCATCAAAGCGCATGATCACGTGCTGGGGGTCATCGAACTTGTCAACGCCCTCGGCAAACCCAGCTTCGGCGCAGAAGATATACCCATCCTCAAGAGCCTGGCGGACTATGCCGCCATCGCGCTGGAAAACGCCCGTTACGTGCAGCGCATCCACGAGCTCACCATTACCGATGACTGCACCGCGCTTTACAACGCCCGGCATCTCAACTTCGTCCTCGACACGGAGATCTATCGCTCCAATCGTTACGGCTACGAATTTTGCGTCATTTTCATTGACCTCGATCATTTCAAACAGGTCAATGATGTCTACGGGCACCTGGTGGGCTCCAAACTTCTCTGGATGATCGGCGACGGCATTAAGGCTCATCTGCGCATGATCGACTATGCTTTCCGTTATGGCGGCGACGAGTTCGTGGTCCTGCTTCCCCAGACCTCCAAAGAAAATGCCCTGATGGTTGTGCGCCGCATCCGCGACCTGCTGATCAATCGCGTCTTTTTCACGGAAGAGAAAATGAATATCAAAGTCACCGCCAGCTTTGGGGTCGCCTCCTTCCCTGTGGATGGCCGCACCCGCAAGGAACTCTTGCGCCAAGCGGATGAAGCGATGTACCTCGTCAAGAACACCACCCGCAATAACATTGCGCTCGCGGGCCAGGGTATCGCTGGCTGAGCGGGTTGCGCAGCCCTTTCTTCCCCCCGGATAATCCCCAAGACCAGCTTGACAGCTCTTGACAATGGAAAAGACATGGGCCAGAAAGAGGTCGGCGGGATGAAAGTCCCGGTAGTCGTACTCGAGCCCACGTACGGAGAGTTGAAGAAAGTGTCGAATTGCAAAAGCACGGCAAAAGGCCTGAGACAAACTGAGGCCTTCAAAGCGAGTGAGCCCGCTTTTTTCGAACGCGAAGTGGAATTTTCGCAGGCCTCTTGGCATTCCCGAGCCCCGAATCCCGAGCCCCGAACGTCGGGGAAACTGGTTGTCGGGCCGCTAACCGTTCTGATATAAGCTTCTTACATTTTATACGGAGGAATAACCCGTGAAAATTTCCCGGCGCGAGGCCATGGGATTGATGGCTCTGGGCGCCACGGCGATATCCGCAGAAGGACAATCGTCCTCGCAACAGAGACCCGGCTATCCCTTTGACGAAAACCAACCCATAGCGCTGAATTGGCTAAGTGGCCCGCCGCCCCTGGACGTTGGCGTGAGTTGGGGCGTTCCCTTCCCACGCGGAACCGTAACCAAGAGTGAGACGTTCAGGCTAACAACGGCGGATGGGAAAGAGCTGCCTTTGCAAAGCTGGCCACTGGCATATTGGCCGGACGGCTCACTAAAATTCTGCGGTTTCGCCACGACTGCCCCCGCTGGTGCGAGCGGCCCTCTGAGCCTGGCGCGGGGCAAAAGTTCGGCTGGCGGACCAACCATGCAGGTTCACGAAACCGATGCCGCGATTGAGATCGACACCGGCCGCCTGCGCTGCCGCATTGCCAAACGTGGACTAGCTTTCCTCGATTCCATGGAAATGGAAGGCCGACAGGTAGCCGGCCAGGCACGGCTGGTTTGTTCGCTTGAGGACCGGTCCGGTCTGGCCACAGGCACTCTGCGTTTTCGGGAGTTTACGGGTGACGTCCGGAACGCCACAGTCGAGCAGTCGGGCCCGGTGCGCGCGACAGTCAAGCTGGAGGGCGTACACAAAGCGGCGGAGGGCAATCGGGAGTGGCTGCCGTTTACCGTGCGGCTTTATTTCTACGCCGGCCTCGAACAGGTTCGGCTGATTCACTCCATCGTCTTCGACGGCGACCAGGAGCAGGACTTCATCCGCGGCCTGGGTTTGGTTTTTGAAGTGCCGTTGCGCGAGCAGGTACAAAACCGGCACGTGCGCTTTTCAGGAGAAGGCGCAGGCGTCTGGTCCGAGCCGCTCCAGCCGGCTCCGGGCCGACGCGGACCTCCCTCGCCCGGCGGTGAGGGCCAAAGTGTTTATCAAGACCAACTGGCGGGCAAACGCATTCCCAATAAAGAGGAGTTCAGTGCGGCCGAGCAGAGGCTGCTTGCCGACTGGGCCATCTGGGATTCCTATAAACTGGTGCAATTTACTCCCCATGGCTTCAGCCTTCAGAAACGGACCAACCCGCAAAGCTGCTGGCTGGACGTGCTGGCGGGACGGCGCGCCTCGGGTCTGGCCTTCATCGGCGACGTTTCCGGAGGCCTCAGCGTGGGGGTGAAGAATTTTTGGCAATCGTATCCGGCTGCTCTGGAAGTCCGCAATGGGACGGCGCCGGTGGCGAGTCTGCACGTGTGGCTCTGGTCGCCGGACGCGCCGGCGATGGATCTGCGCCATTACGACACGCGGGCTCACGGTCTCGCTGCCAGCTACGAAGACGTGCAGCCGGGCTTCAGCACGGCGCACGGAGTGGCCCGCACCAGCGAAATGATGCTGTTCCCCTCCACGGCGGTTCCCGAGCGCGAGCACACCGCCACGCAAGTGACGCTTGCTAATAACCCGCCACTGCTAGTGGCCACACCGGAGCACATCCATGCGGCACGCGTGTTTGGTATCTGGAGCCTGCCCGACCGTTCCATGCCCGCCAAGGCCGAGCTCGAAGATAAACTCGATGCGGCGTTCGCGCTGTACGCGAAGGAAGTGGACCAGCGGGATTGGTACGGCTTTTGGAATTACGGCGACATCATGCACACGTACGATGGCCCGCGCCACGAATGGCGATACGACACGGGCGGTTTCGCTTGGGACAATACCGAGCTCGGAAGCATCATGTGGTTTTGGTACACCTTCCTGCGCACCGGCCGGCCGCAGGCGTTCCGCATGGCCGAGGCCATGACGCGCCACACAAGCGAGGTGGACGTTTACCATTTGGGGCGCTTTAATATGCTCGGCTCGCGCCACAACGTTCGGCATTGGGGCGACGGCGCCAAGGAACTGCGCATCAGCCAGGCCGCCTACCATCGTTTTTACTACTACCTCACCACCGACGAGCGCATCGGCGACCGCATGCGCGCCGTGGTGGACGCCGATTATCAGTTAATCGAGATTGACCCCATGCGCGAGGCCTCGCCCCGCACCGGTCCCATCTCTTACCCGGCGCGCATCCGCGGCGGTCCGGACTGGCTGGCCTGCGTCGCCAACTGGATGACCGAGTGGGAACGGACAGGCAACACGAAATATCGCGACAAAATCATCGCCGGCATGGACTCCATCGCGGCCATGCCTTACGGGTTCCTGACCGGACCCAATAATCTCTACGGCTATGATCCGAAAACCGGCAAGATGTATCCCCTGGTAAAGGACGGCTTCGGTGGATACAACCTAACCACCATCATGGGCGGCGCGGAGGTAATCTTCGAGTTGAACGAACTGCTCGACCATGCGGCCTGGCGCAAGGTCTGGCTGCAATACTGCCGGCTCACCAATGCGCCCAAAGAGGTGGTGGCACGCGACATGGGGACCGGCACGGAAGGCGGCGATGCGCAATACGCACGCTTCGGCCGCTTGGCGGCCTACGCCTATCGCCAAACCAGTAACCTGGCGTTTGCCAACAAAGCCTGGAAAGGTATGCGGTTTCGCCCTTATGAAACCGTGCATCTGGAAGGTCCGGCCGTCTTGGAACCTATCGACGAAGTCCCCGGGGTTTCCACCAATGGCACGGCGCAGGGAAGCCTGGAAGCCATCGAAGTGCTCGAAATGTGCAACGATCAGATGCCGCGAGGCTGAAAGGGCGGCGTCAATTGGAATCGGATCCCGCTGCTCGGCTTCCACGAAAAAAGGGGCCGGCTCCCGGAACATGAATCCAAGAGCCGGCCCAAGCGTTCTACCCAGTAAGGGCTAAACAGGTCAGTCTTATCAGAACGTGATCCTGCCGCTGAACTGTAACTTGCGCGGCAAATTGGCCATAGCTGAGATAAGACCAAAGCTGGCGGAATCTATATTCAACGTGCCCGGAGGGGAGAAATGGACCGCGTTATTGACGTTGAACGCGTCCGCCTGTAATGCCAGTGTCACTTGCTCGCGGATCTTGAATTCCCGACGCAGACTTAAATCCACATCCGCATTGTGGGGAGCAAACAGGTGGTCCGGAGCCGAGCGCGCCACGTCGCCCCACGTGTAAGCCGCCGGGTCTGTGAAGGCTGCCTTGTTGAGGTAAGGTGTGGTGCTGAGACTCGCGCCCCCGCTCCCGATCGCGCCATTTTCCCACACGCTTCCCGTATAGCTGGTGTTGTAGTTCGGGTAGCAAGTGGCGTTGATGACGCCCGAAGTGCTCGTGCAGTTGCCGCTGGTGATGGTCATGGGCGCTCCGCTGGAGAACGTGAAGATTCCGGCCACCTGCCAGTGGCTGATGATCGAACTGACCACCTTGTTCCCGCTATTCCAGTTGTTCCCGGCGCCGAAGGGCAATCGATAGAGCCAAGTCGCGGTGGCAACGTGCGGGTGATCGATCGTGCCCGGCGCATATTCGAGATAATTTGCGTTCGGATCGCGCGGGCTGCTTACCAAATCGTCCAGCTCCTTGCTGTAAGTGTAATTCACCATATACGAGAGGCCACGGGAGAGCCGCTGGTTGGCGGAGATTTGCAGCGCGTTATAATTAGAATTCCCCACGTCCAGCCAGGGATCAGAAACGCCGCTGTATTGCGGAAACGGCTTCAGCGCCTGGGCGACGGTTCCGGTGAAGTATTGGAAGGGAACCCGGAAATTCGGGAACATGGCCTGAACCGTCGAGAGCACGGTAGTGTTCACCACGCCGGCGGTGGAAACCAACGTTTGCCCCAGCGTCGCCTCCAGCGGGAGGTATTGCACGGGAATCTGGTTGGTGAATTCTCCGGCGACGCCCGCCCCCGGCAGCCAGTGGCCGGCGCTGGCACTATAAGCAACACTCAATTGCAGGTTGGGGGTAAGCGAACGCTGGACATTGATACTCCAGTCTTCGTAATAGGGCGGCTTGCCGCCGAACTGGGGGTCGCCATAAGGCATGGTGGTGCCGGTCGTCGGGCCGATGAACCCCGGGGCAGCCCCCGGCGCGCTGGCCTGGACAAAGTCGTCACCGTAACTGGGATTGATAAAGGGCGGGCTCAACGGATTGCCCGGGTACCCGCTGTTCCAGTTGTATGCGGGCTGCCCGGCGGCGGAGCTGGAATAGCCACCGCTCTCGTCAAAACCAATCTGGCTCAGCCCCTGGCGTCCATCCGTGCGTCCACCCACTCCTCCGGCGTGCGCGTAAAAGATGCTGTAGCTTGCACGAATGACCGTCTTATCCCCGAGCCGGTAGGCGAGACCGAAGCGAGGCCCGGGATTGACAAAATGGTTTTCTACGGGAGTCTTGCAATTGCAGCTATCGGGACCATAGCCGGCAAATTCCAGAGTTCCCGGAACCCCGGCCACCGGGTTGAGCGCCGTGGGATTAAGAAAGGACAGGTGGTTGTACTTTTCGGTGAACGTGCCCCACATGTTCCAACGCAGGCCCAGGTTCAGGGTCAGGCGCGGAGTGACTTTGAAATCGTCATTAATATAGAAAGCGTACGTCTTGTAACGTCCGCCGGTTTCAGCCACCGAGTTCCACGTCACCGTGCTGCTATCCACCAGCCCCAACAGAAAACTCGCGTAGGCAAGTCCGGTGTTGGCAATGGGGGCTCCGGCGGCCGTGAAATTTTCCGTTTCCGTGTTGCTGAAGGTGAAGCCGGCCTGAGTGCCCGTCAGCGGAGTGTTCTCGTTGTCCTGGAGCGCCTGCCATTGGAAGCCGAGCGTAATGGCGTGCTTCCCTTTGTTCCAGATCACGTTGTCCTGCAAATCATAGGTGGTCTGAGATTCGTTGTAGGCATGGGAGTTGGTTCCGTCCCATTGCACTGGAACATCGTTGCCGCTCCAAGACATATCCGGAAAACCCGTGCTGGCGATTCCGGGCGGTAGACCGGTGAGCCCTGCCTTCCCCGGATAATCGCCGCTCGCCGTGTTGCTCAACAAAGGTATAAACAACCGGCTGAGCGACAGACTGAACTGGTTCACCATGGTTGGACTGATGATATGGTTATCGTGAAACTGAGCCAACGTGGAGTATTCCACCACGCTCCTGCCATCGGTATAGGGGATGGGAAGCGTGGAGTTTGAGGTCAGGGTGCCCGCCGACAGGCTCCCCACGGTGGGGTTCGCGTACTTGCCGCGACTGTAAACGGCATACATCCGGTTTTTGTCCGTAAAGTTGTAGTCCACCTTTTCGGTCGTGCTGTCGTTATTGACATCATTCGGCAAGGTCGCAAGGTAATTGCCCGTAATACCGGAATACGTGGGGGCCGGGAGGTAAGACTGGAAGGACACCGCAGCCTCTGAGAGGGGGGTGGTGATAATATTGCCGGAGAACTGCGTCCGCACGCCCGTCCCGGTTTGGGGCTCGTAAATCGCGTTGGTGGTTCCCGAGACGAACTCGCTGAAATTGCCCTGCCTCTCGAGGACAGTGGGTATATTCTGCAATACCGGAGCAATCGCCGAGACGTAACGGTATCCATCGTAGTTGCCAAAGAAAAAGGCTTTGTCCTTCTTGATCGGGCCGCTGATATTGGCACCAAATTCGTTCTGGTGCTCAGGCGACCGGGTCGGCGAGAAGAAGTTTCTGGCGTCGAAGTCGGTATTGCGGAAGTATTCGTAAACGCCGCCATGCAAATGGTTAGTTCCGGACTTGATCACGTAATTTGCCACGCCTTGCCCTTCGTACATGGCCTTGGCGCCGGCGGTCTCCACCTGAAACTGGTCCACCGCTTCTACTGAAATCCCGAACGCCAGATTACGGGTATCACTCTCCGTCCCGGCGCTGGTCAACGCCTGGCCTTCGATGTACGTCTCGTTCTGGTAGGTCTGACCGCCGTTGAAGGCGCCGGTAGACGGCCCCGCCGCTTGCGTGCTGTAATTGTTGACGCCGATGCCCAAGCCGGCGAACGCTGAAGGATCCCGGGCCGAGGCATTCATGGCCAGCGGAAGGGAATCATAAATCTGATTTTCCACGGAGGAGCCCAGCACCGCATCGTCCGCATTCAGGACGGTTGGCCGTTCATTTACCGTGATTGTTTGGGTGGTCGCCCCGACCTCCAATTTGGGATCCACCGCAACCGTTGCCAGCGCATCCACGACCACGTGCAATTGAGTAAAAGCTTTGAAACCTGTCGCCTTGACCGTAACGGTGTACTCGCCGGGATCGAGAAGGGGGAGCACATAATACCCGGCATCCGTGCTCGTGCGAGTGGTTTCAGTTCCGGTTAAAGTATTGGTGGAGGTCACCGCGGCGCCCGGCACAATCGCTCCGGATGGGTCCGTGACCGTGCCTTGGATGGCGCCGGTACCGGCGGTCTGAGCGAGTGCCGACCCCGCGGTGAGCAACAACGCAAGAAACAACAGAACAACTCGACGCATATTAACAACTCCTTGTCCTAATTGGACTCGTGCGCAGGGATCCCAAGATTGACGCAAGCGGGCAAGAACAACAGTTGGTATAGAACTAAACTTCCTTCGACGAACGATGACCTTACTGTTGCACAGTCTATACCGCACCTGGGCCTGGACAAGATAATAAGGTCTATATCGTTATGTTTCTCTCTACGAAACATTTTGGAAAGGCATTGTCCATGCATGTAATTGATTTCCATCGATAATTTACTTCGAGTTGCATTTTAAGCGTCTAAGCAAAGGCATGATATGTTTCGCACAGCAAAACAAGCCCACAGTTCCAGAGAGCACACCGAAGATATTCGCTTGATGCGGTCGGCAAGGCATACCAGACCTTGCAAGACTTCCGCCACGAAAACGAAGCGCTTTAATAATGGGTCGCTACATCTGAATAGGACTGCTGTTTTCCCGCATCCTGAGCCGGCTTGATTGAGCTTTTTGAGTCTGACCGATACCGCAGATTGAGGCTTGAGGGCTTGAAGCTCTTTTGCTTGATGCTCGCGGCAAGTCGTGCCACAATCCCGCGCATCGTTATCCTCGTGAGGAGTTTCACTATGAATCCCAAAATAATCCATCGATTCTTTCTCGGCTGGGGCGCGCGGGGGCTGTTGGCCGGGGCTCTGATCCTCGCGCCGGTGGCGCGGCTGGCGGCGCAGACGCCTGTCGATCCGGACGTCGCCCGCCGCACGCAGTGGTTCCACGAGGCCAAGTTCGGAATGCTCATCACCTGGGGCCTCTACTCGATTCCCGCCGGCGAGTGGAAGGGCCGCGAGATTCCTGGCATCGGTGAGTGGATCCAAAACCGCGCCCATATTCCGCTCGCGGAGTACGCACTACTGGCCCCGCAATTCAATCCGGTGAAGTTCAATGCTGACGAATGGGTCTTGCTCGCCAAGCAAGCTGGCATGCGTTATGTGGTACCCATGCCGAAGCACCACGATGGTTTCTGCCTATTCGGCACCAAGGTGGATTCGTTCAACATTGTCGATGCCACGCCTTTCCATCGTGACCCCATGAAGGAATTGGCCGAGGCGTGCCACAAGCAAGGGCTGCGCATGGGCTTCTACTACTCGCAGGCGCAGGACTGGCATCATCCCGGCGGCGCGGTCATCGGGGGGCAGTGGGACCCTGCCCAGCAAGGCGATTTCGATGACTACCTCAACAAGGTTTCGCTTCCGCAAGTCCGCGAACTGCTCACCAACTATGGGCCCATCGCGCTCCTCTGGTTTGACACGCCCCTCAACATGACGCCCGCGCGCGCCCAGCGCTTCGTCGACCTGGTGCGCGAGCTTCAGCCCGACTGCCTGATCAACGGACGGTTGGGAATCAAGCAGGGCACCGACTATTCCTCCATGGGAGACAATGCCGTGCCTGAACACATTTTGGAGGGTGCTTGGGAGACTCCCGCAACGATTAACGATACCTGGGGTTTCAAGAAGAATGATCACAACTGGAAACCCGCCGACATCCTTATCTTCCGGCTGGTCGACATCGTGAGCAAAGGCGGCAACTACCTGCTCAACGTCGGCCCCACGGCGGAGGGCGTGATTCCGCCGGAAAGCGTGAAAGTGCTGCAACAGATGGGCGCGTGGCTCCAGGTGAATGGCGAAGCCATTTATGGCACGGGCCCTACACCTTTTGGCGCCGAACTGAAGTCGTCAGCAACTCATGACAGCCACTTCCAATATCAAAAGCCCACGGGCTGGCGTTGCACCACCAAGCCCGGAAAAATCTATATTCACCTTTTTGATTGGCCCCAGGGTTCTTTCCGCCTCGAAGGCGTGAAAGGCAAGGTCACCGGTGCTCGACTGCTGGCGGCCCCCCAGCACAAGCTGAAGTTCAAACAAAAGGGCTCCGCCGTTGTGGTCACGCTACCCTCAGTGGCGCCCGGGGAATTTGCCAACGTCCTGGCACTTGATGTGAAGACGGATAGGCGTTGAGCGAGCGGCGGTGTTCTGGGCGTGGGACAGGGGTGAGAGTCGGAGTAGGGATCATGGTTAACCCGTGACCCCCTCCACGGATCCGGACGAGCGGATTTCCCGCATCCGGCTCTTGCCTTAGGTAACGACGCCCATGCGGCGCAGGGGATAAGGATGATAGAGGC
>Ga0326728_10010835_pt1 | contig 21134 bp, 19 predicted proteins | sample MB3enrmetagenome_FD_207602 | JGI IMG/M metagenome (GOLD analysis project Ga0326728, IMG submission 207602) | Lab enriched peat soil microbial communities from McLean, Ithaca, NY, United States - MB31MN | ecosystem: Environmental > Terrestrial > Soil > Wetlands > Peat | place: USA: New York... | reverse complement strand
CGTGTATGGCGAAGAGGTGGTCTCCACCGAAGACGTCTCGCGCGGAGGCTTTCGCTTCATCAGCCGCAAGGATTACCCCCTGGGCACGGTCATTGATGCGGCCTTGCCGTATTCACCCGGAGCTGCCAACATCTTTATGCCCGCCAAAATCGTGCAGAAAGAGGCGGGGGATAGCGAGGGGATGTTTGCCCACGGGGCCGCCTATATCCCTTCTCCTGTGGCCCCCTCACTGACGGGAATGCGCATCTCTCCCCGCAAATAACCTTCCGGCTCGGGATTCGGGACACGGGATACGGGATTCGGGATTCGTGGGCCAAGGATAAGGGGTCGGGTGTCGGGTGTCAGGGCGGAACTCCAGGCACGGGACGAGAAACTTGGGGTTGGGGATTCGGGATTAGGGAAAACCCAAAGCAAGGGATAAGGGCTTAGTCCGGATTCCGGATTCTGAATTCCGGACGAAACGAGTTCTTGGAGTGCGGCGACTCGTCGCCGCTCTTGCTCGCCGCGACTCGTCGCGGCGCATCACCCACCGCTGGCCAGTCAGCGGTGGAAAAAGCGGGAGCGAGCTCCCGCACTCCGAAACTTGCATCCGCGCGCCCTCACAAGTTTTTCAGGGACTCGGGATTCGAGACAACGGATTTGGGGTAAGGGAATCGGGGCATGCCCGCGTTTCGGGATGTCAAATCTCGGATTCCGAAGTGCGGATTCCGGAGGCGGTCAGGGTGGGCGCGGCCGACTTGGAGCCTAACCCGTGCGTGACACACTCCCCCATATCGGCTATCGGTGATTTCAGGTCAGAGGATGAATCAAATTGCCGATTCCGAAGCCCGCGGTCCCGAGTCGCCAATTGCCAATCTCAAATGGCCCGCCCGCACTCCCCCGCTTCGGATATCGACGGTTTCGGGGGAAACCATGAATCAAATTGCTGGCTGAGAAAATCGAAAATCTCAAATTGGAGATCGAAAATCGAGGCGCGCAAATCGCCGATCGTCAATCACCGATGGATCGATGGCGCAATGAGCCGATGAACCGATGAACTAACCAACTGGCTCACCGCACCGGCGTGGCGGCGAGGCGCTTAGGGCCGGCTTCCAGCACGTGTTCGGGGCACTCGCGCATCATGAGTTTGAAGTTCTCGATGAAGCGCGCGGCCAGCGCGTCGTACTTCTTGTAATACTCCTCGCGGCTCGGCCAGGTGTTGGCGGGGTCGAGGATTTCCGTGGGCACGCCCTCACAGGTCTTGGGCACGTCGAACCCGAAGATGGGGTCTTTGTGATACTCAACTTTCTGGAGCTTCCCGCTCAGCGCGGCGTTCAGCAGGGCGCGGGTGTGCCCGATGCTGATGCGCTTGCCCACTCCGAACGGCCCGCCCGTCCAACCGGTATTCACCAGCCATACCGCGGCACCATGCTTCACGATCTTCTTCTTCAGTAGTTCGGCGTATGCGTAAGGATGATGCACCATGAACGGCCCGCCAAAGCAGGTGCTGAAGGTGATTTGCGGCTCGGTGCCCAGGCCGATTTCCGTGCCGGCAATCTTGCTCGTATAGCCGGAGATGAAGTGGTAGATGGCCTGGTCGGGGGTGAGACGCGAGATGGGCGGCATGACGCCGGAGGCGTCGCAGGTGAGGAAGATGACGTTCTGCGGATGGCCCGCGTGCTTCTCCGGCAGATGGTTGTAAATGTATTCGAGCGGATAAGCGGCGCGCGTGTTCTCCGTAACCTTATCGTCGTTCAAATCGATGTGGCGCGAGACAGGATCGAACGCCACGTTTTCCAGTATCGTCCCGAAGCGGCGGGTGACCGCGTGGATTTGGGGTTCGGCATTCTCCGAAAGCCGGATGACCTTGGCGTAGCAACCATCCTCGAAATTGAAAACCCCATTATCGCTCCAGCCGTGCTCGTCGTCGCCGATCAGGTGTCGGTTGGGGTCGGCGGAAAGCGTGGTCTTGCCGGTGCCGGAAAGGCCGAAGAAGATGGCCACGTCATTGTTGTTGCCGACGTTGGCCGAGCAGTGCATGGACAGCACGCCTTCCAGCGGCAGCAGGAAATTGAGCACGGTGAAGATGGTCTTCTTGATTTCGCCGGCGTAATTCGAGCCGCCGATAATGGCCAAACGCTCGCGGAAATTGAGGATGATGAACGTGTCGGTGCGCGTGCCGTCCACCATGGGTGAAGCCAGGAAGCCGGGCACAGCGATCACGGTGAATTCCGGCACGTGCTTCTTCAGCTTGTCCTGATTGCGGACCTTCAGGAACATGGTGCGCGCAAAGAGGCTGTGCCACGCCTTCTGGGTGATGATGCGGATGGGCATGGAGTATTCGGGATCGGCCCCGGCATAGCAGTCCTGTACAAACACATCGCGGCCCTGCAAGTACCCTTGCAGGCGCGTCAGCAGGGAGCCGAAGTTTTCGCCGGTGAAGGGACGATTGTAGGTGCCCCACCACACGCGCTCTTCCGTGGATTGCTCGCGGACTACAAACTTGTCGGCCGCCGCGCGCGCCGTGTGCTTGCCGGTGTTTACCAGCACGGGTCCCAGGTGGGTCAGGCTGCCTTCGGAGCGAAACACAATCTCTTCATAGAGCGCGGCCGTGCTCAGGTTCCAGTACACGCGCCGGAGATTCACCAAGCCGTGGTTCTGCAACCCGTAGTCACTTGCCAGAATTCCCGCTTCTTTCGAGGCCGGGGAAACGATGTCCAAGTAAATGTTCATATTAGTTCCTTAAATAGGTGTCAGGTCAATGGAGCATCTGGCCATCGAGCCATTTGGCCATCGGGTCATTGGTCTTTCAATGGCTCGATGACCCGATGACCCGATCACCCAATCTTCACATCCAATCCCTCACCAACTTCCGGTCGCCGAGGTAGAGCTCGTTGGGCGAGTTGGGATCCAGCGCCCACTGAATGCGCTCCAACCCTTCCGTGATGTCCTTCATGGCGCCGCAATAGCTGAGGCGCAAGTGGCCTTCGAAGCCGAATTCCTTGCCCGGCACCGCCACCACCCGCACCTTCTGGAGCAGGAAATTCGCCAGTTTCTGCGAATCCTTCATGTAGGCGCTGAAATCCGGGAAGCAGTAGAACGTGCCATCGGGTTTCGAGACTTTCACGCCGGGGATGGCCTCCAGGCGGTCGAGCATGACGTTGCGATTGTTCTCCAGGGTCAAGCGCAGGGCCTCTACCGAAGCCTGCACGCCGTTCAGCGCTCCCACTGCCGCCCATTGCGAAGGCGCGGCGGGGCCGGAGGTTTGCTGCGATTGGATGTTCCCCATCGCTTCCATCAACTCGCTGTTGGCAATGGCCCAGCCGATGCGGAAGCCCGTCATGGCGTAAGTTTTCGACACGCCGTTAATCACCACCAGCTTGGATTGCTCCAGCGGCATCTTGGCGAAGTCGTAGCAGATCGGCGCGCTCTTGCCGTTAAACACCAGGCGATTGTAAATATCGTCCATGATCAGGTAGATGCTCTTCTTCTCGCAGAATTCCACCATCTCGGCGATGAAATCGCGCGAGTACATGGCGCCGGAGGGATTGTTGGGGCTGTTCAGAATGATCGCCTTGGTGTAGGAACCCACCGCCTCCGTCATTTCACGGAACGTGGGGTAAAACGTGCCGTCCTCAGCCGTAACCACCACCGGCACGCCGCCGGCAAGTTTCACCATCTCCGGGTAGCTCACCCAGTAGGGTGCGGGAAATATCACTTCTTCCTTCGGGTCCAGAATCGCATGCAACAACACCATGAGGGCTTGCTTGGCCCCGCCCGAAACCAGAACGTTGTCTGCGGAGACAAGCTTGTGGTAGTGCTCCTCAGTGTAACGAATCACCGCCTTCTTCAAAGCCGGGATGCCATCCGGCGCCGTGTAGCGGACTTCACCGGTGTTCAGCAGCGAGGTGCAATTGATAATGGCATCGATGGGCGCCTTGCTTTTCGGCTCACCCCCGCCCAGGTGGATTACGGGCTCGCCCTTTTCCCTGAGCAACGCGGCGGTTTCGTTCAGCTTCAGAGTGGGCGACTCACTGATGGATCTGGCTAGTTGACTGAGGCTCATAGTAGTTCATTCCTTCTCTTAAGGATTCCCGGCTGGTTTCCATAAGTGCAGAAGGCACTTACGGTCGCCAGCCACGCTTTTTTATAGGAAGCGTGACCGTTCCGCAAGAAGAAAAAGAGCGCATCTTCAAGCGGCATGATTTTTGAGGGGAAAGCGCGCGAAAAATGCCCCGCGACCCTTCAAGCCAGCAACCTGGGTAGGCGCTTCGGCTGAAGGGCTCATTAAAACCTAGCGAGCGATCTGGGGACAACTGCGTCATTTTGTTCAGTTCGTAAATCGTTTTGCAATTAAGTTGCCGAAATTTCTGCACTTTCTCACCTTTTGAAATTGGCAGGCGAAGTAAACCCGGGATTCCTAACCAATAACGGACATTTTGCACATATTCCCCAGAATGGCACCGCAAGTGCTTTGCTACCTAGGTTGTACCGGCCAATCACGGGGGGGACTTTCGGATGGCGTTTGACGCGACGCAGATGCAGGACTGGCAGATTTCCGAGGCGGCAGAACAGCACATGCCGAGCCCTCGCGAATGGCAGGAACGATTGGGGTTGCAACAAGATGAAGTCATCCCCATGGGCAGGCTGGCCAAGCTGGATTTCCTTAAAATCATTGAGCGCCTAAATAGCCGCCCGGACGGGAAATACATTGAAGTTACAGCCATCACCCCCACCCCCTTAGGTGAGGGAAAAAGCACAACCTCCCTGGGTTTAATGGAGGGTTTGGGCAAACGGGGCAAGAATGTGGGGGGGTGCCTGCGCCAACCTTCCGGCGGGCCCACCATGAATGTGAAGGGGACGGCGGCGGGCGGCGGAAACGCCCTGCTGATCCCTATGACGGAATTTTCGCTCGGCCTCACCGGCGACATCAACGATATTGCCAACGCCCACAACCTGGCCATGGTGGCCCTGACCGCGCGCATGCAGCACGAAAGGAATTATGGTGACGACCAACTGGCCAAACTCAGTAAAATGCGCCGCCTGGACGTTGACCCCACACGCGTGGAAATGGGCTGGGTGCTGGATTTCTGCGCGCAGGCGCTGCGCAACATCGTCATCGGGATCGGCGGTAAGCAGGACGGTTACATGATGCAGTCCAAGTTCGCCATCACCGTGAGCTCGGAATTGATGGCGATTCTGGCCATCGTCACGGACCTGGCCGATCTGCGCCAGCGCCTGGGCGAGATTACCGTTGCCTACGACAAGCAGGGCAAACCGGTCACCACCGGCGACCTGGAAGTTGCCGGAGCCATGGCCGCCTGGATGCGTAACACCATCAACCCCACCCTGTGCAGCACGGCGGAATATCAGCCCTGCATGGTGCACGCCGGGCCGTTTGCCAACATCGCCGTGGGCCAGTCCTCCATCATCGGTGACCGGCTGGGCCTGAAGATGTTCGATTACCATGTTACCGAGAGCGGCTTCGCGGCGGACATTGGCTTCGAGAAATTCTGGAACGTCAAGTGCCGTTGCAGCGGGCTGAAGCCCAATGTCTCAGTGCTCACCACCACCATTCGTGCCCTCAAGATGCACGGTGGCGGCCCGCGCGTCGCTCCCGGATTGCCGCTCGCCGAGGAGTACACCAAAGAGAACCTGCGTCTTCTCGAAAAAGGTCTTCCCAACCTGCTGCACCACCTCGGCATTATTCGCCGGTCGGGAATCAATCCGGTAGTCTGCATAAACTGCTTTCATACCGACACGAAAGAAGAACTCGCATTGGTGCGGCGGGCGGTGGAAGCCGCGGGGGCGCGGTGTGCAGCTTCCGAGCACTGGGCCAAGGGCGGCGATGGCGCTTTGGAACTGGCGGACGCCGTGCTCGACGCTTGCCGCGAGGAAGTCAACTTCCAGTATCTGTACCCCTTCGAAATGAAATTGCGCGACCGCGTGGAGATGATCGCCAAAGAGGTGTACGGTGCGGATGGCGTGGCGTGGACACCGGAAGCGGAAGCCAAATCCAAAGCGCTCGAGTCTGATCCGAAGTTTGCCGATTACGCCACGATGATGGTGAAGACTCACCTGAGCTTGAGCCACGATCCGGCGCTCAAGGGAGTTCCGGAAGGGTGGGTGTTGCCCATCCGCGACGTGCTGGTGTATTCGGGAGCGAAGTTCCTCTGCCCCTGCGCCGGCACCATCAGCTTGATGCCCGGGACGTCTTCCAACCCCGGCTTCCGCCGGGTGGATGTGGATGTGAAAACCGGAAAGGTAAGCGGACTATTTTGAGGTGGATGATGACCCTGCATGCTCAGATTCTTGAGGGAATCACGGATGCAACTCGCCAGCGAATCCTGGACGCCGCTTCGCAGGAATCGTACGCGCCGGGCGAGTTCCTCTTCCGTCTGGGTGACCCTGTCCTCCACTTTTTTATTTTGACGGAAGGGCGCGTAAGGTTGAGCTTGGGCCGGGAGGGGCGACTGGCTTACGTGGACAGCCACCCGGGTGATCTGATCGGCTGGTCCACACTCGTGGAGAACGAAAGGTACATGGGCTCGGCGCAATCCTTGGTTCCCGTCAAGGCTCTGAGGATTGAAAAACATCGGGTGGAAGAGATTCTGCTTCAGGACCCTGTTAGCGGGATGATCTTCTTCAAGAACCTCGCCGCGCTTATCGGCCGCCGCTTGGTGAAGAGTTATCAGGCCGTTCTCTCCGTGCAGGGAGAAAGAGAGTCGCAACCGGGGGGGTAAGGGGATTGGTGATTGACGATTGCTGATTGTCGATTTGACCAATCGTCAATGGTCAATCGGCAATCGACCATCGGCAATAGTCAAGGAGAGTTGAATGCTCGCGAACACTGAAGCCGGACCAGGAAACCACTTGCGGGTCGCGCTGGGGCAGAAGCAGTTTTTCTGCACGGCGGAACTGGTGCTGGGCCGGGACCATAATGTCAAAGAGGCGGAGACCTTCGTCAACGAAGCCGCCGCCGAACCCAACGGCATCAAGGTGATCAGCGTTACAGACCTGCCGGGTGGCAATCCCGCGCTGCCGCCGGAGGCCTTTGTCGCGGCCATCAAGGAAAAAGGCCTGACGCCGATCGCGCACCTCACCGGCAAGGACGGCAACCGTTCCTCTCTGGAAAGCCGCCTGCACATGCTGGCGCGCCAGGGTGTGGAAAACCTCCTGGCTTTGACGGGTGACGCGCAGAAGGAAGGTTTCGCCGGCAGGGCGAAGCCCGTTTATGACCTGGACTCCGTGCTCATCCTCTGGCTGCTCCAGGCGATGCGCAAAGGCATCGAGTACAACCTGGGCCCACGCACCGTCCACAGTACGCCCTTCGATTTCTTCGCCGGCGCCGTGGTGAACCCATACAAGGTCCACGAATCCGACCAGATGATGCAGTTCTACAAAATGCAATTGAAGGTCGCTGCGGGAGCGCAGTTCATCATCACGCAATTGGGATACAACCTGCGCAAGCTCTACGAGCTGAAGCAATACATGGATCGCGAAGGTCTGGGACACATTCCGGTGCTGGCCAACGTTTACGTCCCCACGGCGAAGATTGCGCAGATGATGCAGGCGGGGGAAGTGGCGGGCTGCGTCATTCCCAACGAACTTATCCAGCGGCTGGAAAAAGAAAAGAAGCCGGAACGCCTGGAGCGTGCGGCGCTGATGGTGGCGGCGGTGAAGGATCTGGGTTTTGCCGGAGCGCACATCGGCGGCTTCAACCTTTCGCATCGGGATTTCATGACGATTGGCGAGCGCGCCGCGGTGATCGGCGGCGCTTGGCGCGGCCACATGGACGAGTTGATCCTGCCTGTGGCCAAGGAGTTCTACCTGCTGCCCCCGGGCCAAGATGGCTTGAGCGACAGCAACGGCAAATACCAACTCGCCAGCTCCAAGCCTCACGCCACGGTTACGCAGTGGCTATCCAAGCAGGTGCACCGGCACTTCATTGCCGACGGTTCCTGGGGCGCGCGCTTCTTCGGCGCCCACCTGAAGACGAATGGCAAATCCAATTCTTGGCGCCATGGTCTGTGGTACCGTCTGTTGGGGCCGTCCAGCCTCTACCGCCAAGCCACGCTGGGCTGTAAGAACTGTGGAGATTGCCTGCAAGATCATTTGGATTATGCCGGTTGTTCCATGCGCTGGTGCTATAAGGAACTGCGCAACGGTCCCTGCGGCGGCTCGCGAATCGACGGCACCTGCGAGGCTCGGCCGGAATTGGAATGCATCTGGAACGTCATCTACCGGGGCGCGCTGGCCATGGGAGACGATCCCAGAAAGTTCGCCCACAAGCTGATCCCACCGCGCGACTGGTCTCTGGACGGCACCAATGCCCTGGCCAATCGCTTCGTGGGGATAGATAACCTCGGGAAGCGGGTCGAGTTACAGGCTGCGGCTAAAAGTGAAACTAAAGGGAGTTCATAATTATGCTCATTATCGGTGAATTGATAAATTGTACTCGCAAAAAGGTGGGAGCCGCCGCGGCGGCTCGCGATGTGGAGTTCTTCAAGGAAATTGCCCGCAAACAGGTAAACGCTGGCGCGGACATGCTCGATGTGAATGGCGGCCTGCCCGGTCAGGAGTTGGAAGTCCTGCCGTGGCTGGTGAACATCGTGCAGGAAACCGTTTCGGTGCCTCTCTGTCTCGATAGCGCCGACCCGGAAGCCCTGCGCCGCGCGCTGCCGCTCTGCAAACAGCGCGCCATGATTAATTCCATCACCGATGAGCCGGCGCGCATCGCCGCCCTGCTGCCGGTGCTAAAGGAATTCCGTCCCAAGGTCATTGCCCTGTGCATGGGCGAAGCGGGTCCGCCCAATACCACCGAGGAGCGTGTGGCCAACGCCAGCCACCTGGTGGACCTGCTGACCAGGGAAGGATTCGTGCTCGACGACATCTATGTGGACGGCTGCGTATTGCCGGTCAGCACCGGTCCCGAGCACGGCAAGGCGTTGCTGGATGCGGTGGGACAGATCACCGCGCGCTACCCCGGCGTGCACGCCAGCGCCGGCGTCAGCAACGTGTCGTTCGGCCTTCCCCTGCGCAAACTGCTCAATGAGACCTTCGCCGTCCTGTTGATGGCGCGCGGCCTGGACGCCGGCATCGTGGATCCCTGCGACCCGCAGTTAATGGCCAACATCCGCGCCGCCGAAGCCCTGCTGGGGCGCGATGAGTATTGCGCCAACTACCTCCGCGCCTTCCGCGAAGGGAAATTGGAACTGCCAAAGGCAGCCTAAGATTGCCGATGGTTGATTGACAAGACCGTATCCTATAGGATACAGTTCCCTGTGATTGAAATTCGTAAAACAGCGGCCTTTTCCGATTGGATGGCGAGGCTCGGTGACCACCGCGCCAGAGCCAGGATTGCAGCACGGATTGACCGGTTGGGGCTGGGCAATCCCGGCGATGTTGAGCCTGTGGGGGAAGGTATTAGCGAACTTCGATTTCATTACGGCCCGGGTTATCGGGTTTATTTTGTATGGCGGGGTAAGAAGTTAATCCTGCTGCTGTGTGGCGGCGACAAGAGCACCCAAGCCAAAGACATCAAAACCGCGAAAGTGCTTGCGGCCAACTTGGAGGATTGAAGGATGCCAATGAAGAAAACAAAAACTCTTCCTTATGACTCCGCCGAATACCTTGACAGCCCAGAGGCCATCAGTGCCTACATGGAAGAAGCTCTGGAGAGCGACGATCCGGCTTTTATTGCCAAGGCGCTCGGCACTATTGCCCGCGCCCGCGGCATGACACAGATTGCGAGAAGAGCCGGGTTATCCCGCGAAAGCCTGTATAAAGCTTTAAGCACAGAGGGCAACCCGGAATTTGGCACGATTATCCGTGTGATGCATGCGCTTGGGCTGAAATTCTCCATCACGGCGACCCATGCACACTGACCTCCGATCCGTTTCAGGGTTTGGTTCCTTCCGACCCTTTTGAGGCATGATGCATACCCTGATCCAGCAACTCGTCTCGCACGGCCCCGTCCTCACTGACGGCGCGTGGGGAACGGAATTCCAAGCGCGCGGTCTGGAAGCCGGCGAATGCCCCGACCATTGGAACCTGACGCGCCCCGACCGCGTGGAGGAAGTCGCGCGCGCGTACGTGGAGGCGGGCAGCCAGGTCATCCTGACCAACACTTTCCGCGCCAATCGTCTGGCGCTGGAGCGCCATGGGTTGGCTGAGCACTTGCGGGAAATCAACTGCCAGGGGGTGGAAATTTCCCGGCGCGCCGCCCAAGGACGTGCGCGCGTTTTTGCTTCCATGGGGCCAAGCGGTAAGTTGCTGATGATGGGTGAGGTCAGCGAAGAGGAACTGGTCGCTGCTTTCACCGAACAAGCCCAAGCTCTGGCCGAAGGCGGCGCGGACGCTCTGATCTTCGAGACCATGAGCGACTTGGCGGAGGCGAAAGTCGGCGTGCGTGCGGCCCGGGCCACGGGATTGCCGGTGATCGTCTCGATGGCATTTGATTCCGGCAAAAATCTTGACCGCACCATGATGGGTACCACGCCGGAGGCGGCCGCGGCGGAACTCACCGCCGAGGGTGTGGATGTAATGGGGGCCAACTGCGGGCAAGGTATTGAGAGCTACACCGCCCTCTGCCAGCGGCTGCACAACTCCACCCCTATGCCCATCTGGATCAAGCCCAACGCGGGACTGCCGGAGTTGGTGGAGGGGGGAACGCGCTACCACACGGCGCCGGAAGCGTTCGCGCGGCACGCTCCAGCCCTGCTCGCGGCCGGCGCGAACTTCCTGGGCGGCTGCTGTGGTACCAACCCAGATTTTATCCGCGCCCTGGCGTCAGCAGTAGGCAGTAAGCAGTAGGCAGTCATGGCCTTGAATCCCGAAGGTCTTTACCGCCGAGGCGCCGAGACGCAGAGAAAAGGTCTTTTTCTTTTAATTCTCTGCGCCTCCGCGCCTCAGCGGTGAGCCGAAACCTTATGCGTCTAAAACTTATCAGTTGCGAGATTTTCTTCCGCGAGCTTTGTGCCTGCGTGGCGCGCTCGCCGCACATCATTGACTTCGACTTTCTCCCCAAGGGTCTGCACGACATCGAGTGCTCGCAAATGCAGGCGCGCTTGCAGGCCGCGATCGATAAGGTGGAGGAACGCCAATACGATGCCCTGCTGATGGGCTATGGCCTCTGCAATAACGGCATCGTGGGACTCACCACCCAATCGATTCCCCTGGTGGTTCCACGCGGGCATGACTGCATCACCGTATTCATGGGCAGCGCGGCCCGCTACATGGATTATTTCAATACTCACCCCGGCGTGTATTTCAAAACTACTGGCTGGATTGAGCGCGGCGAGGCGGACGGCGAACTGGGCCAACTGGCCCTGGGTAAGAAATTGGGATTGCAGCAAAGCTACGAAGAAATGGTGGCCAAGTACGGCGAGGAGAACGCGAAATACCTATGGGAAGAGTTCGGCAAAAACCTGGCGCGCCACTATGGCCAAGTGACCTTTATTGAAATGGGTATCGAACCGGATGGCAGCTTCGAGCAGCGTGCGCGTGACGACGCCGCCAAACGCGGCTGGACCTTTGAAAAAGTCCCCGGCGACATCGGCCTGATCCAACGCCTGGTGAACGGCCAATGGGACCCGAAGGAATTCCTGGTGGTTCCACCCGGCCACCGCATCGCGGCGAGCTACGACGACGGCGTCATCAAGGCAGTGAAGAGCGAGACAATTGCCGATTGACGATTGGACAAAATCGAAAATCAGCAATTGACCATCGGCAATTAACCAGAGGTTTTCATCCCATGAACTCCCTTGAGCGTGTGCGGACGGTCCTGGCGGGGGGAATCCCCGACCGGGTGCCCGTGTGCCTGCACAACTTCATGCTGGCGGCGCGGGAGGCGGGCGTCCGCATGGAAGAGTACCGCGTTAATCCGGAAGCCATCGCCCGCGTGCACCTTCAGGCGCTGGAGAAATACGGGCACGACTGCATTCTGGTGGATACCGACACCACGATGCTGGCCGAAGCCCTGGGAGCCCGCTCGGAATGCGCGCCCAATGAACCGGGCCGCATCGTGGAGCCTGCCATTCGCAGCCTCGATGAGGTAGACCGCTTGAAAGTGATTAACCCGGAGACGGATGGCCGCATTCCCGCTTTGCTCGAGGCGGTGCGCCTGATGTCCAAACAAGTGGGCAACGAAATTGCCATTCGGGGCAACGCTGACCAGGCTGCTTTCGATCTCGCCTGCATGGTGCGTGGCATTGAGGAATTCCTGATGGAGCTTGTCGAGCAGCCGGACAATCCCCGTATCGCCCAGCTCATGGAGACTTGCTACCAAAGCCATCTTGCCGTCCATCGGGCGCTGGCCAAGGCCGGGGCGCACCTCACCTCGCTGGGAGATAGTCTGGCAGGCCCGGACGTCACTTCCCCCCGCATGTTCGAGCGCTTTGCACGCCCTTACGAGGAACGCCTGGTGAAGGACCTTGCCGCTGATGGCATCTTCGTGGTGATTCACATTTGCGGTGACACCAGCCGCATCCTCGACATGTTGGCGGAATACGGACCCTGCGGTTTCGAGCTCGATTACAAGACCGACGCCGCGAAAGCCAAACAAACCGCCGGGAAGGGCCACGTGCTGTTTGGAAACATCGACCCCAGCGGCGTCCTGGCCAACGGAACGGTTAAGGAAGTTCGGGAGGCGACCCGCCAACTGATTTCCACCTGGAAGCCAGGAGGCCGATTCATCCTGAACTCGGGCTGTGCTATCCCGCCGTCGGCGCCGCCGGAGAACATCCGCGCGATGATGGACACCGCGAAGGAGTGTGGGGTGTATGACTAAGCCCGGCATGAGTCATCGTGAAAGGGTTGTAACTGCCATGCGGCGGCAGATTCCCGACCGCGTACCGTTTGATCTCACACACGGTTTTACCGCACCGCGCCTCGAACGCTTTCGTAAGGAAACCGGGAAAGACGACCCCAACGAGTACTTCGGTGGTGACGCGCGCGTGGTGGACATTGCTCCGCCACGCTCCCCGCACGATTACTCCCGCTACTTCGAGAACTTTCCGCCTAGCGCCACCGTGGACGAATGGGGCATCGGCCACCTGCCCACGTCGAGCGACGATCCCTGGCACGCCCACCTGGAAGGTTTCATTTATCCCATGCGGAAGCTTTGCACCCGCGAGGAAGCACTCGATTATCCCTTGCCCGACGTCGAGGCGGAGTACCGCTTCGCGGACCTGACGCCGCAGATTGCGCGCTTTCACACGCAGGGGCTGGCAGTTATCGGCTTCCTCGAAATGACCATCTTCGAAGTCGCCTGGTACATGCGCAGCATGGAGTTGCTGCTCATGGATTTCGTCGATAATCCGGAATTCGCCGACACGCTGCTTGACCGCATTACCGCCAAGCGCGAGGTTCAAGCGGCGCGCTATGCGGAATTGGGCGTTGACCTTATCTGCCTGGGCGACGATGTGGGCACGCAGCAGGGAATGTTGATGAGTGTGCCCATGTGGCGCCGCTGGCTCAAGCCGCGCCTGGCGCGCGTGATTGCCGCGGCCAAGCGCGTGCGGTCCGACATCCTCATCAACTACCACAGCGACGGAAACATGGGTGCGGTGATCCCGGAGCTGATTGAGATTGGCGTGGATATCCTCAATCCCGTGCAGCCGGAATGCCTGGACCCCACGGAACTGAAGAGACGCTACGGCAAGCATCTGGCGTTTTGGGGGACGATCGGCATCCAGCATACGCTGCCCTTCGGCACTCCCCAGGAAGTCCGTGAAGAAGTGAAAGCTCGGATCGAGACGGTGGGAGCGGGTGGAGGTTTGTTGATCGGCCCCACGCACATTGTGGAGCCGGAAGTCCCGCTCGAAAATATCGTGGCCATGGTCGAGGCCGTTGAGGAGTATGGTGCATACGCCTGGACAGGCGGCGTGTGACTGTGGAGAGGTTGGTTTCATGAACGGACGCGAACGCATTCTCGCTATGCTCGATGGCAAGCCCGTGGATAGCTTGCCGTTCATGCCCATCACTATGATGTTCGCAAGCGATCGCATTGGCGCGCAGTACCGCGATTACGCCACGGACTGCCGGGTGCTGGTGGAAGGGCAGATTCGGACCGCGGCCGAATTCGACTTCGATTACGTCAACATCATGTCCGACCCCGCGTGCGAAGCGGCGGATTGCGGTGCGCCCGTCAAGTTCTTTCCCAATCAGCCGGCGGCCCTCGACGAAACCAACTCTCTGCTGGCGGAAAAGAGCAAGCTGGCCGGCCTGAAGGTGCCCGACCCCCGCTCCAGCCCCCGCATGGGCAACCGCTTGCGGGCGCTCGAACTCTACCGCGAGCGCGTGCACAAGGATAAGCTGATTGAAGGCTGGATCGAAGGCCCCGTCGCCGAGGCTGCCGACCTGCGCGGCATCAACACCCTGATGATGGATTTCTTCGACGACCCGGGATTCGTGACCGAGCTTTTTGAATTCGTCCTCGACCTCGAACTGACTTTTGCCAAAGCGCAGGTGGCCGGCGGCGCGGAGTTGATCGGCGTGGGCGACGCGGCGGCCTCCCTGGTAGGTCCCAAGATCTATCAGGAGTTTGTTTGGCCTTACGAAAAGCGCATGATGGACAGCCTGCGCGCCATGGGGGCGCGAACACGCTTGCACGTGTGCGGCAATACCCGGCCCATTCTTGGCTTGATCGGGCAGTTGGGCTGTGACATCGTCGACTTGGATTTCATGGTTCCCATGGCGGAAGGCCGTGCGGCAATGGGCCCGCACCAGGTGCTGCTGGGGAATATCGATCCTGTGCGCGTGCTGCGCAACGGAACGCCGCAGGAGGTTTACGCCGCCGTGGCCGAATGCCACCTGCAGGCAGGCAACCGATTTATTGTAAGTGCCGGCTGTGAAGTGGTACGCGATACTCCCCCGGAAAACCTCCGCGCCATGCTGCGGTATGCGAGGGAACACGCGGGGGAGCAAAAAAAGGTGTCAGGTGTTTGGCAGAGGAAATAGTAAATGGTGAATAGTGAATAGTGAATTGCGACTGGATGGCGGCTCCCGAGAATTCACTCAAGGCGTACCATTTACCATTCACTATTCACCATTCACTATTTACTATTTTAGATCGCCTGGTATGTAAGGCCTAAAGTATGGACGAAAAGAACATCCATCGCATCACCCTCCGCCCCGTGCATACGGAGTTGACCGCTCCGGCGGGAACTGCTTTGCGCGACCTGCTTTTCGCGGAGGGTGTAGAATTCCCCTGCGGCGGGCAAGGCCGTTGCCGTGGCTGCCGGGTGCACGTGCTGGAAGGCCACGCATCGGTGAACGACGCGCAACGCGAGCGCCTGAGCGCGGAGGAAATCGCCCAAGGCTGGCGCCTGGCCTGCCAATGCGCGCTTGAGGACAATCTGGTCATCGAGTTGCGCCAATGGGATGCCGCCATCCTGGTGGATGAGACGCCCTTTGCGTTTGAGGCGCGCGCCGGGCTGGGGGTGGCGGTGGATCTTGGAACCACTACGCTGGTCACCCAGTTGCTTGACCTCCGCACCGGTGGGGTGCTGGCGGTGCGCACGGCGCTTAACGGCCAAGCGCGCTTTGGGGCGGACGTCATGAGCCGCGTGCGGTTTGCCGTAGCGGAAGGCGGCGCGCCACAGCTCCGCGAGCTGATTCGCCAGCAGATCGGAAGTTTGATCCAGCAATTGGTGTTTGCCGCGCAGGTTCCGGAAGGGGAAATCACGGACGTTGTGGTGGTGGGTAATACCGTGATGCACCACCTCTTCTGCGGGCTGGATGTTGAGCCGCTATCGCGGTACCCTTTCGAGTCGGAGCAACTGGGCCTCCAGGCTTTCCATGCCGGGGAATTGGGGTGGAAGCTCTCCGGCGAGGCGCGGGTACGTTTTCTCCCTTGCCTGGGCGGGTTCGTAGGCAGCGATATTCTGGCTGGCATTCTGGCCACGAACCTCAGTGAACGCGACGACCTGAACGGGCTGGTGGATTTGGGCACGAATGGAGAGATTGTGATTGGCAATCGCCAACGCATGCTGTGCGCCTCGACGGCGGCCGGGCCGGCTTTCGAGGGAGCGCGGATTTCCATGGGCATGCGTGCCGCCACGGGCGCCATTTCCGAGGTAAGGGTGGAAGGACAGACGATCCACTGCCGCGTCCTGGGGAACGTTCCGCCCCTGGGTTTGTGTGGAAGCGGTTTGGTCGATGCCGTGGCGGCGGGGTTGGACTTGGGGCGGATTCAGCCCTCCGGACGGTTCACCGACGGCGCGGGCGCGTGGGAACTGGCGGCGCCCGTGGTGCTGACGCAGAGTGACATTCGCGAGCTGCAACTTGCCAAGGGCGCCATCGCCGCCGGCATTCGCATGCTTCTGGACCAGCTTGGCGTTTCCGCCGGTGACCTAAAAAAACTCTATCTTGCGGGGGCCTTTGGCAACTATATTAACCGCGCCAGTGCGCAGCGAATCGGCCTGATCAGTTTCCCGGCGGAAAAGGTTGCGGCAGCCGGGAATACCGCCCTCCTGGGAGCGAAACTGGCGCTTTTTCGCCCGGAGGGAGAGGATGGCTCCTATGCCCGCCTTCGCCATCAAATCGAGCACGTGGCGCTGAACGCCGATCAAGGTTTTCAAGAAACCTTTGTGGAAGAAATGACCTTTCCACAAAGCACTTATGCCTAGAGTGAAAGGGAGACTTGTATGACTCAATTCGAAGAACTTCAACAAGCCATCATCGATGGAAAAGCACCGGTGTCCAAAGAACTGACGGAAAAGATGCTGAAAGAGGGAATTCGCCCCGGCGAGTTCTTTCCCAAGGCGATCATCCCTGCCATGGACGAGGTGGGGCGCCGCATGCGGGAATGCGAGTTTTTCATTCCCGAAGTGCTGATTGCGGCGCGTGCGGCACGCGCTTCCAGCGACATTCTGCGGCCGCTGCTGGTGGGCGCCGATGCCATGAGTTCCGCCGGCACCGTCGTGTGCGGCACCGTGAAAGGTGACCTGCATGACATCGGTAAAAATATTGTCGCCATGATGCTGGAAAGCGCGGGCTTCAAGATTGTTGATTTGGGCGTCGATGTCACCGCCGAGAAAATCGTTGATGCGGTACGCTCGAACCAGGCCAACCTGGTGGCGCTGTCCGCGCTGCTCACCACCACCATGGTGAACATGAAGGGTGTGGTGGAAGCACTGGCCGCCGCCGGACTGCGCGATAAGGTAAAGATTATGGTGGGCGGAGCGCCCGTCACTGACGCCTGGGCCCATTCGATTGGCGCCGACGGCTACGGCAAAGACGCTCCGGCGGCCGTGGAGTTGGCGCGGCAACTTGCGGCGGCCTGAACGGCACGCCCCCATAAACTCTGTAGCGCGCCGCGGCCCCTGGGGCTGCGGCGCAGAGGCAGGGATTTAACTATGATGAGCTCACGTGAGCGAGTTCGCCTCGCCCTGGAGCATCGGGAACCGGATTGTGTTCCCCTTGACCTGGGCGCCACCACGGTGACGGGTATGCACGTTGACACCGTTTACCGTTTGCGCCAGGCGCTCGACCTGGATGCGCCGGGCACGCCCGTCAAAATCATCGAGCCGTTCCAGATGCTCGGCGAGACCACGCCCGATCTCCTGAACGCGTTGGCCGTTGACACCGCCCGCGTGGGCGGAACGGGGACGGCATTCGGCTTCCCGCTGGAAGGATGGAAAGAGTGGAAAACTTTCGGCGGCTCACCGGTGTTGGTACCGGCCGGGTTTAATACCGAACCGGAGCCCAATGGCGACTTGCTTCTTTACCCGCAAGGCGACCGCTCCGCGCCGGCCTCCGGCCGCATGCCGCAGGGGGGATTCTACTTCGATGTCATCGTCCGGCAGGAGCCTTTCAAGGATGAGGACCTGCGGGTTGAAGACAATCTGGAAGAATTCAGCGTCATCTCCGACCTGGAGATGGAACATTATCGCCGCAGCGCGGAGGAACTCTACACGCAAACCGATAAGGCCCTGGTGCTGAACCTGGGCGCGCTGTCGCTCGGCAATATTTCGCGCATCCCGGGGCCGGGACTGAAGTGTCCGCGGGGAATTCGCGATGTCGAGGAGTGGTACATCAGCCTGAGCACACGGCGCGACCACATCTACAAGATTTTCGAACGCCAGACCGAAATCAACATGGTGAATCTCGAAAAAATCCACGCCGCGGTCGGCAACCGGGTGGCCGTTGCGTACCTGACGGGCACGGATTTCGGCGCTCAGAACGGGCCGTTTGTTTCCCCCCAGACTTACCGGAATCTCTTTATGCCTTTCCACAAACAGGTGAACGATTGGGTGCACCGCAACACCACCTGGAAGACCTTCATTCACAGTTGCGGTTCGGTTTGGGCTCTACTGGAGGATTTCATCGCGGCGGGCTTTGACATCCTCAACCCTGTCCAGTGCTCCGCCGCCCATATGAATCCGTTCGACCTGAAAGGGAAATTCGGAAACCGGATCACTTTCTGGGGAGGAGGCGTGGACACGCAAAGCACCCTTCCCTTCGGCTCACCCCAGGAAGTCCGCGAAGAAGTTCGCGAGCGCATCAGAGCCTTCGGTCCCGGGGGAGGCTTCGTCTTTAATGCCGTGCACAACGTTCAGGCGCTGGTGCCGGTGGAAAACGTGTTGGCCATGTACCGAACCGCACGCGAGTATGGCACCTATCCATTGCGCCTGGACAGCGCAGCCTTGTTGAAAACCGTAGGCAGTAGGCACTAAGCCGGTGGCTGCAGGCGCCAGGCAGAAATCGTAAGTCCCAAACAGGTCGTGGCCCTCTTCGCTCTGCCTGCTGCGTAGTGCCGACTGCCTACTGCTTTTTCGGAGGAACCCCATGCTGACCTCACGTGAACGCGTCAATCGCGCGTTGAATCATCAGGAATCTGACCGCGTGCCGGTGGACCTCGGCGCGAGCCCCGTGACGGGGATGCAGGTCGACACGGTTTACAAACTTCGGCAGGCACTGGGCCTGGATGCGCCGGGCACTCCGGTAAAAGTGGTGGAACCCTATCAGATGCTCGGGGAAATCAAATCCGATCTGATGAACGCTATTGGCATCGACGTCATCGGCCTGGGAAAACCTTCCACGATGTTCGGCTTCAAAAACGAAGGATGGAAACCCTGGACCACCTTTGGGGGAACGCCGGTGCTCGTCCCGGAAGGCTTCAACACCGAGCCGGATGAGAACGGCGACATCCTGATATATCCCGAGGGAGACAAGTCCGTGCCTCCCAGCGGCCGCATGCCCAAAGGCGGTTTCTACTTTGACTCGATTCCCCGCCAACTTCCGCTGGATGACAACCATCTAAAGCTCGAAGATAACCTGGAGGAATTTGCTCCCATATCCGACGAGGACTTGGCGTATCTGGGGCGCGAGGCGGAAAGAATCTGGACCGAAACCGACAAGGCCGTGCTGGCGAACTTCGGAGGGACCGCCTTCGGCGACATCGCGCTGGTCCCCGGCCCCTGGCTGAAACATCCCAAGGGCATCCGCGACGTTGAGGAGTGGTACATCAGCACCGTGGCACGCCGCGACTTCGTCTACAAGATTTTCGAGCGCCAGTGTGAAATCGGCATCAAGAATCTCGAGAAGATCCATCAGGTCGTGGGGGAGCGCGTTTCGGGGGTCATGCTTTCGGGAACGGACTTCGGCCAACAGAATGGTCCGTTTATCTCGCCCAAAGCCTATCGAGACCTCTTTCAGCCCTTCAATAAGGCGGTGAACGACTGGGTGCACAAGAACACGACGTGGAAGACCTTCATTCACTCTTGTGGATCGGTCCGCGCCTTGCTCCCCGATTTCATTGCTGCAGGCTTTGACATTCTCAACCCCGTGCAGTGCTCTGCATCGTGCATGGCGCCGGAGGAACTGAAGCAGGAGTTCGGGGATCGCGTGACCTTCTGGGGCGGCGGCGTCGACACCCAGAAGACGCTGCCTTTCGGCACGGCTGAAGATGTCCGCAATGAGGTAAGTTCGCGTCTGAAAACCTTCGGGAAGGGCGGAGGGTACGTCTTCAACTCCATCCACAACGTGCAGGCGCGCGTGCCGATTGAGAACGTCCTGGCAATGTACGAAACCGTGCGCGACTGCGGGCGGTACTGAGCCCCGGAATTCAGTGGCCATGCAAGACGCAGCGCACGTTGAAAATCGAACCTTCGAACCTGCCTACCTCCAACTTCATCGCAGTGGCGAACTCCAGCGTCGTGTCGAGCGCTCCTTGGAACTCCTGCGAAATTGCCGAGTCTGCCCGCGCCATTGCCGCGTCAACCGGCTCGATGACAAGTTCGCGGTTTGCCGAACGGGCCGCTACGCCACGGTCTCAAGTTATTCTCCTCATCACGGAGAGGAAGATTGCCTGCGAGGCTGGCGAGGGTCGGGAACGATTTTCCTTTCCGGCTGTAATTTGCGGTGCGTGTTCTGTCAGAACTTCGACATCAGTTGGCAAGTGCGCGGCACATCCACTTCCCCTCGCCGGCTCGCGGCAATCATGCTGGAACTCCAGGCGTGTGGGTGTCACAACATCAACTTCGTGACTCCCGAGCACGTGGTGCCACAGCTCGTCGAAGCGCTCCCTTCCGCGATCGAGGGCGGATTGCGGCTCCCCCTTGTCTACAACACCAGCGGATACGATGCGACAGAATGTCTGAAACTCCTCGACGGCATCGTGGATATTTACATGCCCGACTTTAAGTATTGGGACCCGGAGATGGCGCGCAAGTATTCGCGTGCTCCCGATTATCCGCAGGTAGCGCGCCAAGCGCTCAAGGAGATGTACCGGCAGGTCGGAGACCTGGTGATTGACGAAGACGGCTTGGCGAAACGGGGACTGTTGATTCGCCATTTAGTGATGCCCGGGAACATCGCGGGGACTGGTGAGATTATGCGTTGGATCGCCCAGGAGCTTTCGCCCGCGACCTACGTCAACATCATGGCGCAATATTATCCGGCGGGAAAAGTGAAGCGCGCGGAATTCCCGGAGATTAACCGCCGCGTGACTCCGGTTGAATACGAGCGCGCCCGGGATGAGGCCTGGCGCGCCGGCCTCACGCGCCTGGATTCCCGCCGGCACTCGCCTCCGGGGATCCTCTGACCCCCTTCCGCCAGCGATGTGCTGATACTCATGCGCGAAGCGCCTTGGACTGCGGCGGCTCGACGCCGCCTTTGCTCTTCGTCATCCATGTTATTCCAAGGCGGCG
>Ga0326728_10010833_pt1 | contig 21138 bp, 17 predicted proteins | sample MB3enrmetagenome_FD_207602 | JGI IMG/M metagenome (GOLD analysis project Ga0326728, IMG submission 207602) | Lab enriched peat soil microbial communities from McLean, Ithaca, NY, United States - MB31MN | ecosystem: Environmental > Terrestrial > Soil > Wetlands > Peat | place: USA: New York... | reverse complement strand
CGAGTTCACGCCAACTCGCGTCACCTGGCATCCGATGTGTTCAAGGTACCGGCAGGTTTGGAGGATCGCGCTGTGCTCGATGACGGAAGTAATCACATGGTCTCCGGGCCCGACCATTCCAAGGAGTGCGAGATTGTCTCCCTCCGTCCCTCCGCTGGTGAAGAATACTTCAGTGGTCCTGCAACCCAGCAGCGTCGCTACCGATGTGCGTGCCTGCTTGAGCGCCGCAAGAGTGCGCCGTCCGCAGGCGTGCAGGGAGGAGGGATTTCCGAATTGCTCTGAGAAGTACGGCAGCATGGCCGCCAGCACCTCCGGGAGGAGAGGGGTCGTGCCGTTATTGTCTAGATACACCATTGCCTATTTCCTTCCCGCTATCCTAGTGAGCTGCCTTGCGAGCATCCGCAATGGAACTGGCCTGCGCTACCGGACGCGTACCCAGGGGAGCGTAATTCTGCAAATGCAGACGGACGCGCGAGTCACTGTATTCAATCAAATTGACGCAGCCATAATCCTGCCCAATGTTCATCAGATTCTTGACGGGTATGCCAAGCGCTTCACACAAGATCAAACGATTAATGCCAGCGTGGCCAACGAGAAGAACATTCCCCTGCGAATCCGCAAGCATCCTCCGAAGAAACGGAAGCACACGCTTGCGGCAATCTCCAAAACTCTCACCCCCGGGCGGTCGCCAATTTTCCAAATCCTTGCCCCGCGCCTCATATTCTTTCGGAAAGCGGCTCGCGATATCGTGGAAGCTGACGCCTTCCCAATCTCCTAGACTGATCTCGCGCAACTCCGCAGACACTTGCAGCGGAATGTCTCTTTGCCCTATCACGATCTTGGCGGTGCGCTGCGAACGGGTAATATCGCTGCAGAATGCGCGGGAAAAATCTACGGGCTCGAGCCAATTGCGCAGTGCCCACGCCTGCTCCACTCCACGCTCGCTGAGCGGCGCCTCGATCTGGCCGATGTAACGTTTGCCATTCACGTTGATAATGGCGCCATGGCGGACTAGATAAAGAAATGTAGATTTCATTGCTTTGTGCGCACCTCAATCCTTCTCTTTGCGCCAGTGAAAGCGAGCGGGCGGCATGAGCCCTCGAGCATCAGCTGTAATTTCCCGCTGCGGAGCCCGCGACGAATGGCCTCAACCCTCCGTTCCAGCATCTTGAGAGCTGAGCTTGTTGCTCGTTGCTCATCGGCATTCACAAACTGGCAGAAAATCCGGAGCTGTGCAAGTGTACCAACGGTTACGGCTGCGGCAAAATCGACCAGCCCGTCCACCTCGAAGAGAGCATCGTCAAGGTCGGCCATGGTGATGTCTCCGCAACTTCCAACGGATACGCGGCTATCTTCGCGCTCCCGAATCCGCTGCAGGTTTTTCAATACCGATGTACATCCGCATCGCTTGCGGGAGAATTGCGAGATGTCGCCAGTGCGATATCGAATCAGCGGCATCCCCTCACGGGTAAGAGTGGTGAACACGACTTCTCCGGTCTCTCCATCTGGAAGAGGCTCGCCGGTGTGACCGTTGACGATTTCGAACAGCAGATCCGCCTCGCGTAGGTGATACCCATGGTGCGCCGCGCAATCTACGCCACCGCCTAACCCCATCTCAGTCGAGCCGTAGTGCTCGAACACATCGCACCCACAACGCTGCTGCAATCGCCAGACGATGCCGGGCGAGACGTAGTCGCTGCACAGCACGATGCTGCGCAGCCTCGAAAACACTTCCTCTGCAAGCGGCCCGTGCTGGCCGGCGAGAGACAACATCTGCACGGGGAAGCCGATGATGCAGGTCACCTGCTCGCGTGCCATCGTCTCCAACACACTCGAGAGATCCGAAATCAAGCCATATGACACCGGCTGCACCCCGCTGCGCTTGATTCCCTCTGCAAGCAGGTTACCGACACTCCCGTGATGTTCACCGGGCAATGCGATCAGCATCTTGTCGCCGCGTTCGGCCAGCGTCGACACACCATGCTCAAAGAAGTCGAGCGTGCGTTCCTGGTCCTTAGTAGTGAAGAAAAGTCGCTTCGGCTCGCCGGTGGTGCCGCTGCTCGCGAGGGTCACCACCCGCGCAACTTCGGCCTGCGATACGCAAACAAACTGCGCGCTCCATTCGGCGAGTTCTGCGGCGGTTGTAAGTGGAATCCGGCGCAGGTCATCCATTGATCGCAGACGAGACTCGTCCAGACCACGCAGATGGCGCGAATAAAATGAACTACGGGTGCGCGCCCACTGCACGGTCTCGCGCAGCTTAGCGAACTGGTAGCGCACGATAGCATCCCGCGTAAGTGCCGCCGGAGAGACCTGCACACGACGGGCGATCCAATCCTCCAAAGGCGTCTTTCGAAGCGCGGTGAACGATGCGCTCATACCATGCCTCCGCTCGCTTGCTCGCCGCCGGTAGATCGATAGAGAGCCCGGCCATCGATTCCGGTGAGGTTGTAGGCGCACAGCGGAATCATCTTCTGATCAGGAGACAGGACATGCAAGAAACACTCTCTCAATCTCTCAAGATCGAGATTCCATGCATCCTGAAATGCCATTCCGGAAATGCAAAAAGACTGTCGCCTTTCGCCGAGAAACGCATCGAAGCTGCTGACATCCGTTTCCAATTCGTTGCCTGAATCTTGCTCCAGATGCGGGAGCGACCAATGCTCTGCGACAAACCTGCGTGCACGCCGTGCGCCCTCCCCGTTGCCAACCGGACCGCTGCCGAGTTGCGCCAGCCCCACGTCGATTGGTGGCGCACAGCAGCTAGAAATTGGACGCGCAGCTGGCTCTATCTTTCCTCCGGGACGCAGCCAGAACTTTCCGTGGAACTCACAGAATGCATTCTCGCCTGAAGCAGGATAGAAATCTTTCATGCGAAAAACGCCGGAGGTCTGTTGCTCGATCGCTTTCATGACCTCTGGGAGAGTGATACGGTCGCAATCGCGAGGTCGCGCGAGATAGCGTCCAAAATAGCTGACTGGCTGAAAGTGAACGGCGCGCACAGTCGGCGCGTACCCAATAGCGGTGCGGAGAATTCTTCCTATTTCTGCGGTGTTGACGCCGGGGACCAATGTGGGAACCAGGACGACACCCAGTCCATGTTCTCCACAATTGCGAATGGCAGCGTCCTTGATGGCGCGCAAGTCACGGCCACGGATCTTCCGATGTGATTCCTCGGACAAACCGTCAAACTGCAGAAAGACGCAGCCCAGCCCTGAGTCCTTCAGTCGACGCAAGTAATCATGGTCCTGCGCCAGCCTCAGACCGTTGGTATTCAGTTGGATAAAGCTGAAGCCACTCGCTTGCAACAGCGCGACAATCTCCGGGAGATCATCCCGTAGCGTCGCCTCGCCCCCGGAGAGCTGAATGTTATAAGGCCCTCCATTCTTCAAAAGCGTCCTGCACCAGTTCTGAATCTCCTCAACACCAGGGTCTTTCTTCTGTTTGCAGTTTGCGCTGGCAAAGCATACCGGGCAATTTAAGTTGCAGCGTTGAGTGACCTCCAAAACCACGCAACATGTATGTTGGCGATGTTCAGAGCAGAGCCCGCAATCAAACGGGCATCCCCGCGAGGAAACGTCCACGCATCGAGGTGGACGCGACGGCACAAGCTTCCTTTCAGCCCAAGCGTCATAGGATGACAATCCGCGCCATAGAATAGTCCGGAACGAGCCATGGTCAGGACACTCCTTGCAGAGGAATACATCGTCGCCGTCCGCAATTCGTTCAGCGGGAATGCGGCGCAAGCATTCAGGGCAAACGCTCTCGGTAACTCCCAACGTCTTGATCATTGCGCGCGCGTCCTGTTCCGGCATCCGTTACCTTGCTCTCATCAAGCCGCCTACGAATCCAATTGGCCACCTGTTTGCAGCCAGACTTATCCGATTACGTGTTGCAATTCAACGCCCAAACAGTTCTCAATATCCCGGGCAATTGCCTCTGCTGTGGTGCGTCTCCGCAGAACCGAGACGAGCGCGGTGGGACTGTCCCGAAAGCGCTCGAGCGAGCGATCAAATCGCTGTGCCAGTTCCACCACCTGCTCACCGCTGACCAACTTATCCGCCAGATAAACAATCGCAGCCTCATCGATCCTTCCGCGTTCGAATGCACAGTCGCTGTGCGCCGCAACCACAGATGCAACCGCCTCAAATCCCAGATGCTTCAGGAGCCTCGCCCCGGCCTCCGCGTGGCGCTGGCGGCCTTTCGCGATATCGTGCAGCAGCCCACCTGCTCGTGTCAGGCGCGGATTCACCAGAACGTTTCTCTCGACTAACGCTAAAGCGAGGCGGTTCGCCACATCAGCGACTACCCTTGAGTGTCGAACTACACTACTCTCGGGTTGATATACCACCAGCATTGCTTCGCACTCGCGCGGAGTAGGAATATCGCGGTGCCACGCGAGCTCGCGAACCTTGGCAAGATCTTCCGGCGTGTCCATATCGAGGCAAACGCCCTCATCGGGCACAAAGAGATCACAGGCACCAGCTTCGTGCGCAGTCAACAGCGTCGATAATCGCCCCGCGGGTCCCATTCGCAACACTTCGTCAATAACAGCACGTGAGATTAGCGGAGGATGTCCGCGCCGCTCCTCGAAGACTGGATAAACGATGCTTTTGGTTTCCGCTCGATAGAAGCTCGCCAGACGGCGAATCGTGCTTTCCCGTACCAGCACAATATCCGAGGGAATCACGAAGCATGCATCGGTATTCGAGGGCAGCGCCTGTACCCCTGCTCGCACGGACGAAAACATCCCGTCATCAAACTGGTGGTTCATTACAGACCTTGCACCGGCGGCCGCGATTACCGGCACAAGCTCCTGTGCCCGATGCCCGACCACTACGCTCACATCTTCGAGACCCGCATTGAGAAACAAACGCACCACTGATTCCACAGCCGAGCACCCGCCAATACAGAGCAGCGGTTTGAACTCGCCCATGCGCGATGAGTATCCCGCGGCAAGAATGATTGCCGAGAGGCCTGGAAACGTTGCCCTACACGGGCTCTGGTTGCTGGCTGAAGTCGTAATCATTTTCCGCGAGAATCTCTTTGAGCTTTTCCAAGCTCTCCCCTACGACCAGCGCACAGCGTGTCATCTTATTGCGGGCATCGTCCTGCAGAATGTCCGCGCAATTGATTCCACCGTACCGGGGCGTGTATTCGCATTCGAACCACTCCACAAAACTCGAAAGCATGGTCGGTAGCCGAGCATCCGCGTTGTGTTCCGTGGAGTCCTTTCCAGCATACATGCCGAGCACGCAGCACCCACCGGTGAGCACGCCACAAAGCCTTCCGCAGCCAAGGCCGAAGAGCAGGCCGGACATGGCACGCACCAGTTCGGGATTTTGACGGTCCTGAGCTTCTAACACCATGAGCACGAGAATCTGGCTGCAGTTAAATCCCTGCATAGCAAGTTCAATCAATCGAAATTTCTCATCTTCCATTTCATTTTCCGCTTTTAGCCACGCATGAAGCGACACGCGTCGCAATCAAAAGAAAATATCCTGCCCGTACCTGCTTCATGGCGGCGTTGATCTCTAAATCTGACATTCCCTCACCACTCGACCACAATTCGTCCACGGAATCGTGTTCGAAAAGAAAGCGTGCGGCCGCCTCACAGAGGGCTCGAGAATGATCCTCAAAACACACCGTTTCAAAACCGGCGTCGAGGAGCCAACTCTCCAGCTCTTCGCGCACCAACATGCCTGACACGCACGCTCCCCTGAGTTCACGTACGGCCTTGATTCGTGGGGAGTTGCGCGCATAAAGATCGGAGATGATCAAGCGGCCTCCCGTGCGCAACACACGAGCGCACTCTGAAAGCACCTTTCGCGAGTCGCGCATGACCGACAGGCTACACTCAGCTAGCACTCCATCCATCGAAGCATCCGCAAACGGCAACTGTTCGGCCGAGGCGGCAACACGCGAACTGGCCGGTATGGTGCCAGCCTCAAGGGTGCTTCCCCTATCCACTCCTACGGCATCCATCCCACGCGACAACAGAAATCTAATGCTCTCCCCTGAGCCACACCCAATATCCAGCACACGCGCAGCGCGGCTTAAGCCCGCCTTCTCGATTGCATGCCGAGTCAACTCGAGCCCGCCGGGATGCGATAGCCAACCTGCACCGCCGGCTAACTTTCCCGACCGGTATGCGCATTGCATAGCGCATTCGGCAGCAGGCGTCACTTGTCCTCCAGCGCTTGCTCAACCCTTAACATCTTTCCCGTCGCCAACGACTCCGGCACATATACGAACCCACATCCAGGACACTTCCAGAGCTCAACGGGAAACTCGCTGCCCAGATAGGTAGCAGTCACCTTGGATTTGACGAGCGCCAAGTCGCACTTGCAACAGATCATCGGCGCTTCTGCTTGTGGTTCCTGCTTGCCACTCATGTCATCGCACCTGCATCCGGTGGAAGTATGCGTCGTATATCTGAAAAGCTCCGTCGACTGCCGTGTACTCGACCCAGTAAGTAACGCAACTCGGACGATGACATGCCAGCCAACGGCCATTGCCTGGATGTTTAATCTTTTCCCCGCTCTGTTCAGCATACTCAACTGTCTTGCGCACATCCTCCACCAGAATCATGCGCCGTTCCATCAGGGCCTTGACCTCGTCGGAGATAAGCAATTTGATTGATGATTCCACGTCCATTCCCTCTTCTCCCCAGAGTTCGCGCAAAAGACGCGTCTTGAGATGGGCTCGATTCTCCTGCCGCCGCGAAAACCCTGGATCAGGCCGCGCTGCCAGGTCTTCGCCAGCTTTGTCGAACACCAGGTCCAAAACATGCAGCGCCCTCTTACCCTGGCGGGCGAAACTATCGCGGCACATGGCACAGTAGGTTACATAGTCCGCGTCACTCTGTCGAGCGCGCCGGGCCACTGTCTTGTCTACCAGGTCAGGATTTACAAATCTTGCCAGGCCGCCGTAGCCGCAACAGGTGGTGAGACCGCGTTCATTCAGCTCCTTCGGCTGCACTCCCAGTCGCTTTAGCAACTGCCTCGCGCCATCCTCCACCTCGCTCACCCCTCGCGTCGCACAGGGATCGTGTATCGCATATTCCTGCCGGGAACCTTCGGCGTTGAGCCGGGGAAGATTCTCCCGATTGAGCTGGGGCCAGAGTGATTCAACCTTCATCTGGGGCATTGACTGCTTCAGGGTGCGAAAACAGGACGAGCACGCCGTGATAATTCGTGGCTGCCCCATCTGTTGCCAGATATTCTCCAGTGTCCCCATGGACTTTTCGAAGATGTCGTTCCGCCCTGCCCACAGCGCCGGTGCCCCGCAGCAGTTCAACACTAGTCCTAAACCACCTTCGTATGTCTCACACAAAAACTCGTAGCAGGACTGAACATGTTCGGGAGATGACGCGGCGAGTTGGCAACCGGGAAAAAACAATGCTGCACTGGTCGTGAAGCCCGGCTGGTGCCGGGCCATCGCAAACGCTTCTCCGGTGCTGAACGCCATGTCGCGCAAAGCAAACTCATGCGCAGAAACCGGCATTTTCTTGGCCGCCACCATACTCTGGCGCGCATCGAGGCACACCTCAGCCATACTCATCTTTTCCGGACACACCGCCGCGCACAGCCCGCAGAGGAAACAGGAATTGATCATGCGGTTTTTGTTCCGCACACCCATCACGATGCTGAGATTGTTGTAAATATCCCGCACATAGCGCTTCGGATAAGAACGGTAGTGGTGGAGATACTCGCACACGTTTACGCACTCCATGCAGGAACAGGGGAAACAACGCTCTGCCTCCTGCTGTGCCTCTGCGCGGGCGAATCCTGCCAAGGGATCGGAGGGGCGCACCTGCGGCAGCGGAGCAAATTCGGAAGTCTTGGTATAAAGACGCGAAGGCTGCGGTCCCTGCGCTTCGCGGCTTGCCGAAAGCGATGCCCCCTGCAGGAAACGGTCGATCGAGAGTCCCGCATAGCGGCCGTCCTGGACCGAGGTAATCGGCGAGAACCGCGCCGGTGAATAGCGCATCGTTCCCCCGGCAAATACCTTCGGGTGGTCCGTGGCGTAGGTCTGCAGATCGATCGCGATGGAATTGCCCTGGGCAGATACCCAGCGATCGCCACATCCCAGGTACACGGCGTCGAACTCTTGCGTCAGTGAATCCAGATTCGGCGCCGAACCGTTCAGCGAGACACGCGTGTCGCATTGCACCGAGACCTCGAGTCGTTCGAGCATTTCAAGGTCGGTCTCGATGCAGCGCTCCGGCAGTAGTTCTTCGCCCATCCCCCGCAGCCGGCCGAGCAGTCTGTCCAGTACCTCGAAGATCGTAACCTCGTAGCCTTTCGCAGCCAGATCCAGGGCGGCCACCACCCCGCTCAAACCGCTGCCGACGACCGCCACCCGTTGGTGCTTCGAGGAAAGCGGCCGCACCTCGGGCGCGGCCCCGCCATATTCGGCGCAGGCACGTTCCAGCGCCGAGATATTTAGCGGCTCACCCGCCTCGCTGCGCTTACAGAATTCGTGACATGGATGTTCGCAAATCCGCGCGATGATTTGCGGCAAAGGAATGGAGTTGGCGAAGATCTTAAGTCCGCGCTTGAAGTCTCCCTTGCGGACGCAGTCCATCATTCCTCGGACATCGACATGGACTGGGCAGGAAGTATTGCAGGCTGGCGCCTGCTCCTGGATGCATTGCGATTCCCACTGCCTTACTCTTTCGCGGTCCATGCGCTACTCTCCTCCGCGAACAACTCCGCGCTCAGTTGTTGCCGTCATCAAGTTTGCTTGGCAGAGTTTAAGAAACGGCTGGAACGAAACCTCGATTTCGTCCCAGCCGTTACAGAGCGCAAGGTTATGCGTGCACTTTGTCCTTCGCCTTTGCGTCAAGGGCTGCCTTAACGACCTTGGGCAGCGCCGGAACCCGCAGAATGCGGATGCCGCAAGCGTTGTGGATCGCGTTCAGCACCGCTGGGTGCGGAGCGGTTAAAGGCGCTTCGCCGACGCCCGCAGCCCCAAAGGGACCGAGCGGACGCTTGGTTTCCTGGAACAGGATCTCGAAGTCGTCTGGAATGTCCTTGATGTAAGGCAGACCGCAGTTCATCAACGTAGTGTGGTACTTCAGGTCCTCGAAGTCCTCGGTCAGCGCCAGTCCGATGCCCTGGGCGATGCCGCCATAGATCTGGCCCTCGACCGTGGCGCGGTTCATGATGGTGCCCACGTCGACCGCCGTGGTGAACTTCACCACCTTCACCTTGCCGGTCTTGGGGTTAACCTCGACTTCGGGCATGAACAGCTCGTACATGTAGATCGCGAAGGGCTTGCCCTGCCCGGTGACCGCGTCGCAGGCAGTGCAGTCAGCCGCGACCCACTTGCCGTCGTAACGGAGCGGGATCTTCTCCGCCACCATTTCGTCGTAGGTGCGATAGCTGCCGTCAGGCTTGCGCATGGCATTCAGCAGCATCTCGGCGCCAACTTTCAAGGCATTGCCGATCATGACGTTGGAGCGGCTGCCACCCGAAGGCCCGCTATTCGGAAACTTCGTGTCGTTCAATTCCACCTTGATCTGCGACGGATGGAGGTGCAGCGGACGCAGGGTTTCATGGGTAAACGTCAGCGCGCCGAGATCGGCGCCCTGGCCGTGATCCTGCCAGGTGCCAAAGACAGTCACGCCGGTTGGTGTCAGTTCGATGGCGGTTGCCGATCCATCCGGACCGTCGAGGCCGCAGCCATAAATGCCCAGCGACAGGCCAACGCCACGCGGTTTCTCTGGAGTCGAGAGTTCCTTGCAGCGCTTCTTGGCCTCTTCATACTTCGGACGGAGCAGATCGAATAGGCCTTCCAGACAGAACACGTCGGGCTCCTGACCGGTAGGAGTGGTTGCGCCCGGACGATAGATGTTCTTGCAGCGCAGTTCGAACGGATCCATCCCCATCTTCTCGGCCAGCATGTCGATGGCGATTTCCGAAGCCAGGAAGGACTGCGGAGAGCCATAGGCACGGAACGGAGAGCCCCAGGCATGGTTGGTGCAAACCGTGTGTCCCACGCCGCGGATATTCGGGATGTTATAACCGGCGCCAATAAATTGGGCCGGGCGGACGGTGAGCAGATCGCCGAACTCAGAGTACGGCCCGTGATCGATCCAATAATCGTGCTCCATCGCCAACAGCTTGCCACTCTTGTCGGCGCCAAGCTTGATTTTGACCCCGGCCGGAGAGCGCTTGCCGGTATAGGTGATGTTCTGGAACTGGTTATAGGTCAGCGAAACCGGGCGGCCGGTGGCTAGGCAGGCTACACCCAGCAGCGCTTCCGTCGTCGGACAGAACTTGTAACCGAAGGTTCCGCCCGTACCGTTCTGAATGAGGCGGAGTTTATCGGGCTCTACACCGATGCCGGGGCAAATCATGGCATGGTGCAGGAACAGGCCGATACTTTTCGACTGGATCGTCAGGCAGCCAGTGTTATCCAGATAGGCTTGTCCGCAATCCGGCTCCAGATGCAGGTGAGGCTGGCGGCTGCAGTAGGTCTCAGCTTCCACGGTAAACGCAGCCTTCTCCATCAAGGGCTTGGTATCCTCGCCCTTCTTCACACCCTGCTCGTAATAGACATTGGGAGTTCCTGGGTGAATCTCAATGGCATCGGGAGCCATCGCGGCCGGGGCACTCATGTAAGCCGGAAGCACGTCAAGGTCAACCTTGACCTTGGCCGCCGCGGCGCGGGCATGCTCCTCGGTATCGGCGCAGACAATCGCGATTGCATCACCAAACTGGAACACCTTCTCCTTGCAGAGAATTGGGCGGTCCCAGCCATCGCCCTTGTTGGTCGGGAAGGTGATGAGACCGGTGATGGCGTTCTTGCCTTTTACATCCTTCCAGGTCACCACTTTCACCACGCCGGGCATCTTCTCGGCTTCAGCAAAATCAATGCCTTTGATGTTGGCGTGCGAAACCTCGGCCTGCACCAGCGCCAGCCGCAGGGTGTCCGGCGGCATATGCAGCGCAACATCGGCGCCGAAGTCCCATGCGCCCGTTACCTTGGCAACCGCCGAAGGACGATGATACTTGGAACCCACGATTGAGCCGTTCTCAACCGGCTCAAACAGCAGGTCCTCCTTCTTCTTTTCTCCCCGCAATACCGCGGCTGCATCCATCACCGAATCCACCAGCGGCTTGTAGCCGGTGCAACGGCAGGCATTTTTGTTGATGTCGAACCAGGTCCGCACTTCTTCGCGCGTTGGGTTCTTGTTGGTGTCGAGCAGGACCTTCGCGGACATCAGGAATCCCGGCGTGCAGATGCCGCACTGTGCCGATCCATTCGCCATCCAAGCCACCTGCAGAGGATGCAGGTTGTCCGGAGTTCCCAGACTTTCGATGGTGGAAATCTTCGCGCCCGGTTCCACTTCGCCGATCGGAATCATGCAGGCGCGGGTGGCTGCGCCGTCAACGATCACCGTACAAGTGCCACACTGACCTTCGCTACAGCAGAGCTTGCATCCGGTTAATAGGAGTTGGTCGCGCAACACTTGTGCGAGATTCTTCTCCGGGTCGACGATGAGCGTTCGGTCCACGCCGTTTACATTAAGAATCTTCTTTTCCATGGACTCAACCTCGTTCCTTTCTTCAATCCGTCTGTCATTCCCAGCAGACCGCCGGAGAACCGGCGCCCGCCATCTGTTTCACCAACCTTGGAGCCCCTTCCATCGGTCCACCCGGTTCACTTTCCGGCGGGCTGTGGGAGTTCAAGGTGGAATACGTCGATGAACCGCAAAACCTCGTTTAGGTTGGAAGCCGATCATGCATATGACCAGCAGCCTGGATGAACGTTCCTTCGGAACCGTAGAAAACCTGTACGCCGACCTGGGGACGCGCTTTCAGGTTGACACCCGGCGCAATCATGCCATCAACCTGTTGTTGCAAACTTGCAATCGCAGTGCCACCGGCGCAATTTCGCGCAAGTTCGCAGCCAACGCCGCATATCAGTCATGGGAACGTCGTGGGAGCGCACGCAGAGCCACAAGCCTGCCCGGATTGCCCCTCCCACGCAGAGCAGGAGCAGCCTTGGGCAGACCGATCACTGCCATCAGGCGCGCCTCGCGGAACCGTTCGGCGCAGGAGGTTGTTCAAGAATGGATTGATGTTCCAAAACAGAACAGTAGAGTGTGCTCAATTATGGAACACTAGGCTGGCAGAATGGATTGCCATGCGAAAAATTACGAATGCGGTCCGCTGTCAGGAAGCAGATCGTACTCCTCCATTTTGCGATAGAGCGTGTTGCGCGCGATACCCAGGCCGGCAGCCGTCCTCTTGATATTGCCGCAGCACACGCTCAAGGCCTCGGCAATCGCCTCTCTCTCGACCTCGCGGAGCGGCCTGACCACCGCTGCCGACCGCTCTTTCTCCACCCGCAGGGTGACCCCGGGATTGGTGACCGGCAGAGCACTTTCGGGGGGCAGGCTGAGGTGTTCCAGCTTCAGCACCCGCGCATCTCCCATGCGTACCAAGGCTCTTTCCAGCACATTTTCCATGGCGCGGACGTTGCCCGGCCAACTGTAAGTCGACATGGCTCGCGAGCACTCGGCATCAATCCCCACCGGAGGACGGCCCAGCCGCATGGATATTTTCGTCACCAAACAACGCACCAGTGGGGGAATATCCTGCGGCCTTTCGCGCAGTGGCGGCACTTTCACTTCCAGCACCGCCAACCGGTAATAAAGATCTTCGCGGAATCGCCCAACCTCTACATCCTTATTCAGGTCGCGATGAGTGGCGGCGATTATGCGGATATCCACCTCGGTTTCCTGCATCGATCCAATGCGCGAAACCTTTCTTTCCTGCAGCACGCGAAGCAGCTTAGCCTGCACATTCAGTGACATTTCCCCGACTTCGTCGAGGAAAATACTGCCTCCATTGGCCGCTTCGAACTTTCCGGGATGGCCGCCCTTTTTTGCCCCCGTAAAGGATCCATCCATGTAGCCGAACAGCTCGCTTTCGATCAGGCTTTCCGGGATGGAGGCGCAGTTGATGGCCACGAATGGCCCGCGTTCCCGGTCGCTGGTGTTGTGTATGGCGTTGGCAAACAACTCCTTGCCGGTGCCGCTCTCCCCCAAGATCAGCACCGTCGAACTGCACGCCGACGCCAGGATTGCCCATTCCTTGGCCGCCTTCATCGCCGGACTATCGCCCACAATGTCGTCAAAAGTATGGCGATAGGAGTAAACCACCGGGGCTTGTTTGCTATTCCGCTCACCGATTTCGCGGAAGAAAGCCACCGCGCCGACAATGCCCCCTGTCTCATCGCGCAATGGGGAAGCCGAACTGCGAATACGCTTGCCGGAGCGGTCGATCACGATTTCCTGGTTCTCGTAGTCCTTGCCGCTGCTCAAAACCTTCAACAGTGGTGGGTTCCACGGACACACCACCGACAGCGAGCGTCCTCTCGCGGTGGCCGGGTTCACTCCGAAGATCTCGCCTCCGCGCGCGTTCAAGTCCGTCACAATGCCATTCTGGTCAATCGCTACCAGACCATCGGCAATGCCGTGACGCAGCGCATTAGAGTAGCGCGAAGCCACATAAAACATGTGGGTGGCTTGCTCCAGCCGTAACTGGTTCTCGATGGCGCGCGCCGCCGCAACCACCAGGCCCATGGTGTGCGGGTTGGCCTCACGCCAGTCGCCACTCAGGTCCAGGCAGCCCACGGTCCTGCCCTCGGGGTCGGCAATGGGAGACGCCGAACAGGTAAGGAACTGGTTCTCCTCGCAGAAGTGCTCCCAGGCGAAGATCTGTACCGGGGCCCGCTCCACCAGTGCCGTGCCGATGGCGTTGGTCCCCTTTTTCTCTTCACTCCAACTGGCGCCCGGACACAGATGCACCTGCCGGGTCCGGGAGAGAATCCCTTTATCCCCAACCACTTCCAGGAGAAATCCATTCTCGTCCGTGAGCACAACTTGGAATGCCGAGCCACTGAAGAAGTGGTGCAGATCCTGCATGAACGGCCGCGCCACGCGGATCAGCTGCTCCTTCTGGTGAAGCTGCTCTTCCAGATGGCGGGCTCCGTCATCATCCAGTGGGCCCGTATTATGCAACGGGTTGATGTTCAGAGATCGACACCGCTGCCAGGAGTTGGCGACGGCACTACGCACCAGCCGGGAATCCAGCACTTCCTTTTCAAGAAAGAGTTCCCACGCCTTTTTTCCAAGGGTGAGAAGATGCGGCGGCATAGTAATCCTCTTGCTCCGCTTATCAATTCAACGCGGGGCATAAGCATACAACGGTTCGGGACTCCGGGAAACAGCAATTTTGCGTTGCCAGCCGGAGCCTATTGAGCCAATTTTGAAAACATCCGTAGCAGGTAGGTGGCCATACTTTGGACTCTTGCTTGCATGTCAACAGTATATGACAACCGCAACCCTTCTCGTTATCGCGCCTTGTTCACTCCTGCTGGGAGCCGGCTTGCAACTGCTGCTTGCCCGTCTGCTGCCGGCTCGGGCCAAGGGTGTTCTCGCGGTCCTGTGTTGTGTGCCGGCTCTCCTGGCCGTCATTTCCACAATTCCCCTGGTCATGGCAGGACGATCCCTGGATCTTCGGCTCACTCAGTGGGACGGACCGCTGGCTCTCATCCTTCACGTAGACGCTCTTAGCATTCTGTTCGCCTTCATGGCGACCTGTATCGGCGGCATCGTGCTCCTATATTCCATCGGATACATGGCCGAGGATGCCGCTGCCACTCGTTTCTACGCCATCATGCTGGTCTTTATTGGCGGCTTCGTCAGCATGGTCTTGAGCGCCAACCTTTTCATCTTCTATCTCTGGTGGGAGGTCGCCGGCCTCTGCTCCTTCGCCTTGGTCGGCTTCTGGTATCAGAACAAGGAAGCTGTCGATGGAGCGCGCAAGGTGCTGCTCATGACGCACCTGGCCGGCTATGGCGTGCTCGCCGCCATTCTCGTCATCTACCACCGAACCGGCAGCACCCTCTGGACCGATCCCGCCGTCGCCCGTGCCTTTACCGGCGGGCTCTTCCTGTTGACCTTCGTCTCACTGGTGGCGAAGTCCGTCCAGGTGCCCCTGCACACCTGGATTCCAGAGGCCATGGCGGCGCCAACCCCGGTCAGCGCTCTGCTGCACGCGGCCTGTTACGTCACCGCCGGTGTCTATCTTGCCGCCCGCCTGTACAGCTTTGGCGCCCTGCCCGTGCACTGTGGAGCGCTCATGGTCTGGATCGGCACCATCACCATGGTCGTTGGCGTCATGTACGCCATGGTGCAGACCGACCTCAAGCGGATGCTGGCCTTCAGCACCGTCAGCCAGATCGGTTACATGATCATGGGCATCGGCATTGGAACTCCCCTCGCCATCACCGCCGGACTTTTGCACTGCCTGAATCACGGATTCTTCAAAGGCGGTCTCTTCCTTACCGCCGGAAGCGTGCAGCACGCCACCGGCACGCGTGATATGAACAAGCTCGGCGGGCTCGCCGGTAAAATGCCGCGCACCACCTTCGCCTGGCTGATCAGCGCGGGCAGCATGATGGGCATTCCGCTGATGAGCGGATTCGCCAGCAAGTGGATGCTCTACACCGCCGCGCTGCAGGCCGGCTGGATCGTTCCGGCCCTGGCCGCATGGGTTGCCAGTCTGGGCACCGTCTTCTGTTGCATCCAGGCAACCGACGCGGTGTTCCTCGGCTCCACTACCCCGGCCACCGAGCACGCCCATGAAGCTCCCATCAGCATGCAACTCGGCCTGGGCTGCATTGCGACCGGCAGCCTGGTACTGGGAGTTGCGCCGCAACTGGCCGTCAACTACCTCCTCAATCCCGCGATCGCAGCCCTTGGTCTGGGCGCGGGCATCCAGGTCACCTGGTTCGGACTCACTGCCACCGCGGGAAGCTGGTTCACCACCTGGGGTCTGGTGCTGGCCGTGGTCTCACTGATTTTCGGTGGACTGGTCTATGCCATGGCCAACTCCTCCCGCTCCGTGGTGGTGGTCGGAGGTGCTGCCCTGGCCGGGGCTGGCGGCAACGGCGTCTTCACCGGTGGTGAACCCTTCGCCGGAGAGGGCCGTCTTCCCTCGCGCGACTTCACCTACATCCTCGCCCAGAACTGGAGCGGCTTTTTCCGCTGGTCCAACGTGGACCGCTTCTATCTCGGCGTCTGGCAGGGGCTGCTCGACGGTTCGTCGGCGCTCGCGCGCGTCGTCTCTATCTTTGAACAGCGCGCGGTTGCTTCCATCTTCGTTCTGGCCGCCGCCGTCTTCGCCGGAGTGCGCTTCTTCGCGCCCCAGATCACGTCCGCCGAAACCGCTGCCGTGGTGCAGCCCATTCCTCGTCTGCTGATGATCGCATGCACTCTGGCTGGCGCGGCTCTAATCCTCGCCGCGTTGTCCTCGAAGGTCTGGCAGCGCTTCGTTCCCATGATGGCGGCATCCGCCATAACCACGGTCGCGGGTCTAGTCGTACCCAGTCCCTCCCTGCGCTTGGCCTTGTTGGAACTGGGCGCGGTGCTCGCCGTCCTGCTCGTCTGGAGTGCGGCAACCCAGCTCTCCTCCAGGCTTACCTACCTGTCCGCCATCGCGATTTCCGCTCTCAGTTTGATCGGCAGCGAGGTCCTGACCACGCGCGGCGATGCCAACACGGCGCGCGCCCTGCTGATCACCAGCGTCTTCGTCAAGCTGGCCGTGGTTCCGCTCTTTGTCTGGCTGCTGAAGCTGGCTGATGAGCTTCCCGCGCTGGTGCTGGGGCTCATCATCGCCGTACTCGACATTGCAGCCTTCGGCGAACTCTACGCCATTGTCCAGACCTCGCCGTGGATGATCACCCCCAGGTCCCTGTGGCTCGGCGCCGCCGCCGCCTCGGCCCTGGTCAGCGCCATCCTGATGCTCTCGCAGCGCAGCCTCAAGCGCTTACTGGTGCTCTCCACCGTGGAAGACATCGGATTCCTCATGCTGGGTCTGGCCTCCGCCGATGCCTTGGGAATGCGCGGCGCGCTGCTCGGCGCGGTTTCGCACGCGCTCGCCAAAGCTCTGCTCTTTGCCTGCCTCGGCGCACCGGAAAGCGAAGGCGCCCTCTCCCTGGAAGCCACCGGCCTCACCGCCCGTTATCCAGTCAGCGGCTTCGGCTTTGTCTTCGGAATGCTGGCCGTTGTGGGTGTGCCGCCCACCCTCGGATACCTTGGACGCTGGCGGTTGTACAACACCGCCCTCCAGGTGAGCCCGTGGCTGCTGGCCGTCTTTGTGGTCTCCTCTGCCCTCGCTCTCATCGCCTACGTGCTCGCACTCACCGGCCTGTGGTGGGGGCCTCCGCCCGACGGCGCACAGCCTGGCAAGGAACCTTTGATTCTGAAAGCAACGATTGTCCTGCTCGTGGTCTTGCTTCTGGCGGGCGGCTTGTGGCCAAATGTCCTACAGTCTGTGTGGGGGGGAATGCAATGAATCTCTGGAAACGATTAATCTGCCTGAGTCGTCGCAAAAGCCCCTGGCTGTTTCACATGAACTCGGGAAGCTGCAACGGCTGCGATATAGAACTAATCGCTGCCCTCACTCCCCGCTATGACGCCGAGCAACTGGGCGTAAAGCTGGAAGCCAGTCCGCGGCATGCCGACATTATCTGCATCACCGGCCCCGTGACTCGTACCGCGGTCAACGCCATCAAGACCGTGTACGGACAAGTCTACGGCCCCAAGGCGGTGGTCGCCATCGGCTCTTGCGCGGCTTCGACCAATGCCTACATCGATAGCCGGGTCCTGGACGGTCCACTCGACAGTCACATTCCCGTCGACGTCTTTGTTCCCGGCTGTCCTCCGCGTCCTGACTCAATCCTGCAAGGCGTTGCCAAGGCTGCCGAGATGCTGTCGCAGCCCGCCGAGAGCGCGCCCCTGGAGGGGAAAGCACAATGAACCTGACTACCGCATTGTTGCGCCTCCTGATCTTTCCCGGACTGCTGTTTGCGGTTCCGGCCGCATGGTTTTTCCTGTGGGCGGAACGCAAGGTTGTGGCCGTGATGCAGCAGCGCATCGGCCCGCCATTCATGCAGCCGTTCTTTGACTTCATGAAACTGATCGGTAAAGACGTTCCGTCGCGCACCGGCCTCGGCGGCTTCCTCGTAAGAATCTGGCCGATTCTTTCCGTGGCGGCTGCGGCAGGAGCGGTCGGACTGCTTCCGGTGATCCCCCATTCCGGCGGATTTGCCGGCGATCTCATCCTGCTGCTCTCCTTGCTGGAACTGCCGTCGATGTTCATCATCGCCGCCGGATTCTCCTCCCGCTCGTTGTGGGGTGAGATCGGCTCCTCCCGCGAGGCGGTCATGAGCGTCTCCTACAACGTCGTCTTCCTGATGGCAGTCATCGGCATCGCGGCATCGCAACACACCTTTGAGTTGCAGGCTCTGGCCTACTCCCACGGCTCACCGCTGCGCTGGCTGGGCGTGCTGGCGATCGTCGTCTGCCTGCCCGCCAAACTGCACATCAATCCCTTCTCCATCACCAACGCCGAGCAGGAGATCTATGCCGGGCCGATGACCGAGTATGCCGGGCCGGACCTGGCACTTTGGGAGCTTGCCCATGGTCTCCACGGGCCTGGTCGCGGCGCTGCTCATTCCGCCGGTCACCAGTGTCTGGCTGGCGGCCATCCTTTTCGTCGCGCTCTCATTCGCCGTGGTGATCCTGCTCTCCGTGTTAGCGGCGGCAACCGCGCGCCTGGCAATCGATTCCTCGGTGCGTTTCTACTGGCAATGCGCCGTGATTTTCGCAGTGATTGGCGTTTCCTCCGCGCTGCTGATGAGGCTCAAGCTATGAACATTCTGAACCTGCTGTTTAAAAACTTCATCAGCGGCTCGGTCACCTTGCGCTTCCCGAAACGCCCTCCGGCGGATCTAGGTTACCGCGGCCTGGTGCGCTATGACGAAAAGCTCTGCACGGGATGCGGCGTCTGCGCCTACCGCTGCACCTCGCGCAGCATCATCTTCCGCCCCACCCGCACGGCTTACACCTGGAGCTACGATCCCGGCCAGTGCACCTTTTGCGGGCGCTGCGTGGATGGCTGCGAATCGCACGCGCTCACCCAGGATGCGGAATGCCCGCCGATTTACTTCAAGCGCGATGAATTGAATTTCAGCCAGACCACCCAACGGCCGCTACCGCCGCCGAAAGCAAAGCCACCAGTGCCTCCGGCGCCCAATGTGACGGCAACAGCTTCGTCCCCGGGAGACGCACAATGAGCACTCTCGAAAGCATTTCCGCCGACTTGGGGTTGAACGAAGCCTGGGAGCTGAAGGGTAGCTCCCACTGGCTCGCCTCCCCCACGCTCGATGTCCGCAAACTGGCGGAGCTGATGCGCGCCCGCAAGGCCCGCTTCATCACCATCACCGCCACCGAATTGCCCGAACACGGCGGCATTGCCTTGGACTACCACTGGGACCTCGATGGCCAGCTTCTGTCTTTCGAAGTGCCCGCCGAAAACAACCAGGTGGAGAGCATTTACGATCTCTGCGAGGCCGCCGACTGGATCGAGCGCGAGGTTCATGAATACTTCGCCATCGATTTCAGCGGACGTGATTACGTGCCCCTGATGCTGCGGGCCGGCGACAAAATGGGCGTGAACCTGCGCGAGGAGGACGAATGAGCTACCAGATTCCCATGGGCCCCTATCACCCCGCACTGGAGGAACCCTACAAGCTTGACCTGGTCTGCGACGGCGAAACCGTGCAGGACGCCAAGCTTAATGTAGGATTCAACTTCCGCGGCATCGAGCACCTGGCCGAAAGCCGCAACTACATTCAGGTCATCGCCCTCATGGAGCGGGTTTGCGGCATTTGCTCCAACATTCACACCCTTTCCGTCTGCCAGGCCATCGAGCAGGTTCTGGGTCTCACGCCGCCGCCGCGCGCACTTTATATCCGCGTCATCGTGGCCGAGCTGGAGCGCCTGCATTCGCATGTGCTGTGGGCCGGCATTGCAGGTAAACTCATGGGATTCAAAACCATGTTCATGACCTGCTTCGCCATCCGCGAAAAAGTGATGGACGTGCTGCAAGCCATCTCCGGCAATCGCGTCAACTATGCGATGAATCGCATCGGCGGCGTCAATCGCGACGTCACTGACCCGGCCATTATCCTTCTGATGATCGACGACCTGGAACGCGACATGGTGAAAACCATCATCCCGATCTTCACCACCAGCCGCACCGCGCTGTCGCGCTGTGCCGGCATCGGTGTGCTCACCGAAGACCAGGCACGCTCCCTCGGAGTCGTCGGCCCAACCGCGCGCGCCTCCGGACTTCCCCAGGACATCCGCCGCGCCGCCCCGTACGCGGCCTACGAAGAAATGGAATTCAATGTGCCTGTGGAACCTTCCGGCGACGTAAAGGCCCGCCTCGTGGTGCGCGCCCTGGAGATTCTGGAGAGTTGCCGCATCCTCCGCCAGGCTCTTTCCAAGCTGCCTCCCGGCGGGTTGTACTCGTGCCCCGAGGAATTGGAGTTCCCGTCGGGAAGAGGTTTCAGCCGCGTCGAGGCTCCGCGCGGAGAGGTTTTCTACAGCGTTTCCTGGGAGGAGGAATCGGATTCGCCCAGGCGCGTCCATGTCCGTACTCCAACCTATGCAAACATGCCGGCCGTTCGTTGCATGGTGCGTGGCGCTCGACTTGCAGATACCCCTTTGATTCAGGCTTCGGTCGATCCGTGTTACTCGTGCACGGACCGGTAATTGGAGGTCAGGAGAGTTCGCCCCGGCTCACTTTTTAGAACCTAATTAGGAGATTGGAAATCATGGTTAGTTACAGTGTTATTACCGATAAATGCGTTAAAGACTGGAAGTGCGTTGCCGTATGCCAGAAAAAGGCGATTCATCCCAAGAAAGATGAACCGGGCGCCGAAAATGTGAAGCAGCTTTACATCAACCCAAAGAAGTGCCAGAGCTGCGGCTCGTGCATAGCCGCCTGCGAAAACGAGGCTATCTTTACCATTGAGGATCTGCCAGAAGAGCTGCACCATTTCGCCGAGGCGAACGCCGCATATTACAAAAAATAGAGTTTCTGTTTCGTCCTCCCTTGCCAACCAGGCAGTCTATCCTGTGAGACTTCCTGTACCGGTCGGCTTGGCCTTCGGTCCCGCGCTCTCTTGTCCAGCGGCGCGGGACATTCTCTTTTCACCAGATATCGAACCAGTTTCTTGCGTGTGTGAGATTCCAAGAAAGCG
>Ga0326728_10010832_pt1 | contig 21141 bp, 15 predicted proteins | sample MB3enrmetagenome_FD_207602 | JGI IMG/M metagenome (GOLD analysis project Ga0326728, IMG submission 207602) | Lab enriched peat soil microbial communities from McLean, Ithaca, NY, United States - MB31MN | ecosystem: Environmental > Terrestrial > Soil > Wetlands > Peat | place: USA: New York... | reverse complement strand
GATCTGCTCTTCGTTGAATCGACTCTTGCGCACGACTCCTCCTCCTGGCCCTGAGCGGGCCATTCTATATCGGAGAAGTCACATTTCCACTGGTCTAATTTTCGGGGGGCAGGTCAGATGAGTTGCCGAATAGGAGGGCTTCTATTCGCTGAAGAAAACCCAGATTCTGATAGAGCGTTGGCGGATGGAATATCACATTGGACGACCGCACTCGGCGTTAGGCTACAGGCCGCTTGTGGCGATCTGTAGCCCGACGCGCCCGCTTAGTTTCGCCGCCCGGTCGGGGCTGTCATGTGGGTGTCGCTCTGCCTGGTACACGACATTGGAGCGATCACCCTCCGTGACCATGCGACGAGCGGGTGAAGCCGAGAGCTTAAAAACATCCGCCATCGAGCTTACTTGGCTGCTAGGTCCGACATCAAGTTTAGCCCGTTCATGCTACCCCAGCCGGTTGTCAGATCATAGTCAATGACTGCGTTATAGTACTTCGACTGACCGTTGGTTCGATTGTTCCCGCTGGTAATGTCGTGGAAGTCCTCGGTGTAATTGGTACCTTGGCCGATGGAGTAAAGGGTCGGGTTTAGGAATCCAAGACCTGCGGACTTACCATTGGCGACCCGCTGCTGGTTGACCAACGCCAGATATGCCGCCCAGCGTGGAGTCGCAAAACTGGTGCCACCCCAGTTTGTAGCCGTTTGGCCGTTGTCATAAACAATGTAGTTGTTGAAGTCGCCTTGCAAGGCGACATCGGGTGTGTTACGCACCGTAGTTGAGCCGCCATTTGACGAGTTGATGACGGGTTTCTGCCAACTTGGAATCGGGAATGTGTTGCCATCATTGGCAGGACCGCCACCACTACCCTCGCCGCTGTTGTTCCAGACGACTTCGGATTTCCACGTGCCGCCGGCACCTGTAGTTGTCAATGATGTTCCGCCGACAGTTGTGACATTAACATCCTCGGCCGGGTAGCTTTCACTGGAATCGCTACTCGTGTAAGCGCCCAGATCCCCTGATATGTTAAACATCGACTGGCCCTGCGCTGCCATTTGCTGGAAAGCAGGATCGTCCGTCGTCGGATCATCCGGATCCCACCACCAGGAGCTGGACAGTTGCTTGGCAATGTTATCCGACGCCATGCGATTGAAAATGTATCCGTCGACCCCAGTGCCAAAACTTTCGGGGCCGATGTAAACCATCAGTTTCGTGAGGCCCGTAGCTATCCCGAGCACCTGCTGTATGTCGAGACAAACTTCACCTTCGTCGTTGCTGTTGCTCCATTTGGTAGCCGAACCGCCGTCCACCACTACGTTGGTAATGGGAACGTTATTGGTCTTGCCGGTATTGGTAAAGTACTTGGTAATATCGTTCGCGGCATAACCGGCAAATTCTGCCAGCCCTACCACCTGCCCTGTGCCCGTATTGGATCCCATGTTGTACGCCGAGCGCATGTCACTGGCGAGCCAACTCTTAGACGGTCCCGAACCGGTGCCGTCGCCAGGGCCACCGACTTTCAATGGTCCGGGATGCGCTCCCGGATGATAGCGGCCGCCGAAATCATTAAAGCCGTTGATGTGCCTGATGGGAGTGTTTACCACAACGAGGGGCTCCCGGTCGACCGAGTAAAAGGTGCGAGCTTCGCTCGGATGTTGATAAACCTTCATTTGTACGCCAAAAGCCTTCTCAATATTGGCAACAGAGCCTGTCCAAACCTGAAATAGTCCATTTGAAGTCTCATGAGTAACCTTAAGGCCGTTGCGCCTCGCAAATGCTCGCAGTTCGGCAAGTTCTGCATCATCACGACCGAATCTGTCTCTAAACTGCTTTGCAGTGATCCATTGCTGGTAATCAGGACTGTTTGGATCGGAGACTCGGTCTACAAACTCCGGCAGGCCAGGTTTCGGCTCCAACTGGACAAAAAGGTTGATAATCCGATCGGGGGTGAGGCGACCCACCTCTGTAGCGCTTCCATCTCTCACTGCTGGCCGGAGAGCTTTAGTTATTCTCTGAATGTTAGGCTGGCTCGGTGCTATCTGCTGTGCTTGAGCCGACATGATGAGCAAAGCGAGCATAGACGTCAGAAAACTACAAAATACACATCGCATTTTCAAAACCTCCCGATTCTATTAGATGGTGTTGATGTTCGGGCACGAAGAAATGCCAAGGCCAAGCCAGTACGAAACAGGCTTGCACCCAAGCAGAGATTTGCAGGCGACAAGTCTCTCTTCATACTAGGCGTTTCGTAACCCGAACTGAAAAACAGCCCGCCATAACAGCAAAACAAGAGACTCGAACACTTGGCACTCGTCAGGGTTCGACCTCGCGGTTAGGGCCCTACCAAGGAAGACGGTTGATCGGGCAGTTTTGGTTAGGCCATTTTCACAATATTTCTCATGCCCGCAGGTTGTATCAGGCAACCAAGGCTCTCTCAATAACTGCTTTTTGGGTCACTAAAGGCTAGCATTCGATGACGTTGACGGCCAGCCCCGCAAGAGAAGTCTGCGACAAACACGGTAGTAGTGAATGCCTATTCATTTGTTAACTTTCTTCTGCCAACGGAACAGTCCAATTGTTGGTATAAAGAGCAACCAGAAACCCGAGACTGGCATAATAAGGGCACCCATTGCCGTGATTGAGAGAAAGCTCCATAATAAAAAAGTAGGGCTATCCACATTATTTCGTTCTATCCAGTCAATAAGACCTCCTATGATAAGGAGTGCAAAGCCAGAGAAGAAAAACCAAAAAGCAGCTTCTCGATTCGGTCGTTGATTTAGTGTAATCGTATTAAACAATCGTTCGCTAATGATGATAGACAGGGCGTCATAAAACACAATTATTCCGACTACAGTATGGAGGATACCGATTACAATAACACTCTTACCAATCCATGTTTTCATATAATCCGGAATCTCCTTTTTGGCCCAAAAACGAACAGCCGATTCTACTCCCATTTCTATTCGTGTCACTTTGAAACACTTTTTCATGCGGTTCGTCCCTCCGGCACGAAATTCCGAACCACCACAGCCGAAATTGCCGCCATAAGAATCCCCCCTCTGGCATAGTCAGACTCTACCAACCGTTCTGGCCGACTCTCTTCAGGAACGCAAGGAATTCTCGGCTGTCGCGCGTAAGACCTGCAAATGTTGCCACCGTAGTCCCATCAGGACGCACAATAGCGTAATAAGGAAGTGCAACTGTCCCAAACTTCTCCTGCTGTAGCTGTTGCTGACGCTCATACACCTCGCTGACGCCGTCCGTGTAAAGACGTAGGCATGTCAAGCGGCTTAAGTCCTCAGCTACGTCGGCGCGAGAGAACATGTTGGCTTCCATCCAGCGGCAATTCGTACACGTGTATCCCGTGAAATCGATGAACACCAGTTTGTCCTGGCGTTTAGCCTCTGCGAGGGCGCCACTGTAGTCGTTCAGAATCCAGTCTGGCCCTGAGGACACGCTGGGTCTATCAATGCGGGAAGGCGACGCAATGACCTCAGGTGGAAGAAAGGACTCCAATTCGCCTAGTTGCCTTCCAAAGAGTCCAGGGATGAGCCAGATCGTCACCGCCAGTACGACCATGCAAACGCTAAATCGGAGCGCGCCAATGGACTCTAAAGGGGAATCGTGCGGCATGCGCAAATAGCCCAAAAGATTCAACACGAGAAGCAAGCCAATTCCGATCCAGACGGACAGGACAACCTGCCGTGTGAAGATTCCCCAATGCCAAACGAGGTCCGAGTTCGAGAGGAATTTCATCGCTGCCGCAATCTCAAGGAATCCCATCGCGACCTTCACAGAATTCATCCATCCGCCCGCTTTCGGAAGCTGTGAGATAAGTTGTGGCGCGAGGGCGAGGACAATGAAAGGGGCGGCAAAGACGCTCGCAAAGACTAGCGTCCCCAACAACGGCCATCGCCAATTTCCCTCGGCCGTCATCACGAGCAGAGTTCCAACAAAGGGCGAGGTACAGGTAAAAGAAGTCAGCGTAAACGTGACGCCCATCAGAAGCGTACCGAGAACCGGATTGCCTTCTTTACTGCGGGACAAGGCGTTGACCCGCTCAGTTAACCACGAAGGAACCTGCAAGAAATACGCTCCGAAGAGGGCGAAACCGAACGCCAAAAAGATCGCGGTAATGAAGAGATTGACCCACGGATTTGCCGCGAACTTATTGACACCGCCCGCTCCGAAAAACACGGCAAGAAACGTCCCGCAGGCAGTAAACGTGAGAATAATCCCAGCGCCGTAGACCAGCGCAGTGGAGACTGCGGCGCGCCGGTTCTTGCCAGCGTGCGCGCTGAAGTACGACACGGTGATCGGAACCATCGGAAATACACAGGGTGTAAGCAGCGACAACGCCCCCATGACAGCGGCCAGCCAGAGCAGAGATCCCAATCCGCCCCTACCCGGTAAAGAAGGGGCCAGAGGTTTTAGCTTTGTCTCTTGTTGTGGCGCCGAGGTTCCCTGGAAAGACTGTACCGATGGAGACACGGCGGGGGAAGAACTTGTGGGTCCGGAGGGCCTGTCCGATGGCTCCTGCGTCGAGGCGAGCGGAGCTTCCGCTGTCTGCGCACTGCCAATGACTAGATGAGCATTCATCTGAGCAGTTGCAGGCGGAAGGCAGGTTTTGTCGTTGCAGGTTTGATACGTAAGATCGATCCGTGCCGCGGCGTTACCAGGCTGCGCGTCTTTATCAACGAGTAGCGGCACTTCAAGGGTAAGTGAACCCTCATAGAACTGAGTATTCATCTCAAAATTGGGGTCGTATCTTATCTCAGGCTCGGAACTCTTAATTGGACCAGACAGCCGAAACAGTTGCTTGTCTGGGATCCAAATCACCATCGCAGTGGGCCCGCCGGGGGCCTGACTCGGGGCGTAGACGTGCCAGCCATCCTGAATCTGGGCCTTGATCACAACCCTGGCAATGTTACCCGGCGCGATGGGTTGGGGCTGAGCGGACCTCACGGACCATCTGACAATGTTCTCAGCGCGCTGGCCGTGTGCGAAGGCAGCCAAACACATCATCGCGGCGATCCAAATTAGAAGGTCGCGTGTCCACTTTGTTTTGAATCCATCGCTGGATATGAATGTAATCATGCTGAGCTCGCCCCGGCTATTTCTTGGTTGGTGGTGCGGAATTAGAACGCTGCGGCGCCCAGAACCCGGGATCGCTGATCTTTCGGCTGTCTTGATGTTCGGCGTATTTCTTTACCTGCGAGCCAATTTCCGACGCCTTGCCGATCAACACGAAAACAAGACTGTCTGAAGGGAAGTCCTTCTCGATTACGCGTCGTGCCATTTCTGGTGTTACCGCATCCAACTGTGCCTCAAGTTGGTTCACCTCGTTGTCGTCGAGACCGTAGAACTCATTCCGAGCAATCAGGCTGGCGAGTTGGGAGGAAGTCTCAATGGAAGGTGGGTACTGCCCCTTGATGTATCGTCTCGCGGAATCGAGTTGTTCTTGTGTGACGCTGTCTCTGTGCAGTCTTCGAAGGGTTTCCAGTGCTAGGTCGATCGCGCGTACGGTGGTATCGTTTTGCGTATAGCTCGACATGATAAAACTCCCCGGAGCCTTCCTCAGATCGAAGTGCGATCCAGCACCGTAAGTGAGACCCGAGTCCACGCGAAGGGCCTGATTCAGCATCGATGAGAATGCTCCGCCAAAAATCGTATTGACCAGCTTGATTGCAACCCGGTCAGGGTCTGTGGCAGTTGTACCGACATTCCCGATGGCAAAAAACGTCTGCGTTGAGTCGGGTTTGTCAACCAGGAGCAGACGGCTCTCTTTGACGGCGTTGGGCGAAGGAATCGACACGACTGGTACAGGCTTTGTCGGCCACGATCCGAATAGAGCTTCCAGCCTGGCAAGCATATCCGATGCTTTGAAGTCTCCCGCGACGGCAAGGATCGTGTTGCCGGGCGCGTAATACTTATTGTAGAAGTCAGCAATCGTCAGTGCCGTGATACTCTGCAACGACAATTCGTCACCACTAACAGGCCTGCCATACAGATGTCCGGCGAACAGGTAGCCGTCGAAGTAGGTGCCAAGCACACTCTGGGCATCATCTTTGCTGCCCTTAGCCTGGTCTAGCGATTGCGCGAGATATTTGCTGACTTCTTGCTGAGAAAAGGACGGGGACGTCACGGCGTCTGCGAACAGCGAAAGCCCGCGATCAAGATCTTGGACGAGGAACTCGGCCGAAACTGTGGTGAGGTCCGGTTCTGCACTGCCGTCGAATGACGCCCCGATGAAGTCCAGATCTGAGGCAAATTGCTCGGCACTTTGATGGCGTGTCCCCCTACGGAGCAATCCAGCGGTCGCTGCTGCCAAGCCTTCCTGCCCGGTCGGATCCGCCGACGAACCTATTTTAACGATTGCCGATATGCTCACAAACGGAGCCTCGTGCTTTTCAAGCAGGAGGACAGTCAATCCATTTTTGAGAACAACCCTTTGGTGCGGAGGAAGGTGGATGCCTTCGGCGGAAACGTTGGCGGTCCACGCGAATATGAAGACGGCGCAAACCAGGGCGCACAGGATGTAAGGTTTCATTGTTTTCCTTCCTGAGTGTTGTCCGGCATGAGTGTCGCGACGGTCAGATTGTTTGCGCTGAAATACTTGTTCGCTACTCGCAGCACGTCCTGCGCTGTCACCGCTTTGTAGTTATCCGGAACAGAGAAGAGCTTCTTGTAATCGCCAAAAAAGACTTCGTACGCTCCAATCGCATCGGCCCGACCACTTATGGTGCGCACCTGCTGGTAGGCATCGACGAGGCGCATGTTGATAGCCTTTTGCATCTCGCGATCTGTAACGCGTTCTGTCTTCAGGCGGGCGATCTCTTCCTGGACTGCCTTTTCGCACTGCTCCGGGCTGATCCCTTCCCGTGGCTGCACATTGATCGTGAGAAGTGTCGGATCTAGTGCCCACGGATAGAAGGCACCAACCGAGACTGCGATCTGATCCTTATCCACAAGGCGCCGATACGTTCGCGAACTCAGCCCGTCGAAAAGGATCGTACGCAAGATGTGCAATGCGTAGTAATCGGGGCTCGTAGCTTGAGGGACGTGATAGGCAAGCTCCAACAATGGGAGTTCAGCGGGCTTATGCACTACCAAGCGGCGCTCGCCCAGTTGCTCGGGCTCGACCGTCGTGACCAGCGGTGGTGTGGTGCGTGCGGGGATGGGCTCAATGTATTTTTCACAAAGCTGGAGGACTTCCTCCACGGTTACATCGCCAACGACCACCATGGTCGCGTTGCTCGGCGAATATCCAATCTCGTAGTGATGTCTTAAGTCCTCCAGCGTCCAGTTCTGGATATCGCTTGGCCAGCCAATCACTGGCCACTGATAGGGATGCGCAATGTACGCTGTCGCCTGAAGTTGCTCCCCGAGAATCCCGTCATTGCTGGCATCCACAGAAGTACGCCGTTCAGACGCCACGACCTCCCGCTCCTCTTGGATACTGTGCGAATCAAGGCTGAGATTCTGCATTCGATCACTTTCGATGTCAAAGACCAGCGGAAGCGCGGTACGCGGGAACCAGTCCATAAAGATAGTTATGTCTTGGGTTGTCATCGCATTGATTGAGCCCCCATTGGACGACATGACTTTGTCGATCACACCAGGGCCGTATCTCTTCGCACCGTTGAACATCATGTGCTCGAAGAAGTGAGATAGTCCGGTGGTGCCGGGCCGCTCATTGCGTGAACCGATTCTGTAGGTGATGTAAAGCGCGACATTGGGAATGCTGTGGTCCGGCTGAATTAAGACCTTCATGCCGTTTTTCAGCGTGTGCGTCTGAATTTCAAATTCCTGGGCTTCTATCGGTAAAGAAATGCTGATCGAAACCAGCAGAACTGAACAGTAGAAAGTCCAGAATCTTAGTTGCTGGGGTGTTCTCATCGATTTCTCCCGAATCGTTGGCAATGGTTCCCCCATACAGTGGTGGATCTACTATCCACCCGTGGGAGGTCGTCTAAATTGGGACTGTTGATTTCTTGTGCGCCACCGGCTGGTCAAAATCCCGGTGGCGCACCTTCCGGAAGGAGCTTGGCAAATTTGCTTTCCATTTCCTTGGTCGTCCAATCGATACCAAGGATTTTGCCTTCCGGATCGAGAACGATCACGGTGGGGAATCGCTGTACCATCATCCGGTTCTCGACCAAGTCGTAGACACTCTCTTCATCGGCCTGCAACCATGGAATCTGCTTCCGATGCAGGTATTCAGCCGCTTGTTTCTTGCCTTTTGCAAGAAGATCGGGCTTAGGCAGTTCCCGCCCTCCTGGATGCTCCATGTCTAGGGACAGAATCTCCAAACCCTTGGAGTGGAACCGCGGATAGATCATCTCTTTCATGTCCTTCATGGCTTCCAGGCAGCCGCCGCACCACGTTCCCCACGTATCGAGCACTACATATTTGCCCCGAAGTTCCGTAGTGTTGTGCCTGTTTCCGTCCATGTCTCGGAAACTGAAATCTGGGAATTTGCTCCCTTCGACCAGTTCGATCCTTCGGTACTCTGCCGCTGGTTTCTCCTCAGCCGTAATAGCGCCAGTCGCTACGTCCACTGCGGTGGTGGCAATGTAGTGCGTGCCGACACGAAATATGACGGGCCCACCGTTTCCATCCGCTTGCTCGGGACTGGTATAGGACTGATCGAGCTTGCCGTCCATGTTGCAATCCACGCCGAGTTGTTCCCGGTAGGGATTGACTCTCCGGCCGGCGGGATCGAGCGTGTAGGAAACCTTTACGGACTTGCCATCAATATCCAGGGTCCCGTTGACGCTAACACTGGTCGAAAAATCCAATCCGATCTTCGACGGTTTCCGCGAGGTATTCTGTTTCGGCTGCTTCGCGGATGGATTCGGCAGCCAAACAGTGAGCTTGATCGGGTAGGTCTTGAACATGCCAATGGGCCATGCTAGGGATGTTTCGCCGGAATAGCCGGATTCATCCGGAGGGGCGGAGTCGTTCTCATTTTCCTGGGGAACCGGGGCGAGGGCCACGCGGGCATCTTGCCCAAAACCGCCCTCTCGTTTGCTGTCCACGAAAAGATACGGCGCGTTGGCGGACGGCGTGACGACGAGGACGCGTATCCGGGTTTTCGCCTCGTTCTCAAACGAGAGCGAAAAGGATCCCGAGTAAACTTTGTCTCCCGGCGTGATTCCAAGGTTGGCTGGTATCTTCACCGCTGGCTTGAGTTTTGTATGACCAAAGCGGTGCTGAAGCATCAACTCAGAACTGAGCGTTCCATGGTATTGCTGGGCGGACATGCCGGTTGCTGCGGCTGATAGTCCAATTAGGACGAAGACGAAATTCATACCTACTTTCATAAGTAAGGCTCCACTAAAACGATCAACACCCGTCAAGTACACTGATGCTGCCGACAAAGTAACGAGCCGACGGGCTGCCGCTCAGAAGATCAACTTCAGGCTCAATTGAATCGACCGCGGCCCTCCCTCAGAATAAATCTGACTCAAACCGCTGCCCGACAACTGATTTGCCAGAGTCGATTGCGACACGCCGAATGGTGAGATTCCAATACTGGCTTGGGGATCCGCAAAATTCGGATGATTGAAAATGTTGAAAAGGTCGCCCTTGAACTGCAAGTGCAGGTTTTCGTATATGTGGAAATCCCGCCTCAAAGAGAAATCCATCTGGTTCATGCCAAATCCGCGCAGCCCGTTGCGCCCGAAATCCCCATTCCGCGCGTATTCCCAATTGTTGTTAGGATCGCCCGGTGGAGGGCAAAACGGCCCCACTTGGTAGAACGGGTTATTGGGGTTTTGATTTGGGCACACGGGACCCGGAGTGTTGTTGATGGCCTTACCACCCGGATACTGCGATCCGTAAAGATAAGGTGGCACGCCAGGTACAAGGTCAGGGTACGCCAACAGAAACTTTCCGCTAGCGAAAAAAGTCTGGCCATTTTGCAGAACCACGGACACAGGCCGCGCCGAACGGGCCTGGAATATCCCCTCGATAGCCCATCCGCTCAGCACCGCTCCGGAAAACGCGCCGACAGGATGCGGGATGTCATAACTGAAGGCAGTCGTGAACGTGTGGCGAATGTCAAAATCCGAAGACGCTCGCAGTAAAACAAGGGAATAAGCGTCGGAAACCTCATCAATCGCATGCGCCCAGGAGTATGAGGCAAGAACCTGCAAGCCGTGCGATAGTTGACGCTGGAACTGCGTTTGCAGTGCATTGTAACTGGATGTTGCCTGACTCGCATTCGACGTTACAAACGCACCTGGAAAGTTGGGGTCGGTGGCGCTGGCGGTAAGTTGACGTTGATTGAGCAGCCGCTGTCCGTCATTGCCTACGTATGTCAGCGACAATTCCTGCTTCTCGCCAATGCTTTGCTGCAGGGCCACATTCCACTGCCAGGTGCGAGGCAATTTATAGTCCGGTGTGAATGCCGCAAAGCTCGAACCGTACGCAAACGGAGGCGTGTGCGTTACAGGGGGTGGCGGCTGCAGGCCGAGCGCGGGAAGGGGGAGAGGCTGGGGGATAGTACCAAAATCACTGGGATCGGATGACGCCGAAAAGGGGTAGTTCTGTGAATTCAGCGCCGTGCTTACAGAATTGTTTCCGAGATCATAAAAAGATCCTACGCCGCCACGCAGGACAGTAGCCCATTTGGGATCCTGACGAACCGCGAATGACAAGCCAAACCGCGGAGCAAAAGCACCGGCGCCGACATGGTATAGCGGAGAGCCATATGGCGCCAGGGTCAGGTTTGTCACATCGTCTCCGAGAAGAAAAATCGGAATCGCACTACCTGCATCCTTTGGCGAGGGGTTGTAATCCCAACGCAGGCCATACGTCAATGTCAGACGGCGCGTGGTTTTCCACGTATCCTGCACATAGAGCGCCGTATTGGAATAGACGGGGCGGAACTTCTGGCGGTACTGCGAATAAAACACGTCGCTGAACGATGGACTCGTTGGCACTGGATTGCACCCCGGACCCGGCTGGGGATTGGTTTGGAAGTCGCAATATGCAAAAAAACTCAAGCCTAAATAACCCGCCCCCTGCGTCGACGTCGGGAACAATCTGCGATAGTCCACTCCCGCCTTGATTTCGTGCCCTCTGACCGATTTACTAACGGAATTCACGAGATTGAACTGCTTGTTGACGGTGATAAAATTGATACCTTCACCCATAAAGTCAAAACTTGAGATGCCCGAGGAAGAGTTAGTGCCGATACCAATCTGCAATGAACTGTTGTCGGGAGTCTGCCCAGCATATGGCGTAACAAGCTGCGCCGGCACCGGCACCGCACCGCCAAACGTACTGGGGGTCGCAACCGACAGAGAGCCGTCCCGGGTGTAGTTCACACGAAACTCATCGACAAGCGTGGGCGAGAACAGCGTCGTCAAACCCGCAGTCAACGTCTGCGCGTTGTTCGCGTTGTGCTGAAGCGGACTTACATTCTCATAATTTTCGTGGGACAAACCGCTGGAATCGGAGTAGGAATAACGAGTAAACAGCGTCGCCCGCTGGCCAAGATGATGGTCCAGCCGCATCGCGCCTGTATCGGTTGAATTGGAATTGGAGTATACACCACTGTAGTTTTGCCATAGACCATCAGTGCCCGCCACGACCTGGCCGTTTGGAACAACGAAATCATTTAGATAAGGTAACGCCAAGGGCGACACCATTGGATCCTGCCGAAACTGCAGAGAAGGCACCACCTCATGCAGGATTTGAGGCACACGCAGGCGGGCACCCTCGTAGGAAAGGAAGAAGAAGGTTGTTTTCTCATCCCCGGAGGCGCCCGGAACCCACAACGGCCCGCCAAAGGTGACATCGAAGTCGTTCTGGCGCAAAGGCGTCTTCGGGAGCCCTAGATTATCTTGAAACCAATCCCGGGCATCGAGAACGTCATTGCGGAAATACTCTGACGCCGAACCATGGAACTTGTTGCCGCCACTGCGCGTGGTGAGCTGAACCTGAGCGCCCGGAGTGCGGCCAAACTCGGGGGCATAGTTGGATGTTTGGATACGAAATTCATCCATCTCGTCCACCGACAACATGCTTGCCGTGGTGCCAGCGGAAGTGAGCGTCGGCTCGGAGCCACTTAAGGCCGATCCACCATAGCCCTGATTGCTGGCAACCTGTCCAGAGGCTGCAACATTGGCACTCACGCCGTCCACCGTGAAGTAGTTGGCGCTGGTCCTCTGACCGTTCACGCTGAACTGCCCCGGATCCCCCGGAGTCCCCGCGGGACCGCCCGTGGGAACAACCCCTGGAGTTAGGTAAATCAAGTTCTGGAACGTGCGGCCATTCAGCGGGATGTTGCTGACAAACTGGCTGTCCACCACCGTGGAGACCGCCGGAGAAATTTCGACCGCCACGGAGTCAGCGGAGACGGTCACGGTTTCCGAGGTCGCCCCGACCTTCAGCCGGATCTCGATCTGGCGCCGGTCGCTCGTGTTCAGGGTGATATTGGAAACCTCGAAAGCAACAAAGCCGGGGGCTTCGGCCCGCAGGCTGTAGCTTCCAGGCTCCAGGCTGGCAAACACGAAACTTCCTTCCTTGTTCGACACCGCCTCGCGACGCACACTGGTGGCGTTGTTCGTAACCCAGACTTTCACATTAGGAACCATGGCCCCGCTTTGATCCTCTACGGTGCCACCGAGTGTCGCGAGATTTGACTGCGCTAGCAAGAAAGGAACTGCCCCAGGAAAGACGCTCAGCAGTAACCCCAAAAATAGCGACAACGACCCTTTGGCAACGAACCTCATGGTTCCCTCCCTCGAAACAAACTCCATGACGTGACTCTAGTGTCTATGACGGATGACTGAACGAATTTTGTTAGTGCCAGCCAACAAAATGTGGAAGATAGGCGTCACAATCGGAATTTCATTCTGATCTTGAATCCGCCGAACAAAGCGCTAGGCCACATGATTGGTCACCGGACGGTGGTGTTTTTGTACTCCCTCTCAATTTCAGACATAAGCCACGGTTGTGCTCTGCTGTCAGAACGACGCCCGAAATTTCGACTACTGCAAATCCTGGAGACTCCGCGCGAAGTGAATATGTCCCCGGATCGAGATCGAGCACGGCGAAGTGACCCTTCTTGTCGGTGACAGATTCTCGGCGATGTCCGGTTGTGACGTTGGTGACCCAGATCTTCACATTTGTCACGACACAGCCCGACTCATCGCAAGCCACGCCAGATACAGCTGCATGATTCTTGTCTGATGCGGAGCTTGCGCTTGCCGATGCGAGGAGCAGTACTGCCGTCCAGAGCCCGGTCCGTGCGACTCTAATCCAATAAGAGCTCATAAACTTTCTTTGTCCAAACGTTCGGGAGTCATGGAGCCAAGGGTCCTACTTCCTTGCGGCTTCGAGGACTGCGTAAGCCCGTTCTTCGGCCAGGGAAAAGGCCCCCCAGAATGCCTCCGTTTCCAGTGAACTCTCGTTCGACTCCGACGGCGACATTGCGAGGGATTTCCCAACGTCTTTGTCAATTGCGGCGACAGCTGCGGAGAGGTCGTCAGCCGCAGCTACCAAATCCACTCGCTGAGTAATTGGCCGATCACCGATCTGCCTGGGCGCGAACACTGGCTGCAGTTCCGACCGCAAATCGACCAACTCTTGGGTCACGGCATCGGCGTGCCGGCGAATAAGATCCAGCCACTTTTCACGATTCTCCTGAGTCATTTCGCGAATCTCGGACTCAGTAAACGAGTTGGCGATTTGCTTAACCAGAACAGCATTCACCAAGGCCTCGTTGGAGTGATCGAAGATCCGGTACGTATAGGTTTGGGCCTCTGAATCGAGTCTGGTTCCCACAAACCCCTGACTCATTAGATAACGCCGCACGGATTCTTGGCCGGGGGCCGTGTGCGGCAAAACGTCGACGGAATCGAGTTTCAGCGGACCCGCAACAGGCTCGTTTGCTTCAGCTTCGGCGGTCGTGTGAATGTCACTTTGAACACCGTGGACAGCACTCAAGGAGGCAAGAGCCCGACGCAATTCTGACTGGCGCTCGGAAGTCTGGACAATACCTTCAATCAAGACTCCGCCGTCTCCCGTTCTTGATACACGAATCTGATCTTTCAGCAGGGCGTCGAGCCGGTCCAATCTTCCTAGAACGTTTAATTCAAGATCGACCGGGTTGGGTAGAGATACATGTGCAACGGCCGCTTTGAGAGCCGGCGACGCCGTCAAGACCGGCGAATCAAAAACGTCAGGACGCAACTGACTCAGTTCGACAACCCTGTAGTCCAGTTCCGCAATTTCAACGTACTCTTTGTCCGCAAGACTCAGTGATTCAGCCACAGGGTGAAAGTCGGTATTGCGAAAGCTGATCGACGCTTCCCGAATGGGTCCATCGGTCGCAATTGCTCGAATTTCCGTAACTTCACTGCCACGAACGACTTCTTCATCCGTTACATGCGCCGACGATGTCCACTCCTCGAAGCGAGAGGGTGACAACGGGGCTTCCCAATCGAGCTTGGCAACAGAAAACACACCTTGGACTTGAGCGATTTCCGGGGCCGCCTCATTCGTATCTGCTTTGCCCGCTGCGCGGTCAACCTGGTCAACATGGCGTCGGGCATTTACGTCGCGGTAGATCGTGCGTGCGATTTGGTGCTGTCCGACTTTGATCGCCAACTTCTGATAAATCACGGGCCGCTGCAAGCCCGCGATCTCACTACGTTCTGCAGTCACAGCCCTGCGAACCACATCATGGGCGGATACCGAAGGAATGTTAGAACGTACCACGAGGACAAACACCACAATCGCAAGAACAAGAAGGCCTATAGACACCCTTACGACTGGCGAATACGGAGCTTCAACCATTCTTCGCAAGGATTCCCAACGTAGTGTCCATGACGAAGACCGGTCGCGCACGTCCAGGTCTTCAGCCAGCCGGTGCAACCGAGATTGAAAGGCTGTCCAATTCGATGGCGGTGGGTCTTCACTTTCCTGAAACTTGCTCTTGAAGAACATGTAGTCTGAGCGCGCAGCCTCAAACTGTTCCAATTTTGTCTTGCACTCCCAACACTGGCCCAAATGAATCCGTATCCGCTCAGACTTCTCGCGCGGCATACCCGCGTCGAAGACGAGGAATAGCTCTTCTTCTGTAAGGTGCTCTTGCGAGCGCAACCAACCGCGCATAAGTCTATTCATGGGGTTCCTTCATGAGCCGTCTGATCCCACGACGCAGCGCGTCAGCAACCGACGACATTCCAATTCCCAGAATCTGAGCGATCTCACGATTCAGGAAGCCCTCACCACGTAAGTAGAGACAATTACGCTGCATCTCGGTCAGTGAGCGCATCGCTTCATGCACTCGTAGTAATCGTTGCCGGTCGATCGCCACTTGCTCAGGGTCAGGGCCCGAATCAAGAAAGCGCGTCTCAGCCAGCTCATCCGGTTCTGTCAGTGGGACATCGAAGTTGCGGAGCTCCCGACACTGGTCCACCATTAGATTTCGAGCGACTCGGTACAGCCAAAACCGTGGGTGCTCAATATTCTTGCCCTCGCGCATTGTGCGGTACAGCCGAAGAAATGACTCTTGTGTGATTTCCTCCGCTGCAGCGCGGCCGCTGCCAACGGACCTCAGATAGCGGTAGAGTGGATCGCGCCATTGGCGAAACCATTGCGACACCTGGTCTTCCAGGTTTCCCCGTTCACCCTTGATGGAAGTCATTGTGACCGGTAGCGACAACGATTCGCCATGATCTTCCATGTTCTTCAGAAGACTCCTTAAGGTCAGTCCAGCTTCTATTGTAATGACGTTTGAGAGTGATGTTTTGGTTAGTGTTGCGTGGCCGAAGTAAGCAGAAGTTTGATCCTGAATGAAAGACCCAGCACGGTTCCGTACAGCTCAAATCGGTGGCGTGCCCGACGTGAGCGCTAACAAAAACATCGTTCTCAACCGTCTTTCACAGTAGTGCTGTTGTCGTCCCTATTTCGCACCGGCCCCCAATAAACGAAGGGGGACACGGACCAGGTTGTCCGAGAGCTTGCTCCAGGAGATCTCGATGAGACGCAGGAATGACCTTCTAGTAATCAGAGTGATTTGCTCGAGTCGGAAAGGACAGCACGATGCTTCGAGGTGCGAGCACTACCCCATTGCAGGATAAGAGAGCCTTCTTGCCCAAGAGAAAACTCACAGAGCTTACCGGACTGATCGGAAACACACCTCTACTGGGAGTGGCGTTCTGGGGCCCGCTGACTCAAAGCCGTCGAGAGCAAATTCTCGCTTGCGCCGAACCGGAGGCATTCGAGAAGGAAGTTCAGGGGTTGGTTGCCGAGCTTAAAACCAGCCATACCGGCTTCCGCCATGCCGGAATGCGAAACATACCGGCCCGCCACGCGATCAGTGCCACCACGCAGTGCATCGCCGTCAACGGGGGTGAACGCTGGATGTTTCAGGACGTGCACCAAGGTGGCCCAGCGTACTCGGCGGGAATTCGGCCTGGGGATTTATTGCTGGACAGCGGCGGACGGGAAATTCGGCCTCCGGAGGATTTGACGTTCGCGGTCGGAGAGAGGGTAGATCTAAAAATTGAGAGGCTCCACGGAGGCCAGGAGAGGGCCAGACTTCAATTGCCCGTGCCGAAGTCACAAAAGCATCCAGTAACCGCGCCCGACCCAGTACACGCGGAAATACTCAGCGATCAAATCGGCCTACTCAAAGTCGCCATGTTCCCCGGAGTGGTGGGAATCGACGTGGCCAAGGACATTGACCGCGGCATCGCATCTCTGAACGGTTGCAGCCGCCTGATTGTGGATTTGCGCGGGAACACCGGCGGGGGAATTGGCGGACTACGACTCATGAGCTACCTAACACCCGGAAAACTGGAGGTAGGTTATAGCCTCACGCGCAAACGCCGCGAGCGCGGCTATCGCAAAGAGGAACTCACGCGTTTCGGGCGGATTCCGTCTCGCAAAGCCACTCTTTTTTGGTTGGCAGCCCGATATGCGTTCGTGGAGAAGTCAATCCTTGTGGTCACTGAGGGTCTTGGCAACCGGCGCTTCCACGGACATGTTGTTTTGCTGGTCAACGAGCACACTGCCAGTGCCGGCGAAATGGTGGCTGCGTTTGCCGAAGAGAACAATCTAGCGACTATCGTGGGAACCAAAACACCCGGTCGGTTGCTGAGCGGTAACGCGTTCAAGGTGGGGCACGGCTACATTCTCGGATTGCCCGTGGCTGGCTATTTGACGTGGCAAGGAAGGATGCTGGAAAACAACGGCATTGTTCCAGCAGTTGCTGAGGGGCTGTCACGAGATGCGTTGCGGGAAGGCAGGGACACGCAGTTGGAGAAAGCAGCCAACGTGGCCAGGCATCTTTGAGACAAGACTTATGAAACATGCAAGCAATGGATTTCAGGGCCTCGCGCATAGTCTCAAAACTTACCAGTTGTGAGACGCCGCGCGGGAATCGACAACACGGCGGTGCGAATAACCCCGCCGCTGTCTAACTATTGCGGCGGGGCTGGCACACCGATTCTCTTAAGGGCCTCAGCGACACAGCGGCGGACATCGCTGTCCCCGTCGGCAAGCGCTTCGTGCAACGCTTTCACGGCTGGCTCACCGATCTTCACAAGGGATTCAGCGGCATCCGTGCGAGTATGCACGCCGTTACCGTCGTTCCGCACCCTGTTTGGGTCACCAAGTGCCTTGCACAGCGCTCTCGCGGCTGGTGCTCCGATCTTCACAAGGGCTTTGGCTGCACAGCTGGCGACACGCCAATCCACGTCCCCAAGTGCCTTGCAGAGCGCCTCTATCGCACGGGTGCCGCCGATCTGCCCAACGGCTTCAGCGGCCTCAATGCGACTGTCTCCCATCCCATTCTCAAGCGTCGTGTATATCGCTTCCACGCCACGTGCGTCGCCGATCTTCAAAAGTGCGTTCGCGGCACTCGCGCGAACATCGGGTTCCTTGTGTCCAAGTGCCTTGCATAGCGAATCCACGGCACTCGGATCGCCGATCCTGCCGAGGGCACGAGCTGCATTCGCGCTTCTACCACTCCACGGGTCCCCGAGCGCTTTACACAGCGGTCCCACCGCTGGCGCGCCGATTTTCACAAGAGCCTCAACTGTACGGAAAGGGTCGGCGTCCCCGCTACTAAGGAACTCTATCAACTTACCGGCCGGATCATCGACTGCGTCGATGCGTGCGTTTTGGATTTTCTTAATGGCTTTGTAGGCGCTGTATTGAACGGCATGGGGGGCAGAACGACCGCCCGTAATTTTGAGTAGCGCGCGCTCGACTTCGGTAAAGCGAGCTGCGTCCGCTCCGCTTGCAGCTCGTTGTGCGCCGATATCCCCAAGGGCCTCAGCGGCGCTGATGCGGAAAGCGTTGTCTTTGTCTTCGTCCCAAAGCTCTTTGATTAACCTTTCAACGTCAGTGTCCTTCGCCGCCACGTCATTGTCCTCCAGTTGCTCAAAATATCACGAGCACTGTGCGTATTGCCACGCGTCTGCCCACCTTCCGGGATGTCTCGCAAAGGACCCTTTTTAAGACACGCCCACCATTTTCCGGTCGGGCGCGAACAATCCACGCTTTTCATGCTCCCGAGCCTTTGCTGTTCTTGAGAAGGTCATTCGTGTTTGATTCCGGTCGAACGCAAAGCTTACCTTTTTTGAACACCCTAGTGGCATAGGCCCGCGTGGAATCACAGCGCTTTCGCCCCAGCGGCGATTGCGTCCGGATCAGGCAATCCAGAAGTACTGAAGATGGCTGGTTTTTGTTCGCCACTACATGGCGTCAAGGAGTCAAAACACCCGGATGGGATATCGGGTCCACTCAAGACCAGCCTGACGAACCCCAAGAGAATATGTGCCCGGACGAACACTACTGAGATCAACATCGACCTGCAGGTTGGTCATGTGATTCTGCAACAGTGCCGTGCCCGTCGCGCTCAAAATCTGGTCGCCCGTTTCCGCGAATAGCCCGACCTCGTAGGCTCCTTCATTGCTGCCAATCGGCATGTCCAGAACGAGATGCTTGGCGGTATGTGGAATTTCCAATGGTAACCGCCCTGTATCCGCGGGGCTTTCGCCGCGAGCCACTGAGCGGTCACGAAGTTCCAACACGGCAACATCGGTTGCGCGCGGCAAGGGCCGACTTCGCACCCACAATAATCCGCCGAACGCAAAAAGCAGAACCGCCGCAGCGGCCAACCACATCTGGACACGCCGTCGTTGGACCGTCGCTTCTCTCTGGAACCTGTTGAAGTCCTGGAAGCACGGGCTGCAAGCACTGAGGTGGTCGAACCAATCCGCCGCCCGCGCCAGAGGCAGTTTGTGGGAAGCAATGCCTCTGAGGATGGACGAGTCGGGGCATCCTATGCGCTCTGGGTTGGGAAACTCGCGCGACAGACCCCTCGCCAGCACATCCAAGATGCGCTTCTCTTCTTCGACGGAATAGCCTTGTTCGATCAGAATTTGCCTCTCGCCAACCTTGCTTCAAAACCAACGGCCAAGTTTACCGCGAGCCGTGCGCTGGGCCTAGACCCCGCTCAAACCTCACGCCGCACTGCCAAATCGGGCGCGGAGCCGCCCAAGTGCGTAACGGAATCGAAGTTTGGCTTGTGGCTCGGTCAGACGCAGATGTCCTGCGATTTCCTTCCAGGAATAACCAGCCAGCCGTGCCATCCAGACTGTTCGTGTCCAGTCATCCATGTTCTCGATGGTTTGCTTGACCTGTATCGAACGATCCAGATCCGCCAGCGACTTCAAATCATGGGCCTGCCGCAGCCGCTCAAGATCGCGGCCCAGCGGAAGATATTCGACCATCTCTCGTCTTCTGCGTTCTGCCTCAGGGCGCGATTGAAGCGATGGTGAAAGGCCCCGAAGAGATAAGCCTCCAGGTTCAGTATTGGCCGGACTTTTCCATTTGACCGACGCATGGTTTTTGCGACGGACATCAGTACCGACTCCCACACACCTGTGGCCAAAACCATCGTGTCATCGGACGTTTTGCTTGCCAGCTCTTGACGCGCGTGCGCCTGAATCCGCGGCCACAGACGGCACGCAACGATTGCCAATTCGCGGATGTCATCCTGGCCCCGCGCTTCAGCATTCTGAAGGAAAGCGGAGAGAACCCATTCAGGGCCCAATTCGCGGCTGGACATCGGACAGGTCTCACCTCTTACATGATTAGTGCTAAGGCCAGAGATTACCTGAGCGTGACATTCGACATGAGGCGGTGTCAAGCCGGAGGCCCGGTGCACTTCTCGCCCCGACCGGAGACCATACTGTCACGCTGGCGGAATTGTGGCCCACCGGGTCTGGCCAGCGCCGCCAAGAAATAAAAAATCTATTTGATACTTTTTCTCCCCTGCCGGTTCCTTTACTAGATGTAGGGCAATTACCGATTTCTGCCGTTAGGCGAAAGGGGCATGGAGCAGTGTTCCCCCATATCGAAGTGTGTTACCTTCGCGCAGTCATTGTCTTGGCCGAGGAATTGAACTTTACGCACGCCGCCGACCGATTGCACATCACCCAATCCGCGTTCAGCAGGCAGATCACCGAGATTGAAGAACAGCTTAGATTTCCGTTGTTTACCCGCGATAATCGGCGGGTTGTCCGAGTGGATCTCACCGACGCCGGCCGAGTTTTCGTCGAAGAAGCTCGCGCTTCGCTCTTGCATATGGAGCGGGCCATTCATCTTGCCCGTGTCGCCCATGATGGAGGAGACAACGATTTGACAATTGGGCACTCGCCCCACGCCGATCAAGCCTGGGTTTCGGCCCTTCTTGCAATTCGTCTCCCCTTGTACCCCAAGCTCCGCCTTCGACTGATTAGTCAGTTCTCAATCGAGTTGGTTCGAAGCGTCATGGCAGGCGAGCTGAATCTGGCGCTGGTAACGGCACCGCCGGAGAACGCTCAGATCAAGTCCGTACCCTTCGTCCTGACGCCGCTTTAAGCCGCTCTCCCACAGACCCACGCGGCGGCCCAAAAGGAACACATCATGCTCCAAGACCTGGCGAACGACGAATGGATTCTACTGGTGCGGCGAGTCCATCCCGGCATTCATAGCGCAATCATGGACGCGGCACGGCGGGGTGCAATCGCTCCGAAACACGCGCACGACGTTATAACGGCCCAGCAGGCGGTTCACTTGGTATCGGAGAACGTTGGCGTGGCCGTCCTCACCAAACCGATCCTTGGTGCTGGC
>Ga0326728_10010831_pt1 | contig 21145 bp, 20 predicted proteins | sample MB3enrmetagenome_FD_207602 | JGI IMG/M metagenome (GOLD analysis project Ga0326728, IMG submission 207602) | Lab enriched peat soil microbial communities from McLean, Ithaca, NY, United States - MB31MN | ecosystem: Environmental > Terrestrial > Soil > Wetlands > Peat | place: USA: New York... | reverse complement strand
GACCCCGGCTATCCCTGTTGACCATCCCGCCGTTCTGTGTGCGGATAGTCTGCTGCCCGGACCGGCCGCCGAACTGCTGGCCGGTGGTCTGCTGCCCGGACCGGCCGCCGAACTGTTGGCCCCCGGTCTGCTGCCCGGACCGGTTGCCGAACTGCTGGGTCCCGGTTTGCTGCCCGGACCGGCCGCCGAACTGTTGGCCGGTGGTCTGCTGTCCGGACCGGCCGCCGAACTGCTGGCCGGACTGTGGGTTCTTGGTTTGACCGGTGGTCTGGCCGGTAGTCTGACCAGTGTTTGGGCTCTTGGTTTGGCCCGTGGTCTGACCGGTGGTCGGGCTCTTGGTTTGGCCCGTGGTCTGACCGGTGGTCGGGCTCTTGGTCTGGCCTGTGGTCTGACCAGTGGTCGGGCTCTTGGTTTGGCCGGTAGTCTGACCGGTGGTCGGGCTCTTGGTTTGCCCCGTGGTCTGACCGGTGGTCGGGCTCTTGGTCTGGCCCGTGGTCTGACCAGTGGTCGGGCTCTTGGTCTGGCCCGTGGTCTGACCAGTGGTCGGGCTCTTGGTTTGGCCCGTGGTCTGACCGGTGGTCGGGCTCTTGATTTGCCCTGTGGTCTGACCGGTGGTCGGGCTCTTGGTTTGCCCCGTGGTCTGACGAGTTGGCTGAGCCGCGTTCTGACGAGTTGGCTGAGCCTGGCGAGCGGGCTGGGCCTGGCGAGCGGGCGCGGAGCCACCTCCGCCTTTCCTCTCGTCTTTCTTTTGGGCGTACACGGCGGCGGAGAATGCGAACAGCAGCACAACGATTGCTGTCCCAATCGATCCGCGAAGAGCGGTTTTACGGGTTCGAAAATTATTCATTAGGATTCTCCATGTATTGTCACAATCGTCTGTTGGGCAGTCACCGCCGCCTCATTGCACGTCCGAGACTCTGCCGTCTACGAACGTGATCTTCAGGTCCTTGTAAATGTAAATCTTCTTGCTGCCCAGATCAACCACCTTGTCCGGCTGGCCCAGGCTGGCCACCACCTGGTCCGTGGTTTGTCCAAGCCCGATCCGTACCGGTTCCGGCTGCGGCGGCGGTGGTGGCTGCTGCGCGACCTGCGCGCCGCTGGGCGCAACCGGCTCCGGGTTCGGTTGCGCCCCTGCGTTTGGAACGTCGGCAAAGGCGAATACCTCGCCAATCGTCTGTTGGATTTGTGCGAAATCAGTGGTATTCCAATACCCTTTGGGGAACTGGAACGTCAGTGCCGCCCGGTAAGGCATCTGCGCGAGATCCGCGGGGGATCCATCGCAAGAGTCGCACGATTGCACGTTGAAAACGACCCCGGTATCCTTGACCTCGGTCTTCAGCAAGTAGACTCTGTCCCCGGCCCGAAGGTCCCTGACCGAATTCGCGTTGTGGATGAGCGCGCCCGCCAGCGAACGCTTGATCCGCCCGTCCTTATAAGTGTTGCCGAAGGCAAATTCCGTGACTGGACTCGCGCCCATTCCGTCCCGTTGAATCACCAGAATCGTTCCAACTTGCGTGAACCTGAGCCTGTCGCCGACGCCGGCCAGCTTGGTCGGCATGTAGTTCGATTCGAGGCCGCGTTCGATATTGACCTTCCCGCTTTGATCTTGCTCGGCCGCCAGCGGATACGCCGTCGAGGACCCCGCGATCAGGGCCACAACCAGCGGTATCGCTCGCACGTCTGTCACCACCTTATCCTGGGCAGTTCGAAGGCCTCCGCCAGCCGGTTTAGTTCCCCGCGCACGGCGTCCCATCGACGCTGCACATCGGGATTCAGCCGCCGCCTGACCATAGTCCGGTTGATGTCCTGGCCGGCCGAGATCGCGTCGTCCACGAAGTGGCGCGTCTTGGGCGGGTCGTGTTCCCGATTCCACGCTTCGCGCACCCGGTTCATGGCGCGTTCCAGGCGCTCGGCGTCCGTGTTCAATTGATCCTCGCGTCTGGTGCCGTTGATCGCGCTGCGATCCAACGCCGCCCGCAACGAACTCCTGAACTGGTTGGTGCGCTCCTCGCAGTCGGCGACAACGCGCGAAATATTCGAAATCCGTTCATCCCGTGGTGGATAGCCGCGCTGCGCCGCAAGAATCCCCGGAAGCAGAAGCGCCACCGCCATCGACGTCCATACATACTTTTTCATTTCATTCTCCGTTACGATCGAAAAAACCCATTACTTTAGGCCGGATTCCCGTTCCAGAATGCCGGACAATCCAGATGTACACCCGTTCGCCCCCCGTTGGCAAGCGGTTCAAATGATCTTCCGATACTAAACTCCCATAACTAGCCACGCCCATGCTGGAGGGAAATGGCTTAGAATCGACAAAGGGCCCCGATGGGCGGTTAGCTCAGCCGGTTAGAGCGCCTGCCTTACAAGCAGGAGGTCCGCGGTTCGAGCCCGCGACCGCCCACCATACGTTTGAAAAAGATGTATTTTGACGGCTTCCCAATGGGCCGCTAGTGGTAAACTCATGTTGGCCGCAAGGCCAGAAAAGGGGATTTTGAATGAAGCGATTAAGCTTGGCAGCACTTGCGCTCGCGGTTCTATTCGCCGCTCTCGCCAGCGTGGGATGCGCCACCAAGAAGTACGTTCAGGAAACCATGGCCCCGGTGCAGACGAAGGTCGCGGACATCGAGAAGAAGGACGCCGCGCAGGATAGCGCCATCGCGGACTTGGGCAAGGGGGTATCCAGGGCGGATGAGCGCGCCCAGGGCGCCGACAGCAAGGCTGGAGATGCGGCTCGCGAGGCCGCCCGCGCCAGCGAGCAGGCCGCCCTCGCCGGCAAGCAGGCCGGTGCGGCGCAATCCACGGCCGACAAGGGAGTCGCTCAGGCCACCCAGGCTGAGCGCTCGGTGGGGACCCTTGGAAACAGGGTCGAGAACATGGACAACTTCAAACTTGCCTCCTCCGAGACGGTGCTGTTCGGCATCGGGAAGAGCGAGTTGAGCAAGGAAGCCGAGGCCCAACTCGACGCCTTCGCCGCCAAAGTCGCTCCCATGAAGCACTACACCATTGACGTGCAGGGGTTCACCGACTCGACCGGTGCGCCCGCGGCCAACATCGAGCTCAGCCGGCGCCGTGCGGCTGCCGTGGTCCGGTATCTGACCCTGGATCGGAAGATCCCGCTCTACCGCGTGAACACCATCGGTTACGGAAAGGCCAGCCCGGCCGCCGACAACAAGACGCGCGATGGGCGCAAAGAGAACCGGCGCGTGGAAGTGAAACTGTTCACTCCGGACCTCGGGTCGTAGCGATTGGTAGGGCATGCGTTAGCCTGCCCAAGCTGGCCGAAAGGCCGGTCTTATCCAGCCCTAGCGGCGCCATGGGCAGCGAGCGCACCCGCTCCCCCGTGGCGTCGAGAATGGCGTTTCCCACAGCCGGAGCAATTCCTATGATGGGGCACTCGCCCGCGCCGGCGGAGGTCCCGCCCACGCGGTCAGGAGGACAGATCCTTGACCGCCATTCCGAGCATAAAGGCGAGGGTTGAGGACGTCTGGACAGTATCGTCCGCGAGCAGCTTGTAGCTCCAAGGTTTGCCCAGTTCTTTCTTGTTGGCGAGTTCGCACCACTGGATGGCAGCCCGCGCCTTTTCCGCGACTTCGGGAGAGTTCAGCTCGTTCCTGGCTTTGATTTCGATGAGGTACCGGTCCGACTCCGTTTCGGCGACGAAATCGATGTTGTAGACCTCGCCGCGGCAATGGATAGGCAACTGGCTTTGCGGCGGCCGAATCCATTTCAGCACTCTGTCATCGTCTTCCAGCGCGATGGCGAATTCCCGCTCCGGATCGGAGTCGAAGCCGGTGCGGTTAATCACGGATTTTTTATGCCGCCGAACAGGTAGCGGTGGATGTCGCTCTTGCGGTCGGGAGGTTCACGCAGGTCGAGTTCACCGTCCTTCTGGCGAATTGATTTGGAGAATGACTTGAAAACGACGAACCCGGCTCGGACCTCGCTGGTGACGACGGTTTCGTCGTAGAGGTGGTCGCGAAGCTGGCGGGCCAGGTCGTTGGCCATCGCATCGCCGTACTGATAGACCAGCGTCGGAAGCTCGGATTCGGCCTTTCCGGTGGCTCCGAGGTAAGCCGACACCAGCCTGAGGATCATCTCCTTGTCCTCGGCGGCGTCAAGTTCCTCCATCCCATCGAACAGCAGGCCGGCCAGATAGGCTACCGGCCGGTCGATCTCTTCCGGAGTCAGAACCGCACCGGTTTCCTGTTCGCCGGTCTGAAGATCCGCCGAACGGACGCGCTGCTCCACCGCTGAAAAGTCGCTGGACGGTTGTGGCGAGAACTCCCGCAGTCCGAGTTTGGGCTCGGCGTAGATGCGGATGTCGGGAACATCAATTTGGAAAACGAGGGCCTCGACCTCCTTCTCGATGCGATCGCGCAACTCTCTTGCGATCTTGTCTGCATCAATGGGTTGCGCCAGTTCCTGGGCCGTGGGGAACAGGGCCTGCTGCGCTGGCGCGGCCTGTTCGGGAGGAGCGGCGGCGGCGCTCGCGCGGGCGACGATTTCTTCGATTAACTTGGCCTTCCGCTCCGGGCTCAACAATTGGCCGCTGCGGGATGCCTGCCCCCGCTGTGTCAGACCTTCTAGAACGGCAATTGTCTCCGGCGAGAAAAGAGTGCCAACCTGGATCGACTTCAGCAGTTCGGGTTCTTCTTTATCGAGGTCCCGGATCGGGTCGCGGAACAGATCCGCGCGCGGCTTTCGCCGCCAGGATCTGCTCGTATTTGTCGTGGGACACAATGGAGAGGCGCAGGATCTCAGGGTCGTCGCGCATCAGCGTGCGAACCTGCGCTTCAGTCAGCGGGAGGGGCAGACGGAGGCCGCGGCCAATGGTCTGCTCCGTGAGGATTTCGGACACCGAGGCGCGCAAGGGAATGATGGTGTACAGGTTGCTGACGTCCCAGCCCTCTTTGAGCATAGTGACGTGAACGACAACCTCGACATTGCTGCTGGGGCTTTCCACCTCCAGCAGGCGAGCGACGTTCTCGTCGCTCTCCTCCTTGCTGTTCGGCTTCGAATGGATCTCGATCGCCTTGCCGCGGTAGGCGCCGTCCTCGAATTCAGCGGATTCGAGATACTCGCGGACTTCCTTGGCGTGCGCGATGTCGCGCGTCGAGATCAAGACGAAGGGCTTCACGCGCGGAAAGCCATTGGAGTCGCAGAACTCAACCAGCCGCGCTCTTTTCTCTTCGTGCAGGTGAATCCCGTCTTTGAGCTTGATCTTGTCGATGACGGCCTGGTCGGAGGCCGTGAGGTTCGGGCGCGTCACCACGCGCGGCGACTTGACGAAGCGCCCAATGGCTTCGCCCAGACTGAAGGAATACAGGATGTTGCCCGTGAACTTGGGCGTGGCCGTGAACTCAAGCCCCAGAACCGGCTTCAGATTGTGGATCGCTTTGAGCGAAGCGGGTGCGCGGTACCGGTGGCTCTCGTCCATGAGGACGACCAGATCGCCCATCCGCTGAAGCATGGCGGAGAAACTATCTCCAAGCGTTTCCCTGAAGCGATGGGACTTGAACTGCGGCCGGCCGGCTTCGTCTTTCTCCTGCGGACTGAAAATCTTGCCGATATTGAAGACGAATACGTTGGCGCGGTTGGCGTCATCGCCAAGCAGCAATTGCCGGAACTGCAGGTAGTTGTCGCCGTCCCAGACGGCCGGAGGCGGGAAGCCGGACAGGCCTGTGAACATGTACTTGAGGTGGGACGGCTGGAGTTCCGCGCGGAGCTTGTCGTAGATGGTGCTGCCCGGCGCCAGGATGAAGAAGTTGCGGTAGCCGCGCGTCTTCCACAAGTCGTAAATGCAGGCGCCCATCAGCCGCGTCTTCCCGACGCCGGTGGCCAGGGCAAAGCAGAACGACGGGAACTCGGTGTCGAATTCCATCCTTTCGACACCGGCGCGGTCGCGGGCGGCTTGGGCGACGGTGTCCAGTGTGGCGGCGGCGAAATCGGTGAGCTCGGCAATGCTGTGCAGGCGGGCGAGCGACTCGCGCTGCGGTTCGCGAAGCGACATCCAACGGCTGATCTGCTGGATGAACTTCGACGCAGAATTGCGTGGGCATAGTACTTCGCGTGGAAATCGGTCGTGTGCATCCGAAAGGTCCAGTGTAATCCCGATGGGGATGGGGCGGACTAAATTAAGGATCCCCCGCGCCAGCGATGCAACGGGGACTATTTCTTGGGGTGGGGGATAACCTTGAGAATGCGGTACGTGTCACCGATGATTCTGAAGTAGAACCGCCAGTTCTTGTTGACCCGCGCCTGCCAGCGGTCGTTGGATTCATCGTACTTCTTGGCGTGTAGGGAGGGGTGGTGGAGGTTCTGAACCAGGAGACTTACCTGCTTATAAAACGCCTTGCGAACAGCCGCTGGCGCATCTTTCAAGGCCTCAGTGACAGCATCGCTGTATTCGGCCTTCATCGTTAGCGTTTCGCTTTGCTAAGGGATGCCTGCTTTTTAATGCGGATTCTCATGTCGGCGATCATCTCTTCAGCGGTGTTGAAGGGACCGCGAAAAGGGCCATTCTCGGCCTCATCAAGTTGGGCGTCTATGCTGCGGCGCTGCTCCGGCGTGTACTCGTCATCGGCTCTGGGAAGTTTCGGAACAATGGTGATCGCGCCACCTGACACCTTGAACTCCACCACGTCGCCCGTCTTAAAGCCGGCTTGGTGCTGTATTGACGGCGGCACCCTGAGGCCAATTCTGTTTCTGACGGTGGCGGTCATAAGGCAAGCCCTTAGAGTTCCATCATACCGCCCCGCCCGCCGCGCGCACCAGCCCTTGCGGCGCCATGGGTAGTGAGCGCACCCGCTGCCCCGTGGCGTCGAAAATGGCGTTCCCCACAGCCGGAGCGATTCCTATGATGGGGCACTCGCCCGCGCCGGCGGAAGGCAGATCCTTACGGTCCACGAGCACGCTCTCGATGGCCGGCATGTCGGCGAAACGCGGCACCCGGTAGCGCGACAGCCGGTTGGTCGAGATCTTTCCGCCGGCGAATTCCACGCGCTCGAACAGCGCCCCGCCCAGGCCCATGGAGATGGCGCCCTCCACCTGGTTGCGCAGGTGTTCCGGGTTGACCACCGCGCCGCATTCAAACGCCTCGACCACGCGCAGCACCTTCACCGCGCCGTTCGTCACACTCACCTCGGCGCAGGTAGCCACGTGCCCACCCTTTTCGAAACCCGCGGCCACGCCAAAGCCGTGGTCGGGTGTCTTCTTCCGGTTGGCCCAGCCGAACCGCTCCGCGGCGGCTTCCATCACCGCGCGCAGGCGGTCGTCATTCGATGCGTTCTTGAGGCGAAACGCCAGCGGGTCCATCCCAATCGAGTGAGCCAGCTCATCCATGTAGCATTCGCGCGCGAAGTTGTTGCCCGTGGCCGCCAGGCAGCGGTAGGACCCCTGGCGCAGTGGCGATTTGGTCTGGTGGAACTGCTCGCGCGCGTTGGGCACAAGGTACGGCGTGCGCAGCGCCGACGCCCCGGCGTTGTAGTTGTGAAACTCCCACGCCGCGATGACGCCATCCGGATTCGCCTTGCCGCCCACCTCGATCAGCGCGCCCGGACGGAAGTACGCCCATGTCAATTCCTCTTCGCGCGTCCAATTCCGCTGCACCGGCCGGCCGGCGGCCTTGGCCAGTATGGCGGCCTCGATGGCGGCGTCGCCCTGGTGCTTGCCGCCATAGCCCGACCCCGTGTCGGGCATGATCACGTGCACGCTTTCCTCGGGCAATTGGAAATGCGCCATCAGCTCGCGCCGCACCCCGAAAGGACTTTGCGTGCCGGTCCAGACCGTGAGCTGGCCGTTGTTCCATTCGGCCACCGCCGCGCGCGGCTCCAGCGGGACGTGCGCGATGTAGGCAATCGTATAGGTAACCAGCCCGTCGCCGGCGGCTGGCGCGCCCTCCGCATTCTGCTTGAAATAGGTGTAGATGTCGCTGCTCGATGGCTGCGCGGCCGCCGGCGTCCATTCCGCGCGCAGTGCGGCCGCGGCTTTCTCCGCCGTCTCGGCGTCGGGCGCCGCCACCCCCACCACATCGCCGCCGAATCCCGCCCGTGGCGAAGCCAGGACTTCGTGCGCCACCTTCACCCCCGGAATGGCTTCCGCCGCCGATTGATCGAGCGATGCCAGTTTCGCGCCGAATTGCGGCGGGTACAGGATCTTCCCATACAACATGCCGGGGCGCTTCGTATCGAACGGGTACTTGTGCGCGCCCGTCACAATCTCACGCGCGGCGACCTTGGGCACCGAGGTCCCCGCCACCTTCCATTCCGTCGCCGGCGTGAGCGGCACAATCGCCGGGATGGTCTTGACGATCTTTTGCCCCAGCGTCAGTTCGCCGAATCCGGCCGTGTGGCTGCCGGAGGTCGCCTTGCCGTTGGCTATCGAAATGGACGCGCGGTCCGCGTTCCACTTCTGCGCCGCCAGGTCCAGCAGCATCTCGCGCGCGGTCGCCGCCGCCCGCCGGATCTGCGGCCACATGTTGGGCGTGGTCCCGCTGCCGGCCGTGCCGCCGTCGAAGGGCGTAAGGGCGGTGTCGCCCATGATGAACCGGACCGACGCCACGGGAACGCGCAGTTCCTCGGCCACGGCCGCGGTCAACGAAGTTCGCGAGTTCTGCCCCACATCCACCTTGCCCGTGTACGCCGTCACCACGCCATCCTCGCCAATGTGCAGCCACGCGCCGACGTCCTGGGGCACCTGCTGCCCGCCCCTCCCGCCGCGCCCGCCTTGCTGCGCCGCGGCGTCGTCCACCAGCAGCACGGCAATGCCCCCGCCCACAGCCGCGAAGAAATCGCGCCGCCTCATGCCCGGCCTCCTTTCCCGGCCGCCGCGTGAATTGCGCGGACGATCCTCGGATACGTTCCGCACCGGCAAATGTGCCCGTTCATGCCGGTGACGATCTCCGCATCGCTGGGGTTCGGCTTGCTCCGCAACAGCGCTACCGCCCCCAGAATCATTCCCGCCGTGCAGTAGCCGCACTGCATGGCGTCGGCCTCCAGAAAGGCCTCCTGCACCGGGTGCAGCTTGCCTTCCGGCGCCAGCCCTTCGATGGTGACAATGCGTTTGCCCGCCACTTCTCCCACCATGGTGATGCACGAACGCGCCGGCTGCCCGTCGACCAGGACGGTGCAGGCCGCGCATTGGCCTTCGCCGCAGCCATATTTCGTGCCGGTGAGATCGAGATCTTCTCTCAGGACGCTGAGAAGGGTGCGGCCGGCGTCCGCATCGATACGCCGCCGCGTCCCGTTGACATTCAGTTCCCTGATGTTGGCCATGGTCCTATTGTGGCGCAAGGGGGCGGGGGGCGGTTACCGGCTGCTCAGCCCCGCAGGGGCGCCGGAAAGTAGCCCAGCGCGTGAGCGCTGGGGGTGCGGTCCGGAGCCTGCCAGCCCCGGCAAGGGGCGTAAGAAAGCGCCGCCCGCCGATCGCGGAGCACCTGCTGTCGAAGGCCCTCTTCCGCCCCGGGGCTCGCCCACTCGGATTGTCTTCCCATGGCTCGCGCCATGGGCTACTCTCTTTCGCCCTGCGGGCTGATCTTCTGCGGTTGCTCGGCGGGTGTGGCTACCGCTTTGGTGTCGCGCACCACTCTAAGCTTGTTTGCGGGCGCGGTAGTCATGGACGATGCGGTCAATGTCCTGTGGCTTGATCCCGAGTTTCTTGGCCTGACGGGCGCCGTAGCGAGACAGGCGCTCGCTCTCTTCGAGCAGGTCCTCGGTGCTCATGGGGTTCCTTTCCTGCTCGGTTTTGGCTTCCTCGATGATGCCCATGATCCATCGGTTTTCGTCGCGGTCCCGCTGGTCGCGGTAGCGCCGGTAGACGCGCACCGTCGGATCGTTACCCATGGTGCTATTGTGCCGCAAGCGCGCGGGAAGTGCCTCCCCGCCCCAGCCCCTGCCTTGCACTCAATCCAAAATACCGGCATGATTGTCCATAGTGAGGTGCGGTGATTTTAATGATCAAACGAATCGTAGGGATCGGAATCTTTTGGGCCACGCTTTCGTGGGCGCAGTCCCCGGCGTTGAGCGGCATCGCGCATGTCGCCTTTCGCGTTGCCGATGTTGCCGTCGGGCGCGCATTTTACCAGAAGCTGGGTTTCGAGCAGGCCTTCGAAATGACCAGAGACGGCCAGACCACCGAAGCCTTCATCAAACTCAACGATCTCCAGTTCATCGAGCTGTACCCGCGTAATGCCCAGCCGAGCGGGCTGATGCACATCTGCTACCTATCCACCGACCTGGAACCCTTGAATGCCGAGTACACCAAGCGCGAGCTGAAACCATCGCCTGTCCGGAAAGCCGGCGCCGGCAATATGCTGATGGTCGTTCGCGGCCCGGAAAACCAGACACTCGAATACACCCAGTACATGCCCGGGTCAATGCATTACGAGGACCATGGCAAGCACCTGGGCGAAAATCGCATTTCGCAACATCTGCTGGGAGCGGCCCTCGCCGTGAAGGACCTTCCCGCCGCGCGCGCGTTCTATGTCGACAAGCTGGCATTCGAGCCACGCGAGGAGAGCGCCGGCGGAGTCTATCTGCGTCTCCCCGGGGGCTCCGGCGAAGAAGTGAAGCTTGAACCGGCTGGCGACGACACCAAACCCGGTCTGTTCTTCACGGTGCCGGACCTCCAACGCGCCGCCGCCGACCTAAAAAGCCGCGGCCTGGAAGTGAAGACCACTCCCACCGCCGTCTCCGTCACCGATCCGGATGGCGTCATCATGGTTTTTACCAGGAGTAGCGCACGCTGACGCGGCGCGGGTTCCTGGGTACGGCCGCACTCGGGCAGATCCTGCGGCCAGCCACTCGGAGACCCAACGTCCTGTTCTTCATGTCGGACGACATGCGGGTCGAACTCGGCTGTTATGGCAGCCGGTTTCACGCGCATACCCCCAACCTCGATGCCTTGGCCCAGGCGGGAGTTCGCTTCGACCGCAACCATTGCCGGTTCCCGCTGTGCAACCCATCGCGATCGTCGCTGCTGACGGGCCGCCACCCGACTACGACGGGCGTGCTCGGTAACCGCACCGCTTTCCGCGACGCTCACCCCGACTGGGTCAGCCTGCCGCAGCTATTCAGGGAAAACGGGTACGCCTCGCTGCGGACCGGCAAGATCTTCCACGGCGGAATCGACGATCCCAAGGCTTGGACCGAAGGCGGCGGAGCGGCCGAAGGAAATGGCGGCGCGGGCGGCCAGACCATGGTGATTCCGCCGCAAGCGGTCCCGCCCAAGCCGCCCGATGTGCTGCCGCCGCTGGCCCAGGACGTCGCTCGGGCGCGCGAGTCGGACCGCATCGTCGTCCTCGACGGAAACGGCGAAGGCAACCCGGACTACCACGTCGCCGATCGTGCCATCGAGTACCTGCGCCAGTATAAGGACCAGCCGTTTTTCCTGGGCTGCGGGTTCGCCAAGCCGCACAGTGAAGTACGCCGCCAATCTCGGCAAGACGCAAGTGTGACCTCTCGCGAGGCTGCGCCTCAGACCGCAAGCACCGTCGAGAATGGGCTTTGTTCGTTCCCTTTTCCCCGTCCGCCGATCAAGTAAAATCGACTCATGAAGAGATCCGTTGTACCCCTGTGGCTCGCCCTGGCCGCCGTCGCCGCGGTGCAGACCCCCGCGACCATTTTCAAATTCGATTTCGGCCCGGAAAAGCCCGCTGCCGGCTATACTCAGGTGCTTCCCTCCACTGGGTACACCGACGACCTCGGCTATGGGTTCGAGCCAGGCTCCAGCGTCACGACGCCGCCCTTTTACTTCTCTGTCAAGGTGCCCGAAGAGGGCAACTACAAGGTGACCGTGACATTCGGGGACCGCCAGGCGGAATCCATCACCACCGTCAAAGCCGAGATCCGCCGGCTCATGGTCGAGAAGGTACGGACGGCGCCCGGCGAGTTTGAGACCCGCTCGTTCATCGTCAACGTCCGCACGCCGAAGATCTCCACCGGCGGCGAAGTCCGGTTGAAGGACCGCGAGAAGACTTCGGAAACGCGCGCCTGGGACGACAAGCTCACCCTCGAGTTCATCGGCCAGCATCCCGCCGTTTCCAAGATCGAGATCGAGAAGGCGGACAACATTCCCACCATCTACATCGCCGGCGATTCCACGTCCACCGACCAGTCGCGCGAGCCGTTCAACAGTTGGGGCCAGATGCTGCCGCGCTTCTTCAAGCCCGACATCGCCGTCGCCAACCACGGTGAATCCGGCGAATCGCTGCGGAGTTTTATCGGCGAGCGCCGCCTGGAAAAAGTCCTGAGCGTCATCAAGCCCGGCGACTACCTGTTCATCCAGATGGGGCACAACGACCAGAAGGAGAAGGGCGAGGGCGTCGGTGCGCTCACCACTTACAAAGCGGATCTCAAGCGCTTCGTCGCCGATGTGCGGCAGCATGGCGCCACGCCGGTGTTGGTGTCGCCCATGAACCGCCTGACCTTCGACGCCGACGGCAAAATCACCAACAGCCTGGGCGACTATCCCGAAGCCGTGCGCCAGGCGGGCAAGGAAGAAAATGCCGCGGTCATCGACTTGAACGCCATGAGCAAGCCGTTCTACGAAGCCCTCGGCCCGGTGGAGGCCCACAAGGCGTTTGCGGGAAACGATACCACTCACCACTCCGACTACGGCAGCTACGAGCTGGCCAAATGCATCGTCGAGGGAATCAAGCAGGACAAGCTACCGCTCGTCAAGTTCCTGACTGACGACGTTGTGGCTACGCCGTTCGACCCCGCCCACCCCGACCCCATCGCCAGCTTCGATGTGCCGGCCGAGCCGGGGGGCAACGGGCCGCGGCCGTACGGCGATACCGGGCCCACCGGTGCGCCACGGCCCGCCCCTCCGCCCAAGCCGGCGGGCAACTAAGAACTAAGGAAGGCTGAACCGATGCGTTCCAAGACGTTCGTGCTTCTGGCCATGGTCGCGGGGCCGTTCGTTCTGCCGGCGGCCGACCCGCCCAAAGGCCCCTTTGAGCCTACCTGGGAATCCATCCAGGCCCACTACCAGTTTCCGCAGTGGTTCCGCGACGGCAAGTTCGGCATCTTCCTGCACTGGGGCCTGTATGGCGTCCCCGCGCACCAGAGCGAGTGGTACGTCCAGCACATGTACGGCAATCCCGAAATCATCTCCTGGCACAAGGAGCACTTCGGCCCGCAGGATCAATTCGGATATAAAGACTTCATTCCCCTCTTTACCGCCGCGAAGTTCGACCCGGACCAGTGGGCGGAGCTGTTCCGCAAGGCCGGCGCGCGGTACGTGATGCCCACCGCCGAGCACCACGACGGCTTCGCCATGTGGGCGAGCGCCCTCACCAAGTGGAATGCCAAGCAGATGGGGCCTAAGCGCGATCTCATCGGCGACCTCGCCAGGGCCGTCCGCAAGCAGGGAATGAAGTTCGGCGTCTCCAACCACCGCATGGAGCACTTCACCTTCATCCGGCCGCAGGCCGGCCTTGCGACCGATCTGTACGATCCCCAATGGGCCGATTTCTATAGCGTGGCCGACCGCAGCCCCGAGGCCCGCCAGAAGTTTCTCGACGACTGGGTGGCGCGCAACTTCGAGCTGATCGATCAGTACCAACCCGACCTGATCTATTTCGACAACGGCGTCAACGGCCGCGAACTCGATCCACAGAAACTGAAGGTGGCCGCCTATTACTACAACCGCGCCACGGAGTGGAAGAAACAAGTCTCTATCGTCACCAAGGACGCCGCTTACCTGGCCGGCACCCTCAAGGATTACGAGCGACAGATGCGCGGGCCTACCACTATGCAGGAAGATCCCTGGGAAGTGGATGACTCCGTGCATCAACGCTGGGGCTACCTTTCCGACGCGCACTATTGGAATGTCAGTGACATAGTCTGGCGGCTGGTCGAGAATGTCAGTAAGAACGGCAACCTGCTGCTCAATTTCTCTCCCATGGCCGACGGCACCATCCCCGACGAGCAGGTAAAGCTCATGCTCGGCATCGGGCAATGGCTCGGCGTGAATGGCGAGGCTATCTACGAGAGCCGGCCCTGGATCAAGTTCGGCGAAGGGGAAGCCATGAACAACAAGCCGGCTTACACCGGCAACGACATCCGCTTCACCACTAAGAGAGACACTCTGTACGCTATTCTGATGGCATGGCCGGGCGAGCGCGCTGTAGTCACTTCGCTGGCCACAGGGCAGAAATTGAACGGGAAGATCGCGAAGGTGGAGATGCTAGGCCACAAGGGCGACTTGAAATTCACACAGGATGCCGAAGGCCTCAAGGTCACTATGCCCGCCGAACCACCTTGTCAGTACGCGTACACACTTAAGATCACAGGTTTAAAGTTATGAAAAAGACAACCGGAATCATAGCCGCCGTTGCGGTGATTGGACTGTGGCCCGCCCTGGCCCAGGAGCCGTCGCCCGCCAACATCAACCCGAAGTTGCCCACCGTGTTTGTCATCGGCGATTCCACCGCCAGCAACGTCGACCACCGCGGCTGGGCGGACCCGTTCGCCGATTACTTCGACCTCACCAAAGTCAATGTGGTCAACAGCGCCCGCGCCGGCCGCAGCAGCCGGACCTTCCAGACCGAAGGACTGTGGGACAAGGTCAAGGACAACCTGAAGGCCGGCGATTTCGTGCTCATCCAGTGGGGCCACAACGACGGCGGGCCTATCGACAAGGACCGCGCGCGCGGCTCTCTCCCCGGCCTCGGCGAAGAGTCGCAGGAATTCACCATGCCCAGGGGAAACCAGGAGGTGGTACACACCTTCGGCTGGTATATGCGCAAGTACATCGCCGATATCAGGGCCAAGGGCGCCACGCCCATTGTGCTTACGCTCACCGTCCGCAACATCTGGAAGGAGGGCAAGGTGGAGCGGGGTCCGGGCAATTACAGCCCGTGGTCCGCCGAGATCGCCAAGGCCGAGGGAGTCACTTTGGTGGACGTCACCAACGCGGTGGCCGACCAGTACGAAAAGATGGGGCCGGAAGAAGTCAAGGAGATTTTCCCGCAGGATCACACCCACACCAGCGCGGCGGGCGCGGATCTGGTGGCGTCTTTCGTGGTCGCCGGTCTCAAGGGTCTCAGACCCAGCCCGCTAGCTGCCTACCTTTCGGCCAAGGGCCAGGCTGTTGCGCCATACCCCCCACGGCCCCAGATGCGCTTGCCTGAACCCGCCAACCCCAACCTGCCGAGCCTGTTTCTGATCGGCGATTCCACCGTCCGCAATGGCCGCGGCGATGGCGCGGGTGGCCAGTGGGGCTGGGGCGAACCCATCGTCGATTACTTCGATGCCGCCAAAATCAACGTGGTCAACCGCGCCGTGGGCGGCCTCAGCAGCCGCACCTATCTGAGCCAGGGCCACTGGGACAGAGTCCTCGCCATGCTCAAGCAAGGCGATTTTGTGATGATGCAGTTCGGCCACAACGACGACGGAGCGGTCAACGACAACTTCCGCGCCCGCGGCTCTATCCCGGGCACTGGCGACGAATCGCGGAAAATCGACAATATCCTCACCAAGCAGCACGAGGTGGTCCACAGCTTCGGCTGGTACCTGAAGAAATTCATCGCCGACGCGCGCGCCAAGGGCGCCACCCCCATCGTGTGCTCCCTGATCCCGCGCAAGATCTGGAAAGACGGAAAGATCGCCCGCAACTCGGAAGACTACGGCAAGTGGGCGGCGGATGTGGCCGCATCCGAGAAAGCGCCCTTTGTGGATCTCAACAACATCATTGCCGATCGCTACGACCAGCTCGGCGAGGCGAAAGTGGAACCGCTCTTCGGCGACCCGCACACCCACACCAGCCGCGTAGGCGCCGAACTCAATGCCGAGTGCGTCATCGCGGGGCTGAAGGGCCTCAAGAGCAACCCGCTGGCGTTATACTTCACTGAGAAGGCGGCGGCAGTGGCTCCATAGTTCTTGTGGGGCAGATTTCGAATCTGCGGACCGAGTTTCACTCGGTCCGCGCGGCGATTGAAAATCGCCGCGCGGGATGCAATCCTGCCCCACATGGCTTCCCTACCGAATAAGGGACAGCGAGAGGGCAGTACCCGCAGATTGCGCCCACAAGCCGGAGCCTTGTCCGGAAGTCAACTCGGCCCACCGGGCGGCCTTCGTGCCCTTCGCCACGCGGGCGCCGGCTGCGTGCGCCGACGCCGATTGACATTTACACGTCGCGAGGGTTACTTTAGCGCTTGCTGCGTGATATATGAAAAGCAACTCCGAAGTACAAATCGACCGCAAACTGAATCGCGACGACCTGATCGTCATCGCCGGAGCGGGCGGGTTCATCGCCGGCTCGATCTGCCGCTATTTTCACGAACTGGGCTATACGCGAATCCGCGGTATCGACCGCAAACCGCTGCCGGAATGGTACCAGCGCGTGCCGGGCGTCGAGTGCCTGTCGATGGATTTAAGCGAGAAGGCCAACGCCATACGGGCCGTGGAAGGCGCCGCGGAAGTCTATAACTTTGCGGCCGACATGGGCGGCATCGGATTCATCGAGCACTTCCGCGTGGAGTGCCTGCGCAGCGTGCTGGTAAACACACACCTGATCGACGCCGCCTGGCGCGCCGGCGCACAGCGCTATTTCTTTTCCTCCTCGGCGTGCGCTTACAACACGGATCTGCAGAAGGACCCCAACGTTCGCGCGCTCAAGGAATCGGACGCCTACCCCGCCATGTCGGAGCGCGGGTACGGCTGGGAGAAGCTGATCTCGGAAATGTTCTGCCAGGAGTATTGGGCCGAGCGGGGCCTGGAAACCCACATTGCGCGGTTCCACAACATCTACGGTCCGCACGGCACGTGGTTCGGCGGCCGCGAGAAGGCGCCGGCGGCCATGTGCCGCAAGGTTATCGAGGCTCAGGATTCGGGCGACATGCGGATCGAAATCTGGGGCGACGGCACGCAGACCCGCAGCTTTTGTTTTATCGAAGACTGCGTACTGGGCGTCGACCAGATCATGCATTGCGACCGGCTCATCGCCACGCCGATCAACCTGGGGTCAAGCGAGCTGATCTCCATCGACGATCTGGTCACGATGGCGGAGGGGATCGCGGGCGTGAAGCTGGAGCGGCGCTACGATTTGAATGCGCCGACGGGCGTCGCCGGGCGGAACAGCGACAACACGTTCATCCGAAGCGTTCTGGATTGGGAGCCGCTCACCCCCCTCCAAACCGGCATGGAAAAGACCTACGCATGGATCGCGCAGCAATATGCCGACCGCAAAGCCGGCAAGCGGGTGGTGAAGGATTGACAGCCGCGGCGTTGGACATCGCCTCGATCGTCGGCGCCATACCGCATCGGATGGCGCTGGCCGGCGGATGGATCGATCAGCCCTTCATATCCCGGCACAACCCATCGCCGCCCGGCTCGATGGTGGTGGTGTCGCTCGAACCCAACCTCTGGCTCATGGACCGCTGCGGCATGGCCAGCGGCACGCGCAAGGTTGCGCTGGGGCTGTGGGGCGGGGAAGTGCCCGACAGGCCCCCGGCCGAGTTAGTCAGGGAACTCTACCAGGCGGAGAACAAGGATAAGGTGGAACCGTCCGGGTCGCAGGACATGATCGGGTTGCTGTATCCGGGCGTGAGCAGGCTGGATTACGATGTGGATGTCGAGGGCGGATACTTTCCGGCGCATATTGAGTCGAATTGCGACCCCGAGACGGCTCGCTGGCTGGAAGAAGTCATCCACCTTGTTCCGATCGGTCAAAGGCCGGAAGGCTATAATCCGCTCGGCATCAAGAACCTGGACCCGCGATGGATCCGGCAGTTGGGCCAGACGGGCAAGGACTGTTTCGACGCCATCGCGGCGAAGGACATTGGCGGACTGGCCGCCTCGATGAACCACTCGATGGCATGCTGGGAAGCGATTCTGCCGCAGACGGTGGAACATCCGACCATACAAATCGATCTCAAGCGAATCCTTAGTTACTACCAACAGCGGTACGCGGGCGCTATGTACTCGGGGTGCGGAGGCGGATACGCCATTGTAGCTTCGGAAGAGCCCTTTCCCGGGGCCTTGAAGGTGAAAGTCAAGACATGCTAAGAACTGGAATTTTGAATCCCGCGATCAACTCACTAATCAGCCGCGTACGGCACACTAACATCCTGGTTATTGCGGACCGGGGCTTTCCATTCTGGCCGCAAGTGGAAACCGTGGACATCTCACTGGTGGATGACATCCCCAAAGTCCTGGATGTGCTGCGCGCCATTCGTCTCAATTTCGTGGCGGGCAGGGCGTTCATGGCGGAGGAATTCCTCGCCTCGAACGTGAAGGACACCTGCCTGGAATTCGAGCGGGCGCTGGCGGGGATTCCGCTCGTGTTTGAACCGCACGTCGAGTTCAAGAAACGCGTGCCCCAGGCCATCGGCCTGATTCGAACCGGAGACACCATACAATACGCGAACCTGATTCTCGAATCCGCATGAGTTCCTGGGACTATCTCATCGTCACGGCGTCCAACGGCAGGCAAGCCCAGGCCTATGAAGCTCAGCTTCGGTTGCGGCGGGAACTCGGTTTGCTGCCGCAGGTTCGCGATTGCTTTGTCGTAGCCGATCTGGAAGACCGGCGCATCGGCAGCGGCGGCAGCACCGTCTACTGCCTGGCGCGGGTACTTGAGCGCGAGGGGCAACCGCTCTCTGACGTTCGCGGCTCTGAAGATACCCTCCGCCGTCTGCGCATACTGATCGTGCACGCCGGAGGCGATTCGCGGCGTCTGCCGGCCTACGGCCCTTGCGGCAAGATTTTTGTTCCCGTGCCCGGCCAGACCCACACCGGCCCGCCCGCCACGCTCTTCGATCTGCTGGTCCCGGGATTTCTCGGCTTGCCCCAGGGCGCGCCCGGCCGCGGCCAGATTGTGGTGGCGTCGGGCGACGCGCTGGTGCGTTTCGACGCTTCAAATGTGCGTTTGGACCGGCCCGGCATGACCGTACTGGGCAGCAACGCCCAGCCGGCCGAGGCCAGCCGGCACGGAGTTTACTGCCTGGGAGCCGGCGACTCAATCACTCTTTACCTGCAGAAACCGACGGTGGAGGAACAGAAAGCCGCCGGCGCTATCAACGCCGCTGGAAAAACAGCGTTGGACCTCGGCGTGATGAGCCTGGACGCAGAGACCGCCGCGGTGCTGCTCGACTGCTTCGACCTTGCCGGCGAGGCGCGCGAGCGGATTCTCCGGCATGGGCTGGACCTGTACCGCGAGATTTGCTGCGCCATGGGCAGCGAGGCGACGCTGGCGAGCTATATTCGAAGCGCTCGCGGCAGCGGTTCCACCTGGTCCGAAGAGATGCTCGCCGAGGTGTATCCCGCCTTACGCGCCATCCCCTTCCACGTGCAGCTTGTGCCGGGCTGCAGCTTTCTGCATTTCGGGTCCACGCGCCAGTTGGTGGAGAGCGGACGGGCCTTGGTGGAACAGGCTCAAGGGACGTTGGCCATCAATAATTCCATGGCTGGCGGCGCGGCAATTACGGGCGACGATTCGTGGGTAGAGGGTTGCCGGCTCCGGGCGCCGCTGGAACTGGCGGGATGGAACGTGGTGGTGGGGGTGGATGTGGACCAGCCGCTCCGGTTGCCGCGCGAGGCCTGTCTGGATGTGCTGCTCGGGCGCGACCGGCGCGGCGGCGCGGTATGGTTCGTGCGCTGCTATGGCGTCAAGGACCAGTTCAAGGACTCCATTTCCCAGGGGGCGCGTTTCTGCGGCCGGCCGCTGCTCGAATGGATCTCAGCCGTGGGGATCGCGGCGGAGGAAGTCTGGACCGGCCAGGAGCGGAGCTTGTGGAATGCCCGGGTGTTCCCGGCCGAGCAGGCCGCGGGCGGCTTCCGGCGCTGGCTCTGGATGTACGCGCCCGAGACCGCCAGCGAAGAAGAGAAGCGCGCGTTCCTTTCCGCCGAGCGCTACAGCGCGGCCGAGATCGCCCTCCTGGCGGACCAGGGCGCATTTCACTTGCGGCGGATCGGGATCTGGGCCGGTGAGGCGCGCGAGAAGGCAATCGCGGAGACCTGTTTCAGCGAATCCGCGGGCTGATGCGGATAGAAGTTACTCGTGGCGCAGCACCTGGCTAGGATCGAGCGTCGCGGCGCGGCGCGCGGGCACAGCGGCGGCGGCCAGGCCGATGGCAGCCAGCACGGCGGCGGTGGCAAGGAACACCAGCGGGTCGGCGGGCTCAATGCCAAACAGGATGGAGGAGACCGTTCGCGCCGCCGCGAGGGAAACCGGCAGCCCGATCGCCAGACCCAGGCCGACCAGCGCCAGAGCGTCGCGCAACACCAGCCAGAGCACCTGCCCCCGTTCCGCTCCCAGGGCCATGCGAATCCCGATCTCGCCCGCGCGCCGCGCCGTTCCATAGGCCACCACGCCGTAGAGGCCGACTGCGGCCAGCAACAGTGCCAGCCCGCCAAAGAATCCGCTCAGCGTGGCCAGCATGCGTTCCCGGAAAATGGAATCGTCAACCTGCTCGCGGATGGTCTGCCATTCCCACAGTGCCCCTCCCGGGCCGAGCCGGCCCAGTTCCCGGTAGACCGCCGCGAGCAGCGCCGCCTGGGGCAGTTGGGTGCGTACCAGAACAACCGGCCACGAAGGGTTGTCGGTCTGGGTTGCCGGCACGTATACGGTGGGCGCTGTCTTTTCCCGGAGACCTTTTTGGCGGATGTCGCGCACCACACCCACAATGAAGGTGGGCTCGCCGCCTTCGGGCTTGCTGTCGTCGAAACTCAACGTCCGGTCCAGCGGATGCGCTTCACCCGGCAGGAATATGCGCACGAATGCCTCGTCGACCACCGCGACTTTGCGGGAGGCGGCCCTATCGTTCCGGTCGAACTCCCGGCCCAGCAGCGGAACGCTTCCGATGGTCTCGAAGAAGCGCGGCGCAACATACTGCATGTCCACGTCGGCCGGCTCCCGGGCGGTGCGGTCCGAGCCTGGCACGCGGATGCTGGCATCCCAGAATCCCCTCTGAAATGGTCCCGGTAAACCGTAGCTGACTGAGGTCACGCCGGGGACCGATTCCAGTTGGGCCACGAGCTCTTCCCGGGCCGCCCGGATCTCTCCCTTCCAGGCGCGCTCGAAGTCAAAGTTGAAGGCATACACGTTCCGATTGCGAAAGCCCAGGTCCACCGACCGCAAGGCGAACAGGCTGTGTCCGAACAGGCCCGCCAGCGCCACCAGGACCACGGAGAATGCCACC
>Ga0326728_10010830_pt1 | contig 21147 bp, 18 predicted proteins | sample MB3enrmetagenome_FD_207602 | JGI IMG/M metagenome (GOLD analysis project Ga0326728, IMG submission 207602) | Lab enriched peat soil microbial communities from McLean, Ithaca, NY, United States - MB31MN | ecosystem: Environmental > Terrestrial > Soil > Wetlands > Peat | place: USA: New York... | reverse complement strand
CGACGACAGGAGAAGGGGCGTATCCCGATGGGCCCGGCCGGATTCGAACCGGCGACCTCCGCCGTGTAAGGGCGACGTCATACCGCTAGACCACGAGCCCGATAACCTACTTATGTCAGACTGGAACCTATTAAAACCGTCTGATTCTAGTGATAAAAACGTTGGCACCTTGTCCAGTTTGGAGCTGACCTTCGCCCGCACAGAGTTGGAAAGTTGCACAACCGCGCGGACGCAAAACATCGCCCCTAAATCCGTGTATTGGATCGAAAAGGCGTCGGAGATCCTCTGGGAGAATACACGCGGGGTCATCAGTCAGGCCACCATGGAAAAGTTGCACAACTCGATTCTCTCGAACTATTCCAGTCACGATTCGTGGGGGAAAGTCCTCAACTTCACGAAAGCCTTCCTGAAGTACCTCTCGAAGCTCCATCTCGATCCGAGCTACCAGAACTTCGCACTATTCCTCGACATGCCGAGGACACGAAGAGACCGCAAAACAGTTACATCGCGCATCGTCACAACGGCGGACATCACCCGGGTTATCGATTGCATATTCGATGCCTATGAGGATCATCACATAAGCTACGAGTCAATGGTGGATTACATCGGGTTTACGATGTTCGGGGCTTATACGGGGCAGCGCGTCGAAGCAACCATCAGCAGAATCACGGTTGCACAACTGAGAACGGCGCTCAATTCGACCCCCTCTATCCTCCAAATCAGCCCCGACCAAGATAAAATACGGATGGAACACTACGTGCCGATTCATCCTGACCTCCATCACGTGCTCACGAAAATGATCGAGAACAAAGCTGACAACTCCCGGGCGTTCGAATTCGTTGGATATCAGATGTGGTTAAAACGCAACAAGGTACCTCTTGCACGTGCTCCCGGCATGACATTCACACCTTCCGATCTGCGAAAATTCGCGGAACAGTACGGCGATATCATAAGGTGGGATCAGACAAACCGGGCTTACATCCTGACTCATGGCGTGTCCGGCATCGATTGGGCTCATTACAAACACCCTCTGCCAGAATACGTCTACGCGAACTACATGCAGTACTGGGAATCGGTGCACCTGCTGGAGAGGGAAATACCACGAGATGTCTCTAAAGCACATAAGATTAGAGTTGTGCAACCGAGAACGGGGCTATCAGTGGTTTAATTTTCATGGAAAATGTGTAAACGAGACTGAATTTCATTCCTTGTCTCTCTTTCCATGACACCCAAAACCGATATCTAAAGCGAACTGAGCCGCTTCTACTGCATTATCCATTAATGCGTTTCTCTCCTTATCACCGAGAGTCAAGAAGAATGGTTCTTCTTTACCGTGAAATAGCTTGTTTCGGCTTTGCTGGAATTTGTTGATAACGTCGTATTCCTCTTTGCAAATTACTCCTTGCTTTTTAAGAAAGTCAAGCTTCTTTCCGAAAGGTAATTCGAGCAATAATCTGGCTTTCTTATCATCTGGGTATAATCCGAATTCCTTGGCGACGATCTGGTCAATATGAAATTCGATTTCACCCCAAGCTAATAGTATGAGGCAGCAGAATTGTCCCGTTCTCCTTAAGTATTGAAGCCAAGCTTCACCCGGTTCTGGGAAATCTTTCATTTTTTCACAGATGGGGGGTTGGGGTACTCGGAATAAAACAGTTGTGGAATGAGTGCGAGTGTGGTGAATTGAAAGAAGGCGAGAATGTGACTCTCACTTGCGTAAATCGTTATGGAGTGATGTTCCGTTTTTATCATTCCATTAAGTGCGATAGAATCGCAGGAATTACCCCTGAACCCGAAAATCGTGGGTTGATGTATAACTGCGAGTTTCTCACGATATTGTCCTTATGATATATTCTTCGATAAACAAGTATACCGATAATGTATTCGGGGAATGGATATCTTGAAAAGAGATCCTCCCAATTCGCTGCCCCGAAGAGACCGGGAGTGTTACTGTGAACTAATGTGGTATCCACCACGAAAATGGTAGGTGTATCAAATTGGGGTTCGTACACCTTAAAATGGTGTTCATACTCTAGGATTATCTTATATTCGTCAGGATGAAATCTCTCTGTGTTGTTTCCAATTCCTCTACCGGGATCATAGCATCCCGTTTGCGGTTTGTCTTCGAAAATAATCTCAACATCGAGAGGTAAACGAGGTGTAAAAACCTCGACGTAGATGTCCGTTCCTTCAAACGCAATTTTAAAATCAGCTTTTTTGCTGCTCTTGGCTCCGGGCATTATGGGTGGTTCTGGGTCTGGCGAAAACGAATGTGAAATTAGTGCATCGTACACTTCAAGTTCAGAATAACGAGAGTGGAATGAATCGATGATACGTTTTCCAAATTCCGTTGTGCAATATCTCGGATGACGGGATACCAAGTCTTCTAATTGTTGGATCTGAAGTGTGAACTCTCGATAAAGCTGAGTGCCAATAAGAACTTCATATATCGTCGATTCTGCGATTTCTGCTTCTCTCCCGGGGGGAATCTTGCCTTTATGATACTGGTTAATGTGTAATGTGGTCTGGGAATTGCATGGGGGGATGATCTTGCTTAAATGGGGTAAACTACGAAGAACCGTGTTGATGCGAATCTGTGTTTTTAGGTCAACACTCATCTTGTGACAAATGTCAATCTCTCACAACATATATTGTGGTATAGCCCAGCGAAAACACGAAATAATGAACTCCCTGAGCCCCAGAAAACGTTGTGTTGTGAGACACGGATCTGTCCTCTTCCTATTCTATGATGTGTCTCGTAAAGCAGATGCAGATCATATCCCTGTAAGAACCCAGTATCCCCCATAAGAAAACCGAAAACACGATTTTCCGGCAAAAACACGGCCTTATGCCGAACCCATACGTAAGCAGGGCTAGCATGGGCTCCATTCACCCAGCAGAGGCTATAAATCCAAGCATGAGCAAAAAGCAGCGAGCCTATGGCTCGAAAGAGTGTGAAAAATATGGATAGCATCTTAAAGAACTATCTCGCTGAAGTGAGTCTTGGCACCCCCGCATCATACGGATCGATGATTGTACTTCCGGTTTTTGCACCGCCGGTGGCCGTGGAACACGAGTATCTCTTAATGCAGGAGGCAATGGATTTTGGTGTGCTCACGATCACTGAGGTTAGCGAGGCCGGCAGTGTCCCGCAGCTCATGGCAGTGAATTCGGGGAAAAAGGCGATTCTCTTAATCGACGGTGAGCAGCTCGTCGGCGCAAAACAGGATCGTGTACTGAACACCACAGTCATGCTCGCCCCAGAATCAAAAACCGTGATCCCGGTCTCGTGCACTGAGCACGGACGGTGGTGGTACTCTTCACGGGAATTCCGATCAGCAGACTACGTAATGTCTTCATCCAGCCGCAGGAGAAAGATGCGTTCTGTTTCGGATTCCCTCAAACGCAAGGATTCCTACGAGGGTGACCAGAGAGGGGTATGGGATGAGATTGCAAACCTGAACAGGAAGTCAGGTGCCCGATCTCCGACGGGTGCGATGAAAGATAGTTTCGCCGAGAAGAATCACGATGTTGAGAAGCTCGTTTATGCTTTCCCCCTTCAGCCACATCAGCGGGGCATCCTTGTATTCGTTTGCGACGGAGTGTACATAGGATTCGAAATGGTTTCCCGGGAGGACGTATTCCCGAAGATATACAAGAAAATCCTACGATCCTACACCATCGACGCAGTTCTTACACATCCTTCGCCTGACAAGGTGAATTTTGCAGGAAAAGCGAAAGATTTCCTCGGAGACGTCAAGAACTGCTCATCAGACCCGCACCCCTCGGTGGGCTTAGGGATGGACTATCGGTTCAACAGTATCGGGCTGACCGGCCACGCGCTTGTGCACGACAAGGAGCCCGTATACATGTCATTTTATTCCACGAACGATCCTATCCGCCAACCGAGTTCTGAGCGCGGAGATTTCCGGGAACAGCGTCCACACGGCATGCATAGGAGTGCTAAGGTATAGTCACCCCCACAATGGGCAAAAGACCCGCCACACGGTTCTGTTGGAGGATCTTGGGTCTGGTGGAGAACGGCTCATGCGGACGTAGCCGCAATCTCTATATGCAGTTATCACGATCTAAAGCAAGCATGACGCCAACGATAAAAGTCTCTAAACCCTCGTATCAGAGAAAATATGCTACATCAATGTTTCACCCGGGCAACACGTCGGGGGAAACTGTGGTCGTCGTGAATGGGACACGACCACTTACACGACGAGAGTTTGTTATTGGATACCTCCGTAAGAAAGGGAAGAACGGGGCTTTCGTGAATGAGATTTATAAGGCGTGGAATCAGATGCGGGTGGCGATCCAGAAGCCCCGCAGTCCATACCCGTCCTTCCGTAAACTGATTTGGGATATGAAGAAAGAGGAAATAATTATTCCGATTCCAGAAGAAGAGACCCGATCCAAGAACCTCCTTGGAGATGCGCCGATTTCGCGGTCGTATTACAGGCTTCCGGGTTTTAACAAAAAAAGCTAATCGATTGTGAGAACTACGAAAAGAATTCACGGTGGGTGTATTCGTTTTTCAGGTTCCATTTTCAAACTAATTCCTAATGCGCAAAGAAATACCACAATCCAAACAGGTAAATGGCCACGGATATCGCCCCCACAATAAACGAAAGTGCGATCCATAATTTCGGTAACCATGAGGGCTGATTTTTCGTAGGAAATAGTATCGGATAAATTGTCAGCATCGCTATAAGGGCAGAAAGAAAAATTATGATGCTGGTCGAGTATGTGCTAGGATCTGCCATTTTTGTAACCTTTTAGGTTCTTATCGAGAGTAATGCCGGCAATATTACCAAGAAAAACACAGCCAACAGAACGATAACTACAATTGCTGTAATTATCATTCCAATAGGACTATCCTCATTATACCGTGGCATAATGATAATGTCTATGGCCATTCGGTTTAATAACATTTGGGGCTGGGATTACAATAACCACAAATCCTGTTTTTTTTCCAATTATCGCTGTTTTTTATAATCTATAATTCTTATAACCGAGCCAAGGTTACGTAGTCTCGTTACGTAGCCGACATTTTTCAGTTAATTGGCATTAAGTGGAGAGCCGCGTTCTGGCTTCTTTCTTCGTAACCGGTGAAAATGCAAATGCGATCTCTTCATAGGCTTTATCGATAAGACCCCGGTAGAACGAGATATCGCACGTATTCGCACACCATGCCGGTTCCACTTGGTAACGTCGGGCATCGGTTACTACATACTGAATTTTCATACCGGGTGCGATTCCAACGCCGTGATCCCGATATGATTGCACTGCCGCGCCCTCGATACACCGGTGTGTGTATATGAGCCGGCTGATCCGGCGGTTGATCACCATATGCTGCGGCTTCGCTGCGGGTAGGTTCGCTACAGTCTCCCGAAAAATACCCGTGATATCATCCTTTACCCAATCGAGTTCATCGATGGTCTTTGCACGTGCCATAACATCCAGCATCCGTCTCTGCATCTCCTGCACATACTCCGGTGTGTCATGCCGCCGTGCGGCGATGCCCCGAACCTTGATACTGCCGTCCGGTTGCCGGCCATAATACCGGTTGTAGGCACCGAACCCGTCTGCAAGTGGTAGGAACACGATCCAGTCGAAGTGATCGACTTCGAGAAACAGGTCGGTATCGTGTTCGACTTGCGCCTTGAGCGCATCAATCGGTGTTCCCTGCATCCAGAGGCAATCTACAATGCCGTGGATCACGTGGAAATTCATCGCCTCCGCGATATCCTTCGTCCGAATGAGAATATCCCGCGATCTCGATGTGATCCCCTCATGCACCTCGATCCTCCCGAATTTTGCATTCTTGTAGCCCGTATACCCGAAGCAGGTAACAAGCATCCATTTGAGAATAGCATCGATTCCGGTAATGCTGGGATCGGTCTTCTTAAGCCGTTTCGTCGCAATACGAAGTTCGAGCAGCGGTTCAAGCACGGTGGGGAGGAATCCCACGCGTTCCGGATGACCGACCGTTTCCGGGGAGAGGTTCGATTGAACAATGATCGATGGATACATCGAGGTAAAATCGATCTCTTCGACATTTTCATAGATTCCCGGCTTCGGCTGGAACATTAGCCCGCCCCGGTCAGCGGCTTGAAGTGCTGAAAGTTTCCTCATCTGCTCCGGATCACTCTTGCGAAATGGTACTGCTATCCACCGCTTCACGGCCTCATAGGTCTCATAGCTGCTGATGAGCGTGCCGGGTGTGAACCGGGATGCAAGATTTGGAGGAAGCCCCGACAGCCGTGCTGCCATGAGTACCCCGGTAAGCCCACCCTCCCGATACACGAATGATTGTTCTGTATCGATAAGGATGCGGCCATCCGGAATCAAAGCCGACTCCTTGTGTTCCATCCTCCCATAACTCCAGTACGAACGGGAGTCCATCTGCCGGTATTTTCCATTCCGTGAGAAAGGCATGTTAAGATCATACTGCAGTGCCAGTGTGCGGATCTTCGGCATCCACGTATCGGCATCCGGCATGAGAATCACATCTGGATCGAGTGAACTCACGATCCCGAACAGGTCTGTGAGTACCGTCTTCGTCTTACCGGTCAGCCGATCCGTATGTCCGTTGATAACCTCGATTTTTGTGCACAACGGGGTGAGGGAGGGATTGTCATGAATCCGGATCTCCGCCACATGCAGATTGTGCGCGATTTCCGGAGAAAACCGGTCATCCCCTTCACCTGCACAGGGATAGATCCCCCGTTCTGCCATGAACCTCTGATCGCGACGTACATCCACGTTGAAAAGTTCAACATCATATTGCGCCTGCCGTTCTATGGCCTCAGCAATGTCCCGACCTGCGCGCACTGCGTATCCGGGGAGAGTCCCGAATATGTTACGGATGATGCACTCATCAGCACCGTATTTTTCTTCCAGTGCCTCGATCATCTCATGGTTCGCGTGCGGATCGTGGAAGTGGACGGAAAAGGGAGGATTATAATCGTGATGGACTTTTTTTACACTACCCTCTTTCGTCCAGAGATCGATACCTCCGTCCCGGTACGCAGAGTCAACGATCCACACGATCCTACTCCCGGATTTCGTGTAGGTCTTGCTGTTTAAGGATCTCGACAAGCACAGAGAATACTACGGCTTCGAGCGGGTCGTCGCAGGCAACAAACGCTTCGCTTGAATGCTGTTTTGCAAGTTCTGCGAGGCGCTCACCATACTTCTGATCTTCCCTTTTGAGAGCACGGGCTGAGCGTGCCCATCGGTCTGCCGTACTGTTGACTCCCTGCCGCACGCTGGGGAATGTTCTGCCCATCACGACACCTCCAGAGTCCGCTGGCCGGTTGGACGTATACCGGACTGACGCATAATACGGGAGGTTCGACGTGGGAGCCCGTCAGGTTCGACCGGAATAAGCTCGATAAAACGGTCAGCCCGCCGCGCCAGCGCTGAAAATGTCCGGTCTGCAGCCGGTGCATAGAGTATGACGAGGGACTCTCGGGCAACCTCTTTCAATGCCCCCTCCAGCGGCTCAATCATGTTCATAGCTCCATCGAATAGGGAGGGATCGTGTTCAATGAAGACGACAGTATGTCCGGCCTCGCGGAGCATCGTTAAAAGCTGGGGGGCTGTGAATGCCCGACGAACGTCGAAATTCTTGGACTGTCGGTTGATACCTGATAAGATCCGGGAGTAATTTCCGCCGATGTAGAGAAAGAGAAACCGCTGGAGATCCACATTTGAGTTGATGGCAGAGACCATCAATTTCTCGGGTGCAACGACGGCAGAAAACGTGCCCGGCTGAAGTGCCGTTCCCCGGCGGAGTTCGATCTGCATAGCACCGGATCCCTGCTGCACTGAGGAGGATAAATGACCGGCTGAGTGGCGTGAAAGTGATCGTCCCGCCGGAGACTGGCACAAGATTGATGATACCCTGCACCTAGAATGAAACGAATATCATGTGTGGCCGGTACTCACTAGCCTGTATTGATGACCTCTGCGGGAGATTCCGGGTCATAGACCCGACCATCGGTTTCAGGTCTCACTTCAATATCGCCCCGGGCAGCACGAACCCGGTGATCACGGTGCATGAGCGAGCCGAAGCGGTCATGATGCAGTGGGGGCTCGTTCCACACTGGGCAAAAGACATCACGGCCACACACCGCCCGATCAATGCTCGAGCAGAAAGCCTTGCAGAGAAACCGATGTTCCGGGAGCTGCTCAGATCCCAGCGCTGTCTTGTGCCTGCAAGTGGGTTCTATGAATGGAAACACGAGAATGGCCGTAAAGTCCCGTTCTACATCCATATAAAAGACGATCCGGTCTTTGGCTTAGCCGGTCTCTGGGATGTCTGGAGGAACCCGGCTGGCACAACTCTACAGACATATACGATCATTACGACTCCTCCGAACGAACTGATGGCACCTATTCACAACCGAATGCCGGTGATCCTCCGGCAAGATGACGAGATGCACTGGTTATCTCGGGGTGTTCTTTCTGCGGAAGAGGTGAAGCAGATCCTTTCGCCGTATCCTGCGGAAGGAATGGAGGCCTTCCCGGTGTCGGAGCGGGTTAACAGGACAGATGTGGATGACGACCGATTGATTGAACGCATGAGTGGGTTATAAGGGAGTTCTCCTATCATCGTTGAAAAATGGCTACGTCCTTCAATGGAATAGAACAATCATTATCGTTCGTGATCGGATATTTATATTATAATTATTATGATCGAGTAAAGGTTTTTATCACATCCTCGAAATTCTTCGGAGTGTATTTCTTATATTCATCCTCTCGCACTATTATCCAATGATATTTCACAGTTGATTGAATATCATTGACGTCTTTGCACCACTGATCTAATCTTGCTAGTTTCAGTTGAACGTCAACATCTTCAAGCCCTTTAGTCTCAACAATGTAGACCTCTTTATCCGTCTTTTTTATAATGAAATCTGGATAGTAGTTGGAAATATTTCCCTGACTGTTCTGGTAATCAATCTTGAAATTAACTGCGAAGTAATTCTTAACGTAGGATATAATGTCATCACAATTCTCTAAGAAGCCAGCAAATTCGAGTTCGAAACCACTATCTCCGATCAACTTGTTAAACACGCTCTTCTTCGGCAACAGATAACCTTGATTATTTATGACGAATGGCCGACACTGGCTGATCTTTATATAATCCCTGATCTCAGTTTCCCCCTTATCCACGACAGTGAGTTCGTTGATTTTTCTCTTGAACGTTTCAATAATCGTTTTCGTGACCTCTATTTCAGAAAGGTTCCGAAGGATATTAGGATCCTCGATATTGACTTCGCGTTCGAAGAGATGGGTTTTGATGAAGGCCTTGACTTTACCATATAGGATGTCGTATCCACCCACGAGGTGGAGTTCTGTTTTGATACTCTGGGTGAAATATCCGATAACACTCTGATAGTTCGCAGCTATATTGGTATCGAGTACGGTTTTATGGGTAATTTTTTCCGGGGCAATGATATCCCTAAAAATGATCTCCCGTTGTTGCTCTGCGCTGAATTCTACTACCTGAAATTTTCTATTACCAAACTGCGTGATATCAAGGTCGGAGAGGTTCTTATATTCCCGATAGACTCTCGGGGTGAGGACAGGGATCTGTATATCTAGACTACCGATATCTTTTCTGGGGTTCTCTCGGTCAATTTCGATCACCAGCGGGGCTTTTGGAGCGGTGCCCTCTCCCATCTTACTCCGGTCAAGTTCGACACCCTCGTTTTTGATCGACTCCACGAATGCCATAAACTTATCGGTGCCTATAACACTGACTTGTTCCTCGATATTGTCCTGACCGCGGTACATTCGCCTCAAGCCGCGCCCAAGAGTCTGTTCCGGCAGGATATCACTCTCTGTATTATATGCCCTCAGGCCAACGATGGTTGTAACATTTTTCACATCCCACCCTTCCTTGAGCACGAGTACTGAGACTATTGCCTTGAACCTGTTGTCGTCTAAATCGACTTCATTGGCGTCTTTCCGGAGTCGATCTAGTTCTTCCTTGTTTTTCCCCGAATTCGACTCAGATATTTCCCCGTTATTCTTGGTATGGATGACAAGGACGGCACCCTTCAGATCGGGATACCGGTTTTCCAGATACTGAGCAACTTCGTCACAGTTCTTTGTATCGTCCGTCATTACAAACAGGACGGCTTTCTTTCCGAGTTTCTGGTGTACATCGTAGACTTTTTTCCATTCGAGATAACCAAGGTGGATGTAGTCTTCGTACTTTTCTGTATATTTCGAGCTCTTTTTTTCTGTTAGTTTTGCCCGGCTTGCGGAATCGGGAAGAACGGGGTGTTTTACGATGTTCTGGTAGATTGCTTCAACCAACGGATAGTCGACAACTGTCTGAATAAAGATCCCGCCACTTTTGTGACGAGGGGTTGCGGTGACATCGATCTGCATGGATAGGCTGCTGTCTTTCTGCAAAAGCCGATTGTGGATGTCTTGAATGGACTTGAACCATGCACCTTTTTCATCGTGTACATGGTGCGCTTCATCGTTTATGACCAACAATTCGTCGACATCCCGGACAATGTCACCGAGATCCAGCTTTGAATCAGTAGTTGCACCTACCGGTTTTTTACCGAGGAAATACTCCATGGTATCCTCATCGTCGCTGGATGGCTCTTTTGGGTTGCTATCGTAAACCCGGTGGATATTCGTGAGGAAGATATTCCCGGTCTTTCTTGTTATGTGGACTTTATCCTGAATATGCAAATTGAGCTGGAAGTCATCCTGCCAATTCTGGCCTGCATAACCATTGTCCGGGAGAACCGGATCAGAAAAGAAAATTTTAAGGTCATCGAAGTCCGCTCGTATCCGATCCAGCACAATGATATTTGGGGCGATGACTAGGAAGTTCCGGGAAAGTGTTGATTCTGGTTCGTAGGTCTTGTGAAAATAACTCCATGCAAGGAGCAAGCTCATCACTTTTGTCTTGCCGCTGCCCGTTGCCATCTTGATGACGTACCGGTTCCATGTTTCGTCAAACAGGCTTGCTGACATCTTTCCGGAGCTATCATACCGGAGCAGATCGTACTTGTCTTTAATCTGTGCGATTTCATGGAGGTAGATTATGGTCTCAACGGCTTCGCGCTGTGCGAAATAGTACCGGAATTGCATTAATGTACCATCGATCAGTTCCACAGGATGATCGGTGGCAAACCACCAATTGAGGAGCGCAGCACTTGTTGCACTTGCACCCTCATATCCACTGTCCCGCCATGACTTGACTTTTTTCCGAAGCAAAGCAACGAGTGGGGGAAGCAACTTATCATATGACTGATTTCGGCGGGCTTCGTCAGCGGGAAACCACCGAATTGCCGGATCGAGGATCACATAGGGATCATGAGGAAAGTCGGGATGGAGTGCCATCCTATTTCCCCCCGATATTCACTTCAATGATCTTCATCGTGTCGTTACCAAAAATGTCTACAACCTTAACTGCGATCTTCTTTCTTCCCGGAGAATATTCCTTATATATACTGGTAAGTTCGAGGCTCCGGTCTTTTTTGGTTCTAAACGACTGCCATTCGTTCTCGAAGATATAATCGCCTGTCCATTGCTCTTCGAAGTCGCCATCAACATTTTTGACCCGGATGATTTCCTGCTTACTCTCAAAGTCGAAGTCTACAGACCAATAATCGATCCAATCAGTCCATGACTGGGTTAGCTGGACATGCCGAACAATGCCGCTCTTCTCTTTGATCACCTTAATGATCTGGCCGTTCTCAACAACGATCCTATTTTTACCACCCTTAAGTGTGGCAGCAGCTTTCTCCGCATTGTCTTGGTTATAATGGACAGAGAAATCTGAGAGTTCGATTGCCACCGAATTATCTTTATAGTGCGGGGTGACTTCGATATACGAAACATCGTGAAAGACAACCTGATTCTTCTCGATCGCCTTTTTGTCGAATACATCGCGGGGGATGTACTTTAGGGCGAGATCAATACCTTTAGATTTTGCCTCTTCTTGAACAGCGGGGAATAGACCCATCTCGAACTCGAAGCCAAGTACATCCACTTTGGTTATATATTTCTGCCGACACTCGTTGATCACCTCTTCGACAAATAGACGGGTAACGGGGAGGTTGACCGGGCCGACTGCGATAAGCCGATTGAGTTTTTTGCCGTGAAAAGTTTCGAAGTTTTTCACCGGTTCCGCACGGTAGGCGGATAGGATGAGATCAACATACTCTGCATCTTTCTTTTCAAGCTGTTTGCGTTTCTCTTCATCACGAAGGTTCTCGTTGACTCCAATATAGTGCTGGCGCTCGTACTTGCCCAAGTTGAGGATCTCGAATGCTCGAAAATCATTCCCTGCGTTCTTCATCTCACGCTGGACTCCGATCATCCGTTTACGAGTGGTGTGGATGGCAAACTTGCCGAGATCGGAGCCGATCCATTTCCGTCCAAGTTTTTCGGCAACGGCAAGGGTGGTGCCGGAACCGCAAAAGAAGTCTGCAACAAGATCGCCTTCATTGGATGAGGCTTTGATGATGCGTTCGACGAGTGCTTCGGGTTTTTGGGTGGGATAATCCACTCTTTCTTCTGCCATTGAATTTACTTCGGGGATATCATCCCATATTGTCCCAACCGCTTCGCCCTTTTCTTCATCTAGATATCTGATTAACCTTTTTTTTCCAGATTTCGTGATATAAATTCTGCCATTCTGTTCGAATTGCTCGATCGAAGATTCAGAATAATCGCCTAAGTCAGAATCTCTCCATAAGCGTCCGTTTTCATCTGGTCTAAATTTAGATTCTATAAACTCTTTGCTATAGGGTTTGTACGCATTGTTCCAGACGTATTTTTCAGATTTAACATAAAATAATAAAACATCGGTATTTCTCGCGTATTGATGTGAAGTGGCTTTGGCACCTCGAACTGGTTGTCTGCGCCAGAATATCTCATTTCGATATCCCTCCGGGAAGATTTCATCAAGAATTATTCGAATGAGACTATTCAACCGCCAATCACAATGCACATAGATACTTCCTTCGTCTGCAAGTAGATCGTGCATTAGCACCAGTCGCTCATAGATCATCGTAATGAAACTGTCATTACCTCTTCCCCAAGTATCATTGTATGCGAATTGTTCGATGATACTGGGCTCTTTCGTAAAACTTTCCTCTCCGATCTCAATATCCATTGAGAAGTCTGCCCCGATATCGAAAGGCGGATCGATATAGATTAGCTTGATGCCACCCTGTTTTTCAATCTCTTGCCGAAGTGGGCCGTTTTTCAGGCTGGAAAGAATCAGCTTGTTGTCGCCCCAGATCAGCTTGTTTGTCCAACCCTTGTTCTGCCGCCCTCTTGCATCGAAATCACCGATCGTCCGCTGCATTTTCTTATCTTTCTCTTCTCGTGGCTCGTCAACCTGCTCGATGATCTGGAAAGGGAGAACTACTGTGGAAACTTCATTGGTCTTACCGTTCCAGACAAGTTCAACTTCGCGTTTGTCGCCAAAAAGTAGGAAACGATAGGAATCGGGAAGGGATTTTCCGGATTCGAGGTACCGGTCGATATCACGGATTTCGTTGTCGGTAAGTTTCATAAGAATGCCTATACTCCTCTTACTGAGGTAGATTCACAAGAATGTTCTGAAATTCATACATCATTTCGCAATCGATTGTAGAGGCAGATTAGTCCTCGATGAAATAATCTTCATCGATCCTGTTCACGATGTATCGAGATTCTTCGGCAACGCCCACACCGTTATCTATCATCAATTGCGTTAATTGTTCACCATCAATAAGGACGATTTTTTTCTCGATCCGTTTTACATATTCCTGTGCTTCTGCGGTGAATTTCGATGTGGTGATAAAAACACCCTTCCGGGATCGTTGTCCTTCTAGACTTCCGACGAACGCTTGGATCTCAGGTCTGCTTACGACGTTTTGCCATCGTTTGGCCTGAATATGCACGACATCAAGACCTAGTTTATCCTCTTTTATGACTCCGTCGATGCCATCATCGCCGGTTCTACCTATAGCTTGACCCGCGTCAATCCTTGAACCACCGTATCCCATTTTTAAAAGCAAGTCCACCACGAGTCTTTCGAAGAAGGAGGGGGAACTCTGTTTGACACGTTCTAGAAGATCATGAGATATTTGCCTTCTCAACTCCAGATAACTGGATTCCAGTGACTCTTGTGGGGTTGATATCCTGTCAGTCCCCAGTGGGGTGGTTTCATCCACTCTCCCTTCACCTTTGAAATTCTTAAAATCGACATACTCTTGGAATTTTTCCAGATATTTCATGTTGATTTTTTCGGGTTTCTCCTTCAGCACTTCTAATCCACGAGGAGTGATGATGTATGTACCCCGCGAAGGTCTGTTCAGCAAACCGGCTTTCAATAAATAGACTGTTGCCCACCCGAAACGATTATTGAATCTGTATTGTTTGCCACTTGGCAGGAGCTCGTTTTTTTCTTCATCTGTGAGTTTCAGTTGTGACCTTAAATCGTTGAGAATATCCAGTGATCCGTGTTCACGTTTATCCCCGTAGAGAGTCAGTATTGGTAACATCAGGCTCTGGAAATCTGGTATTGGCATAATATCACTGATTCTGCTTTAATCTAATATGATAAAAGGGTGAGTCTTAATAAAAGACCCTCCATAATTTCGAATCCTCGTTCACCGTATTCACAAGTAATCATAGCACTTCATAATCCAGCAGGAGCCACTAGCCAGCCACAAGAGGTGTGAAACGTTGTTTAATACGCAATCCTTACTCCGAGGATGGGGGGCTATGGGACGAAAGAAAGTACTGTTTTTTCCATCAGCAGGAGAGAATCACGCGTTCCTCAGCTACCATAACTATGACACGCAGATTTTCTCCGATAGTGCCCCGAAGACGCCCGAGGAACGGAGTGCATTCTTCCGGAATTTCTGCCGGAAGCTGCCGAAGGCACATAAAACGATTGTCGCCACGACGAGAGCACGGGTATTCGGCATAAATCGCCACGAGAATGGTGGGTACGAAAAAACCGGCGTTCTGTTTTTCGAGAATGAGTCCAACACACTGAACCGCATCATTCGGACAGGTCTTCCCATCTCGTGCTACATCGAAGGTGAGGGGATTCGCAAAAGACAGTTCTTTCAGAGGGTGCTGGAGAATATGAACCCCGGAGGAATGCGGTACATTGGCACCCACAGCCCGTACCGCAAGATCCACAACATGATTATGCAAGGGCGTGTCGGTGATGAGGATGAGATCAAGGTTGGTGGTGCCTGTTACACTCTTACACTGACGAGAGATAGGGTATGGGGAGTGCCAGATGCCCGTGAGGTGTTCATCCAACGAGAAGAAATAGATATGCGTCCCGGCATTTTCGCGGATGAAGTGCGAATCACTTGAACCGGGCAGGGAGCCTCGTTCCCACTTAATTAACATTTCTACCATTTCTCGTCGGACATGTCAGCCGAAATTTATATATCCTATGGTGAGCCATAGCCAGCGAAAGCCTATGGCTGATTTACGACGTCAAAACCAAGGATCTTCGGGGGACGACTCCGAAGATGATGTACTGTCAACAGTGAACATTACCGTTACCTGTGTTGCTGATCCCAGCAAACCATCGGGGTTAAAATGCAGAATCATTCATAACCCGACAGATACCGGGGACGATGAGCTGTCCGAATCGCTCGCACGTGTACGGAAAGATGAGGATGGCGAAGAGGATGAAGAGGTAGATGTCGAGGACACGAAGAAAAAGCCGTCTAAGACTAAGCCCAAGAAACCATCCAAGCATGATGATGATGACGATGATGCAAAAGATCATGACAGCAGTGATGATGACGACGAGGATGAAGATGACGATGAAGATTGTGACGATGACGACGATGAATCGGAAATCCTCGAATGCGTCCAGAAATCCGTGATGAAAAGACGGTAAAGAGGGAGCAGCACCCCCAAATCTCTCCCCTTTCTTTTCTGATATCCCCTCCTATTTTGGCAACCCCGCACGTACGCGCGCCCTTGCCCCCACTGTAACCGGAATATGGTTCGATCTCTCTGTATGTTCTCGTTACTCGATCACAACGCGGAATCCGCATCTTCGAATGGTGCGCCGCGGCGCACCAATCGATTCCATATCGACAACACACGCGAGGTCGCCTGATCTGGAAAACCCTTCTCATTTTTCAACAACCTTTCTCTGACTTTTGTTCGAATTCGAATACCGCAAAAATTGCGGGGATCGATTTATGTTAACTCTGGGTTCTCCGGGATTGTCATCCCTCTGCCTCGACCCCGGCGTGTCTTTTCACAGCTCTTGTCGTCGCCACATCAGTTTTAACGAGATGTAACAACGGGACACCGTTCAAGTCGTTCTCTTTGCCGACATATCCGTCTTTTACAAGCCGGGTGATACTCTCTCTCGCTGCAAGCTCTTTGATCATGTCGGGACTCTTCTTCGGCAACCGGCGCGCCGTATATCGAATCAATGAATCCTCTGAATCGCGGCGTCCTATCTTTAAGCGGCGTTGAAGGTATGTCATCTGAATCTGTCGTGCAGTAGCGAGGACGTGCGGAGGGATGAGACTGAGGAGATCGGAGACCGGCGCTTCCTTATTTTCAAACCCCTTCAAATAATCGCCTATTGTCCATTCCGGGTCTTTTTCGGCACCTTTTTCGGTATTATATACCACCGAATAATTGTAATCCTTTGCCGAATACCCTTTTGGGAACTGTAACGCGACGCCAATCGATTTCTGAACCTGCGCCAAGACTTTTTCCGGTATTTTACCAGAGTTGACGGCTGCCACATGCATTCCCGTTTGAACGGAGCCCCTTACTTTCCACAGGTCATTCTCGTGTATGAACACGATGCGGGGTTGCCCGTCGTTCTTCCTCTGTGTCGGTGATATCCGCAGGATCGAATTTGTAGTTTCGTCGATGAGAACGGAGTCCATCACTTGTTGCGCAAGCTCAGAATTTACGTTATCTTTCTCCTCGTCCGCCACTTTCTTCACCGCGTACCAATATGGGTTCACAAAATTCGTACCGTATGCGACGAGAATATGATAGAACTCGATATCGATACCTCTCGATAGCCCACTGCACTGGTAGAAGACGTTGACCCCCCCGTGCGCGTGGTTCCACATCTGCCCAATACGGTTCTCGTCCTTGCTCAAATGCGCAAGTCCTCCGAAGTGTCGTACGATCTTCTCCGCTTCTTTTTCACTCCCTGTAAGAACTAGGCATGGAACCCTGTGTACCGAGTTGACATCGGGGTTCAACTGGTGAATCAACCGTTTGATCCCATCCTTGCCCTTGGTCAGTTTCTCAGTCGTCACTGCGGCGAGAATAAATTGTTCGGCATGTGAAAACCGGTTCACTGACACCACGGAGTACTCCCGTTTGAGGGATTCGATGAACAGCTCAGCCCGTGTGTCTCCGATGATCATGAGTTTGCCGGAGGGTGGGTCAACGATCAGCGTCTTCTCGTCTGCGAGCATATACAGAGACCCGGGATTAGCCCCGATCCACGCGAATCGCATCTTTTCGAAGGGGAAGAGAATCGGTTCGATGAATGGCAAGAATGAGTTTACCAGTTTGAGATCGAATTCGATCTCCCTTGCCATCTTTCGGGCACGGAATCTGTCGCCGTCGGGTAGTGTATAATCAATTTCATTGAGTTTCTTGACAACCTCTTCGCGTTTTATCGTGACAACCTCATCGGGGTTTACATTGACCCCGACATTGCACAACACATCACAGACTCGCGTGATGATTTCGATACACTTCAGAAGAATGGTGTATGTCGATGCCTTGTCCTGCGAATCCACAGTTTTAAGGTGTAATCTCTTGCGCTTCTTATCGATATGACCCTTGATTTCTGTAATCCGAGATTGGATATCATCGAATTTCGGATTGACCGACGCGCTTTTATGTCTGTTGTAGACTTCGAGGAGTTCGATGGATGATGGGTAAAACTTGGAAATCGTTGTATCCTCGTCAATTACGGTGAATTCTCTCGGTCTTGTGGTACTCAGGTAGTCCACAACGGTGAAGACGTGTGTCGCGGACTTGGCAGCTTCTCGCAAGACGTAGTACGGGCAGAAATCTTCGGGCGCATTCTCCTTGGTGAGTACCTTCGCTGCGGTGAGGATATCTTTCATCAACTGTTCGAATTCATCCCTGTCTATTGAATTGTATGGGTTGAGCGTGCAGGCTTGGCAGTCCGACCCGGGCATCTTACAGCACCGCTGGCGGCCTTCCAGATGCACTCCGGTCTGGTTCGGTAGCCTTATCTCCCTGAATATAACGGTCGTCGCATGTTCCGCGACACTGTGGGAGTGTGTGAAGTAGTTTGCAGAGTGGTATTTGCACATCTCTGTGACTGCGGTATGGGTCTTCCCTGATCTCGGTGGTGCCTTGATGAATATCACGGGAGTATCCGGGAACTCTTTCGGAAGAGTTTCTGTCTCGTGAACGTTGGTATCGAGAACCGTTATCGGTTTGACGACCTTTGCGAACATCGACCGGGGGATTTCGTACCCTTGTTCTTGCAGCCACTCCCGGAGCGCGGACATTCTTTCCAGCGTTCTCCATCCCGGTCTTGCGTCACTGCAATCGATGATCCCCGCTGCAACTGCCGCAGCTTCCAGCTCGCCGCCTCCGGACTGGCACCGGAAGCAATGCCACTGGTTTCCCTGCGTATCGATAGTTAAGTTCATCCCGGTGCTTGATCCGTGAACCGGGTGCCCGCCTTGGATATCGTGACCGTTTCTCGTGGCATTCGTTGGCATGAGAAATTTTTCCACGGGGAAGTGGTGTGTACTGGGATACTGTGTCGGAGTATCCTTTCCCGGCACTTTTCGGGGAGCTGGTACCCGATCAGATTTTTTCCTGAACGCGAGGTTGTGATCTTTCACGAAGGATTCGATTGTCTCCTTGACATCCTTCCATTTTAGGATGGGTAGTGAGGAATAACCATCCCGAACGAATCTATAGAAGATGGGGTGTTCCGGTGTGGACTCTTGATGCTCTCCGAATATGAGTGCATGTTTTCCATGCGTAAACACTTCAAGAGCGGGATGGCTGTTTTTTTCGTCGACTTGGGGGTCTTCCAAGTCCGAAGGGAAATAAAACTGTTGGATCGGTTCGGGAGCCATATTACCGGCATCGAGTTTGAACAGAAATTTCACACCTTTCTTACCACGAATGGCAGGACAGGTTGAAAACAGTGGAATTGTCAACGCATCGTCGTAAAGATCATCAGAATCGACATCTATACAAGCGACTGTATACCCATCGGTAGTCGGATAATTCATGTCAACAGATGCGGAAAATTCTTCTTCGTTGGATCTCCGAATAAGTTTCGGATGGAGCCTGAGCTCCCAGTACAAATTAATCGACCTCAATCGTTCCGGAGTAGGGTTGTGAAATGTATCTCCGTCCGGGAGGGTTTTACCGTGATAAATTGCCTTCGTACTAAGCCATTTGCCATCGATTTCCTTCGACTTCGGCTTACAGGGAAGGAGTATAATCCCGTTATTCTCTGCCCATTCGAAGAATTTCTTTGTTGCCGCCGGCAGTTCCGGAGGCTTCTCATTGCATGTGGGGTTTTGTCCCGTCATAAGTACAATATAGGTATGGAGTTATAACCTAAAAACCGTTTTTTATCCGTTATTTTTCGATTTGGAGCGAGTATTGACCGATTTTCTCGCAAATAATCAGAAATAACGCGAGCAAGTATGAGGAAGAGGATAGGGATAGATTCCTTCGGCGAGAGATACTCGCAAAGGATTATTAAATTCGCGAGTAATGAACTGTATAAGTGTGTTAAGATGCCGAAGAAACGAGGGGGAAGAACTCGAAACCGAAAACTCGCTGTAATCTCATATCTCATTCGCAATAAAACTGCAACGACCGACCAGCTTATCGGCGCATTAACAGATCACATACCAAAGAAAAACCCATACGCGGCATTAACAAAACCCCTCAACGAACTTCGTTCGGAAGAAATCATTCCGGTTGCAACAGAAAAAATAAAACAAAGCAAAGGTGCTCCGCACCAACGAATCCGGATAATCACCACACACAAGACTGTTCTTACTCTCTTCGAAATGTACCCCGAATGCCGCAATGAATTATACAGTTCTGACTGGGTGCTTGGTGCGATCATCGAAACTCGGATAACATGTCCACTCTCGAATGCGTTGAAGAACGAACTGAAACGATTCCTACGGTCATCTCCGAGTTTTTTTCGATACCTCCTTACAGATGAAGGCATTGAAGAGAAATCACACGAATGGTTCTGGCATGTTTATGCAGGTATTGTCGATCATGCGGCCATTACAGAGCAGTATAGACGGGGGAAAGCGACTATCCCGAAGAAACTTTTCCACGAATTTTTCTATCTATGCGCGTTCATTGATATGTTAAACGGCGAAATCACGCTGGAAGCCCGGCGGTTTATTGAAACGTATGAACGAATTATAAGGTAACAATCTATCAATAGGATTTTCCCAGTTCTAACGTGTGCCAACCGTGTGCCCGGGCGCAGTGGGCTACCTTTATCATCCAGCCGAAGCAACAGCCAGCCGCAAGCAAGCACGGTGGTACACTTCGTGAAGGAAATAGGTTCGACGAAAATCGGGAGACAAATGCCGAAACCGGGTTCCACCTATCCTGTCGTCCGCCTTCCCCAAGACCGCGTGGATGTAATCGGCGAACCTGTGACCCTGTACGAAACAGTACATGAGGGACAGCAGGCGTTTCTTATTGTTGTGGGAACCAAGGGTGCACACCCGGTTGTTCATTCACAAGAAAAATGTGCACTTCCGGATTACGAAAAACGAATAAATGAACTCGAAAAAAGAATCGGTCAGATCGAGGTGAGTGGAGCCCTTTCACCAATAAATCCAGACCCGTTTGTCAAAACGGGGCTGGATTCCCATCCGCCGTGTAAGGGCGACGTCATACCGCTAGACCACGAGCCCGATAACCTACTTATGTCAGACTGGAATCTATTAAAAGTGTCGGGATAGATCAGGAGGGCAGGGCCATTTTTTTTAATGTACGGGGGGCTCATTTCCTATGCAATGCTGCACAAATAACATGTGAAAACAAGAACTATATCGCCAAAATGAAGTGAAAATAAAAGGGATTATTCTTTCT